>Ga0134092_1001530_pt1 | contig 19976 bp, 19 predicted proteins | sample 3_6taG_FD_94454 | JGI IMG/M metagenome (GOLD analysis project Ga0134092, IMG submission 94454) | Switchgrass degrading microbial communities from high solid loading bioreactors in New Hampshire, USA - 3_6_20_6_A3 metaG | ecosystem: Engineered > Bioreactor > Semi-continuous > Anaerobic >... | reverse complement strand
CTAAATATAGTTACCCAAAACAATGTTCCGACAGCTATGTGTACGGCTTGCTTTTTTATATGTGCTCTGCATTCATCTCATACACACAGTCTTTTAGGTACAGCGTATCTTTCGCTTTCCAGCGCATCCATTACATATTCATAAAACATTTTTTCACAATTTTCAACCGTAAGATTGGGGATAAACTTATCATCGACCTTTGATGCAATTCCTTCGGAGCAATTTCCCAAGCAATATGATCTCTTTAAACTTACTTTATCTCCAAGCCTGTTTTTTTCAATAAGCTCTTTAAAAACATTTAAAACATGGTACGAACCCTTCATATAACAAGAACAGCCAACACATACATATACATTGATCATAAAATTGCCCCCAAAATGAATTGATAATTTGAATTGTTAATTAATTCACAATTTTATTTTAACACTTGTTAATTTTTTGTCAATTGATTTCATGCATGTATATTGAATACAATACATGTGAATGTGACAATACACGTACATATTGCAATACGCGTTCATTCTGAAAAACTTGGTATATTGTGATATATGGATAATATATGGATATGCCCCAAACAGCACACTTCATTGACAATATAAATCAACTGTCACTTCACTATCTTACTGTTTCAAAAGTACCCTCTGTGTCATACAATCTTACGTCAATCAGTTCTTCCCCCGAAAACTCCGCTATTGGAGAGCGCAATACCGCAAGTAATGGTATATCCTGCAGAGGATTATCTTTAATTTGCAGTAATGACAATACCGTTTTTATTTCTATTGAGTTAAAATATCCCGTCCCTGTATCTGCAAACACCGGATTTCCCGCATTTCCAAGCTCCTCTGAAAATATATCGGCCCAGTTTTTTGTAGCCCTCAGGAGTACTACAATATCCTTATATTCTATCTTTCTGTACTGTTTGGTATTTTTGTCATACACCTTGAAAACACTGCCTTTTTCATCCGGCAGCATCAGCTTTTTTATACTGTTTGCCACAAACCTTGCTTCAAGTTGTATTTTGCTCGGCTGTTCATCTTCTTCTTGACTTTCCGTTCCGCTGTTTTCTCCAATCTGGCTCTCTTGAGCATATACAGTGTTTGCACCAAGGCTATCAGCAGCTTCACCGTCAGGTCTTTCAGCCATAGCCTGCAGGCTCTCTGCCGTATCAATTATGTTTATTTCTGTTGGGCCGCCCACAAAGGAATTTTCATCGCTGATTTCTTCAAATACAGCGCCCAGGTTTAATGCTTCCTCATCGTTATAATTCAGCTCGCCTATTGTCTTTGACATCATTTTTCTGAATATATAATTTACGCTGCTGATAACAGACTGCCTGCTTCTGAAGTTATTAAAGAGTCTTATTTTTCTATCCTTAAACCCGATTTTATCAGGATAGCTCTCATATGCCTTCAAACATGCCGACAGAGGCTCATTATCAAGAGTGCCATGGAATAAATGCGGTAATAAGGACATAGAAAAACAACATGGGGCGTAACCATTTGGCAGAATTAGATTTATACGTAAAAATCTACCAAAGAATAGTTACGTCCCATATCAGCTTTAGGCTTTTTCTCAAGCATCACCGTCAAGGAAATATATTCATCTATTCATTTGTAACCTTTAGTCCCTCCACAATATTCAGCCTGTTAATATAAAATCCGCTGATAACGGTAATAATCACGGACATTCCTATCACTATCATACCTGCATATGCGTAGCTTTCAGGATAGATTGCAGCAAACATTACAAAGTTATCTCCTGCAAATGCCGTTTTGACAACATTTAAAACCCAGGAACCCAGCGCAAATCCAGCAGGCAGAGCTAAAATTAATTGAGTAACCGTTTCCTTGATATGGGCACTCATGATGTTTTTAAGTGAGTACCCCATTACACCCATAAACATATATTCGTATTCTCTTGATGAAAGGTTTATAAGTCCTATGGAACACAATACGGTAAGCCCAAGTATTACCGCACAAGCCAGCATGAACCATATTAATGTATTGAGGCTTTCCATTATCGACGCAAAACCGGCTTTATCGTCTGCAAGGGTGGAATAATCAAAGCCATGCTCACGGCTTAAAACCTGAAGTTCATCTATATCCACACCCCTTGCGAAAATTACGTTATAAACAGGTTTGAAATTCAGCAGCATTTGATTCGCATAATCATAGCCGGTATACAGTGAAAGACCAAAGCTCTGCTCGAATATGCCCGTTACTTTGACCATAACATCATTGACCTTAAGGCTGTCTCCCACCTCTACATCCCATTGCTGTGCAAAATATTCCGGGATGATAATACCGTTCCTGGTGTACTGTGTCGCGATGCGGTGCATATCAAAGCTTTCTTCCACTACGAACAGTGTGTATTCTTCACCGCTGATTTTTACAGGCACAACCATAGCCCGGCTGACATCTTCAAGAATGTCTTCAACAGGATGTGCCATTTCAAGCGGCATGAAATTGCTTAAATTGATCATCACATCATAATTTGCGAAATCGTCAAAATAGGCTGTTTGCGTATACTCAGCGGAATTAAAGAAGCCAAAGGCAAAGGTGAGTAGTGCGCAAGAACCGCACATACCAAACAGCACCGCGAAAAACCGTCCTTTATTGCGAAGCGCACTTTTTAAAGCGTAACGGGTGTTAAACGACAGCCTGCTCCAGACAAACGCCACTTTCTCCAACAGTATCTGCCTGCCGCCTGACGGCATTCGAGGACGCATCAACTGGGCAGGCATGGGTTTTAACATACTGCGCACGCTAATCAGCACCGACAACACACTCAATGTCATGTAAACAAGCAGCACAGAGCCATACAGTGCAGGATAAACCTCAAAGGTCAATCCTGGCACTTCAAACATGGCAGAGAAAAATTCTATAATGGTATCACAGAGCAATGCCGTAGCTGTGCACCCTAAAATTACACCTGACAATACCATAAATGATATTTGACCTATATATAAAAGCATCAATTGACCTCCTGAAAGCCCCAATGCCATAAAAACGCCGATTTGTCTGCGCTCCATGGTTATCGTACGTTTAATTACCACGTAGATAATCATGACAATGAGCAAAGCAAATACCAACGGAAATGTATAGGCAAATGTGCGTATTTGCTTCAAATCTTCGAAAAACAGCACTTTATTAACCTGGTCGTCCTGCATCACGGTTTTAATTGCGCCAATGCTTTCTCCTAATTTTTCCGCCTCATCTTTTTGAATATCACCCAAAGCAACAATTTCGTTGTATGCGCCATCAAAAAAATCTTCAGTGACATAAACAACTCCAAAATGCTCCGGCTGTGCCATCAGTGCCCGTACATTTTGCACCAGATACACATATTCGGGTGAAGCAACAATAGCGGTTACCCGAAGATTGCGTCCGTTAACCATCATGGTGTCCCCTACCCCGATGCCCCGTGCTCGTGCGTGTTTGTTTAATACGGCACATTCATTTGAAGTTTCCGGCATTACACCCTCATAAAGATACGGCATGTTGATACCGTCCGTCAGTGACACAGTGCGCAACGTGACATCGCCATCCCGAAAATCCCTCACAAAACGCCCCTGTGCCTTCCGGATGCCCGGCCTGGCTGTAACTGCCGCCACATCATCCCCATCAAAACTGCCATAGTAACTCACATCAGCATATCCCTGGTTCCTGAACAACTCATTTGCATGGTCATCATAGCTCAAATAAATGGTGTACAGCGTCACAAAAAACGCTGTGCCTACCATAACCAGCAAACCTATGCCTATTAGCTGCGGCAGATTATGACTCATTTTTCGGAACATTAACCTGAAAAACATTCTCATTACCACTTCACCTCACTTGGCGCAAGTGGCGCTGAGTTTTCAATTACGTTAATAATCTCGCCGCTACGCATGCGTATCACAATATCAGCTATCCTGGCAATCTCCTGATTGTGAGTGACAAACAAAATTGACGTACCCTGTTCTCTGTGAATCTGCTTTAAAACCTCCAATACTATGATACCCGTCTCAAAATCCAGCGCGCCTGTAGGTTCATCGCAAAGCAGAACCTTGGGACGCTTGGCAATAGCCCTGGCGATGGATACCCGCTGTTGTTCTCCACCCGATAGTTGACCGGGAAAGTGCCTGGCGCGTTCGGACAATCCCACCAGTGCAAGTGCATGCTCCGCATCCTTACGGGGCAATCCTGCCATTTCAGTAGAAATTTCCACATTCTCCACTGCGCTTAAGTCAGGCAGCAAGTTATAGCTCTGGAACACAAAGCCAATGGTAGTCTTGCGGAACTGGGTCATTTTGCGCTTGTTATATTCCGTAATGTCCGTTCCCTCAAACAATATCTTCCCGTTTGTTGGTTTGTCCATGCAGCCCAAAATGTTAAGAAGTGTGGATTTTCCCGAACCACTGGCTCCCAGAATTACCACGAATTTGCCTGAAGGAATCTCAATGTCAACGTTTTTAAGTGCCCGTACCAATGAATCACCTTCTCCATAATTCTTGGATACTGATTTCAAAGTATAAAGGTTCATGAAACACCTCCAAAAATATATTCAATCAAACCGTTAAGAAGAGCTTCGAAAGTTTCATCGAGGCAATCGTTTTCCATTATTTTCACATTTGCAATACCGAAATACATTGCGTGTAAATAGTTATGAATAACACCCGGTTTCACCCTTTGAATATCAAAATGAAACATATTAAGCAGTCGTTCATAAGCTGTATATTCCATGTCAATTAGTTCTTTAAAGCCCGGATTCAAACTTGCCTGTATGCTTTGCAGTATTTCTTCAAATTCGTCATGGTACTTAAAAAATGAGAGAAAATCCTGTGAATAAAAACATTTACGAATAAAACTGCGTACACGTTCCTTTAGAGGTTCAAATGAATGTTCGGAAAAATAAAGTTCCGCTTGATGAAACCATGTAATGTGCAACTGTCTGAGAAGCTCCAAAATAAACTCTTCTTTGGACTCAAAATATTTATAAAATGTGCCCTTGGCCATGCCTGCGGCTTTTGTAATATCATCTACGCTGGTTTTCTTCACACCGTATGAAAACAGCATATCTTTCCCTCTTTCCAGTAGTTTCTGCTTCTGGAAGTTCATTTCTTGATCAGTTAACTTTTTTGGAGACATGGATAAATCCCTCCCATCTATAATGACTATAATGAATGAATTGGTCACTATAGTTAGTATAAAGAAAATAATAAGAAATGTCAATATTTTCTTATAAACGAAAACAAAAAATGGGGATACTTTCTTAGACAATGATTTATAAATGATATAGGTATCAAGCATCTTTTAAGACTTTCGATGGATAATTTTTTACCCTTTAAGGAATTTTTAAATAGGATGTCTTCACATTATGTAAACAAAAAGTTTGTATCGTATTACTTGATAATGCACGGTATTATTATATAAACTAGGTAAAAGAGCTTGTAGACTCTCTTAAAAATATTATATTAAGCAATGCCTGTGTAAAACTTTGTAAATATTTTGATTTTGCACCTTTATTTTAATGTGAAGTTTATATTTTCTTGATTATCTAGTATTATTAATTTGACTCATGGTTTCTCCCTTGTAATGTTTCCCTGGCCGCTAAACATTATACAATGGATTTAATCACAAGTCTTATTTTTTCATATCTTCTATTACTTCATGTTGCAACCTTACTATGAAATGGTATAATGCTAAAATAATGTTATTATAATCTTTTGTGCTTTAACAGTCAACTTAATGGTATCAGCCAGATTACGTAACTTCACTGTCTTTTTCTGCAAAAAATAGTTAGTCAGAGTCCTCAAAAGCGTACTAAAATCTTATATATATGGCGGGTTTAATGGTTTTGATATAAAATATCCAGTAATAACTTAATTTCATCCTGTTTTGAATCTAATGTTTCAAGAGTAATTTCAGGATTTTTTGTTTTTTCATTTCTATATTCTGCCATCATTTTAGAGAAAATTTCAGCATTAGATGGGGGTGTATAGGTAATTGCATTTGCTCCCGCTTCTATTGTTTCCAATATCGATTGATCTGTTTTCCCACCGCTTGCTATAATGGGCACATTAGGGAACCTTTTACGAATTTTTCGTACAGTCTCCGCAGTGTTCTTGCCATTTGCAACATTCAGTATTGTGGCGCCTGCTCCCAGTCTTTCCTGAACTTCTTCTTCATCTATTACTGTGACAACGATGGGAATATCAATAACACGCTTAATTAACTTTATGTTTGTATTACTCATTGGAGAATTAACTACTACTCCATAAGCCCCCTGTGCTTCCGCATCTTGCGCAATGTTGGCAGAACGAATGCCTTTTGTTGTGCCTCCGCCTACGCCGACAAACACAGGTATTGAAGAAGCCTTTATAATCGCGTCGGATATTACTTGTTGCGGTGTAAATGGGTATACTGCTAATACCGCATCTGCATTACAGTTTCGAATAATGGCTACATCTGTAGAAAACAACAAGGATTTTATTCTTCTTCCCAATACAATCATACCGGGTGCTTTCCATATAACTTCAGGTAATTCAATGGAGTGTGCTCTCAATGTACCATGAATACGTGGTATTTTTTCTTCTTTATTATTTTGATCCATATTAAGTCTCCTTATTATTTAATATTTTTTAATATTCAAATCTCCCTTAATATGCAAATGTTTCTTAAGATATATTATTTCAGCTTTACTAACCTAACTTCTTATTCATTCTACTAATAATATTGGCTCAAATTGAAACTACCATACCAATCACCAAATGCTTGATAATAGGATATGAAATAATACTATCATCAACACTTATAACAATCAAATATTTATCTTTACTTTTACTATAAATATGTATTTCTTTGTTTGCATACATATTGTGAATCTTACCTGAATTATCCATGCTGCCGTCATTCTGTAATATTAATACAAATCTATAAATGTTTCTTTTAGAATACTGTCAATACATCTACCCAATACCTTTTCAGAATTATATACCAGCACAAAACACTTACTGCTTGTAGATTATTTATCTATTCTCATTTCATTTGCTGTTTTAGCATCTATAATTTGATAGGCCACTACTTGCCACAGACCAGTTGTATCTTTATACGGAACTCTTTTCAACATAACTAACAACGCATAGTTAGGGTTATCAGTTGTCACGATTGCCTTTATTGAATCTTCTCCTTCATACAGTAAATTACTCTCAAAGCCATGATCTTTCTTTGCTTTCAACCCTTCCTCCATATTTTCGCTATTAAACTTTTCCAAGAATGTATTGAGAACATCTATTTCATCAAAGGAGCCTGTCATATGCCCATTATCAACTTCTTTAATTTCATCATTCGAATACAAAGGAAGAAAATTGAAATTACGGCTTGCCTAAAAGAAGAACTAGCTGCGAATGTTGTTGTGAAAGTTATAGATACTGCCAGTAGCACCACAATTATAGAAGCCGCTACTTTGTGAGTCCTCCAATATAAAACAAGTTTGTTCACCGCCTTAGTATCTTCTGGTCTCTCTTTTGGAGCTGCATCATATATCAACTCATCATTAATGTCTCCAATTATTTGCAGTAATTTTTCGCTTTTCATAACACAACACCCTCTTTCTCAAGATAAAGTTTTAATTCTTTTCTCAATCGGAAAAGCATAGATGTAATTTTGCTCTCGCTCATACCATACTGTTGGGCTATATCGCGTATTGAGCTTAAATACCAGTAACGGCGGATAAATATGTTTCGCTTAATTTTGGGTTGAGCATAAAGAAAATGCTCGATGCTTTTTACAATGATTTTTTCATCTATTGCTTGTTCAACGGTTCTATGTTCTGGAATACAGTCCTCCAAATCGGAAAGGACAATCTCTGTTTGTCCGTTTCCCCGCTTCTGTGTGGTGTATTGCTTAAATTTGTTTAGAGAAATGTTACGCGTAATTTTCCCAGAAATACCGGCAGGCTGTTCGGACGTTTTGGTGGCATGGATTTCCATGCACTTAAATAGGTTTCGTTTACACATTCTTCTGTATCTTCCTTGTTGCGCAGAATGTTGAAGAAAATGTAGTAGCAATATCGTCCATATTTTTTTGCGGTTACAGATATAGCGTCTTCGGAACGCGCCCAATATAAATCAATTATTTTATTGTCATCCATACCCCCCTCCTCTCTTGTGCGATGAATAGTTGTTCAAATAATATAAACAACAAAAATGAGCTTTTATTGCATATAATAATTTTTAATAAAATGCAAAAGTGCGTCCTTCAAGATTCTTACTATCCGATAACATTAAATATAAATGGAGCGGCAAAAAGCCACTCCATTCGTTCTATCGCTACCATAAACGTTTTCCCAGGTAAATATATGGTACTTATTATAATGAGATAAATTCGGCAAGTAGAAAATGAGAATTGTCGTCAATTTTACAACAAATGCTCTTGCAATTTGCAGCTAGTCATTTTCTGAAAGGGTTTTTATATGAAAAAAGCTGAAGTTCCAGGTATCACTTGTCAATCTTATAGTACCAGTTCCAATCCCCATGATAAATCATCCTTTTACTCATGCCACCATCCACAACAATTGTCTCTCCTGTTATAAAGTCTTGCTGACACAAGAATAAAACCATATTGGATATGTCCTTTGGTGTTCCTACTTTACCTGCCGGAATTGCGGCACAATCCTCCTTAGAAAATTCCTGCTGTTCTCTAACATTGATCCAGCCCGGTGCAATACAATTAACAAGAACGTCCGGCCCTAAGGACATTGCCAGGGCATGCGTCAAAGCAACGATTCCACCTTTCGCGCTGGCGTACGCTTCTGAGTCAGGTTCCGACTGAAATGCCCGTGTGGATGCAATATTGATAATTCTCCCTTTATTTTTTATTAGCTCATTCCTGCATAAACGGCTTAATTCATACGGAGCTTTTAATCCAACAGATAAAATATAATCAAATTCCTCATAAGACAGGGAAGATAAAACTCCTTTGCTGCCGCGGCAAGCATTATTTACCAACACATCTATCCGCTGCAATTTTACCATCGCAAATTCAACAAACCTCTTCAACGTTAACGGATCGGCGACATCACCGTGAAAATAAAACAGATTCGGATGCTCTTTTGCAAAATCGGCAGAATTCTTTTCTTCTTTATCAATAAAACATACTTTATCACCGGCTTTAATGAAGTCAAGACAAATCTGTTTTCCTATACCGTGCCCGCCTCCGGTTACAATAACTCCTCTATTCATAATATCCTCCTTATAACTTATTAATAAATGTTTGTCTGATTCCTTGCTGTTCTTTTCTGTGACTGCATTAGCAAGGCGGAATTGTACTATTTTAAGTAAAAGGTATTAATACCCTTTTGCATGATATGAAAAATCCACTTTCTCTCTTCCTCTGCGCATACCCTGATATATGAATCTTTAGGAAAATCATACTATATTTTAATCCGTGATTCAATGTACCTGTCCCCAATACACAGCATTAAACTGACGAATACCTTATATTTTTATCATCTTTTTATAAATATTATGGGCACAAAATAAACGCTTTAAATCTTATATAGGGAATGAAAATGCGTAAAGACTGTTATTTCTACGATACCGGTAAATATAATTAAGATGCACATTCCACATGGCACGGGTTAAGGAATGCAGGCATGAATCTGGACTCTCATTAGGCCTCAAAAGAAGCTTTTTTATGTATTCAAAAGAGTAAAAAGTAACAGCATAATTAAGTATTTTATAAGACAGAATTAGTCTTCTATACAATTCAATGGCATATATTAAAATATATATTCTTACCATACAGAAGTTATCTTTAAATATCTCCCTCTTCCACCCTTCCTGCAGCTTATCAAGCACCAGTGCCTGAACCATACCAAGAGTATAATACCTTTCGTCTGATTTAGTTTTGGCTTTTTGGTCATTATTAAGAAAGCTTTTCACAACCGGGCTGTTCGACTTTGGAGAAGCTTTATATTCAGCATACCTAGCAAGTCCTTCAAGCCATTTCATGTCCGCTTCGTTTTGAATTTCTGCTTTACTCATTTTGCATGCTGTTCTGCGTTTTTCACGCATCTCAATAAATTTCTTTGTATATGCCAAAATATCTTCATACTGTTCTGCCATAATTGCCTGTTTAAGATAGCATGCTTCTTTTATAATCAATTCGTTAAACTTTTTATTGCCATAATAATTTTTGCATACGTTATGAAGCGTTTGTATTTTCATAAACCTTTCTCTTTTATTGTTTGCCTGATATGCATGTATCATTTCGTGAATTATCGTTGCCTTATAATGTTCATCATCAATAATCAAAAGTTGTGGCGGAAAAAACATCGGAACAGCATTTGTGATATGTTTATTACCTGTATTTTTGGTACTCATACTTGCAATCCAATTATCTTCCACAAATACTGCAAATGCTTGCGGATTATCTGCAATTCTTCTATGAAGTTTTTTGTTAAGATATTCATTATTACAAACATATTCCCATCCGGGTACTGCCTCTTTATCACAAATCAGAAATTCATAGCGCTCATTAAAAATTATTAAATCTTTGTTTTCCCTGAGTCCTGTTAAAATATCATCACTATAATTATCTAGGTATTCATAAACTTCTTTAATTGCTGCAATTTCGTCTGTTGTTAAATTATCTCCGTCTGTATTGAGCTTTTTATATTTCATCACACATAAGCGATTATTTAAAATCAGACCAAGTATTATTCACCATTTAACCCCCTCCAAATTTGCTATTTCCTTTAAAGCATTTTTTATATCGCATATCGGACAAATAGATCAATTGTCAAGAAAATCTATCAGTTTTTCTTAGTTATATACTCCATTTAATTGTATTATAATTAATCAAAACACATAGTATCAGAAAATATCAACATAAACATTTAAAATTTATTAAAATGAAGCATCCTAATGATAATCACTTTATTTATATAATTAATCATCATAAGAGAAAGGAGCAGGTATAAGTATTATAACTTATACAACATAAGAAGATGAATGTATATGATTTTAAAGCAATTGACATTAGAGGTAATGAGGTTTCTTTAAGAAAATATGAAGGTAACGTTCTTTTGATTGTTAACTCTGCAACTCAATGCGGATTTACTCCTCAATATGATGCTCTGCAAGAGTTATATGAAAAATACAAAGATAAGGGTTTTATAATACTGGATTTCCCTTGTGATCAATTTAATAATCAAGCACCTGGAACTAATGAGGAAATCCATAATTTTTGCAGTTTAAACTACGGAATCACCTTCCCTATGTTTACTAAAATTGAGGTAAACGGTGAGAATGCACATCCTCTTTACAAATATTTAATCAGCCAAAAAGGCTTTAAGGGTTTTGATAATTCTCATTCTATTACACCTAAATTAAAAGAAATTTTACAAGAAAAAGATCCTAATTATGAAAACACACCCAGTATTAAATGGAATTTTACAAAATTCCTTATTGACCGCAATGGCAATGTGGTAGAAAGATTTGAGCCTACCGATGATATGCGTTTATTAGAAGAAAAAATAAAAAAATTGTTATAACTAAACTTATGTACCAACTTCCATAAGTAAGATTTTGGATCTAACTTTTGGGGGTCGGTACACAACCTGGCTATCCTATTTAAATTTACCGCTATTGCCGTTAGCTTTGCTTGCGTTAGCATGCTTTCTAAACCATAACCTCCGGTACGGCCCATTGCATGGAACCTTTTCATCTAAAACAGTTGCTATAAGCCATTTAGCAAGATCACGCCAGTATCTTTTCTATATATCCAATTTTTTACATTACCGAGAAGAATCATATTCTGCGACTCTTGTTACATTTACACATCATGTGTACCTTTGTAAAGCTCATGCACATCATTGTACAACTTAATTTCATTGTTTTAACATTCCTGGATACCAGCATAAGCACAAGCTATCCGCAGCTCTCCATGAAATCCTCAGTCGATACTCTTATCGATAGCATGGCGGAGTATTTTCTTTGAAGTATTCTTAATGAATTCCTTTTCGCGGATCTTCACCTTTCTGATGGCCTTATGGGGTGCCATTCTGCTGTTTACCTTCTTTATCTCCTTATTAAAGTATGCATTGATAGCCTCCGTACCTTCAATACCTTCTAATCTGAGTAATTCGTAATCCGGGAATATCTCGGCAACGATAACTTCCTTATTGTTTTGGTTCTTTGCTTCTCCGGCATAAACAACAACCTCTGAAACGCCGTATACCCTCTGTATCTCCTGTTCGATCTCCTCAGGATATACATTCTTACCGTTACTCAGTATAATGATATTCTTCCGTCGGCCGGTAATATATAACCAGCCCTCATCATCGAGCTTTCCATAATCTCCTGTCATAAAGTAACCGTCTTCATCGAATGCTGCGGCAGTAGCCTCAGGATTTTTATAATAACCAAGCATAACATTGGGTCCTTTTACACAGATCTCTCCTTCTCCGTTTTCATCAGGGTCTTTGATCTTAACCTGCTCGCCTATTATTGGGATCCCGACACTGCCTTTCTTCTGATACTTATTTCTGTTACATGAAACCAAAGGCGAACACTCGGTTATGCCATATCCGTTAAGAATAGTTATCCCAATGGCATCAAACATGTCGATTATATCCTGGTTTATGGCTGCACCGCCTGAAATTATCAATTCCAGCTTGCCGCCGAAATTATCCAGTATGCTTTTAAAGAAAATGCGCCGTAAATCTATGCCTATTTTCCTTAAAAAATTGCTGATCTTTATCATGCGCTTCAGTGTATCAGCCTTCCTTTGTTTCTGTACGGTGGTCCATATCCTTTTATACATGGTCTCTACGAACAACGGTACCAGAACCAGGTGACTTGGCTGTTGCTCCTTTATTTCGTTCATGAAATACTTAAGTCCGCTGTTAATAAATGTAGTGCAGCCCTGTGAAAAATGTCCGACAAATACCACCGTAGAGCAATATGTATGATGCGGTGGAAGCACTGCCATGGTCTTAGGTGTTATCTGAAAGAGATACATACCCTGTGTCATGTCTGAAGCAATATTTTTCTGAGAAAGCATAACGCCCTTGCCTTTGCCTGTTGTTCCTGATGTGAATACTATGGTCGCAAGCCTGTCAGGATCGATTTCATAGTCATAGTATGAATTATCGCCCTTTTCGAATTTTGCCTTACCCTTTTCAGCCAGGTCCGAGAGCTTGAGTGCTGACTCTATCTTTGGCTCACCCATACATATATAGGTATTTAAAGTGGGAGCGCTGTCACCGATTTGCATGACTTTTTCTTCGACAGAAGTGCTGTAGACAATATATTCACACTCGGCAAAATCTAGTATCCCTATTAATTCATCAAGAGGCATATCCTTATCTATCGGGACCACGATCGCTCCTATGGCTATCAGCGAATAATAGCTGCATATCCAGTTATATGATGTTTCGCCTACAATGGCTACCTTTTTATCAGTACAACCCAAAGATATTAATTCTGTACCCATATTCCTTATATAGTCACGTACTTCTTTGAAGGTTATATCAACAGTTTTGGTATCATGAGGATTTCTTTTATATGAATATGCAATTCTATCGGGATATTTCCTTGCTACATTTTCGACCATTACCCGGAAATTTTCGAAGACTGTGGTCTCGTACAGTGGATATTTTATGTCATTATTCATTCTTTTTGATACTCCTAACGTCTGTTAATCGATATAAATTTATAACTAGTTATTTTATAATGATAACTTTATCATAAGATAATTTCAATATGGGAAAATAAATCTTTCGAACAAAAACCAGAGGGTGACCATTTTTACTGAAATTACAGTCTCATCTCACTACCGTTCCTTGACTTTGCCCTGCCAACTTATATTTTATCGTGGAGGTATGCTAATAGTTTCATGCATTCTACTGTATAAGGTAGTTGTCATGGTTTTTTTGCGGTTTAAATTCAGGATAGTTGCTCTGTTTTTTTCTGTCAAACGCTCGGTTGTCTTGTGAATATGCCCTTACTTTCAATAGTTTTACGTTGCTCTTAATTACTCTTTTACTTTTCTTCTGATTCATTTAGGCATATTACACCACTTTCATAGAAATCATAAGTACAAACAAAAATAAACCGCAGAAACCGTCCCTGTGGTTTATTTGTTTTTTTAAGCCTTACGTTTACGGAAGGATGTCAATGGGTTTTTCGGTTATTTTTGAAAAACCGCCGTTCGCTGGAACATGTCCATGGTTGCACCTACGCCATCGGGCAAAGACAGACAAAGAGATGTAAGGCTACACGTAACCTTTTTATTTATTATTAGGAATCAATAGAGATCATGCTCATTGCTTCTCATCGCTTCTTGCTTTTTAAATAAACAGATTAATTCAAATCATATAAACTCGCCTGAGCGCGATATAACTCAGCATATCCGCCGTTTTTTTGCATAAGTTCAGAATGAGTGCCTATTTCCGTAATCCTCCCATCTTCCATATACAGTATCAGATCACATGATACTACTGATAAAAGGCGATGGGATACAAAAATAATTGTTTTATCTTTAAAATATTGATTTATCAAATCATAAAAATATTTTTCAAACTTTACATCCATTGCGCTGTTAGGTTCATCAAGAACCAATATCTCATGGTTGCTATAAATGACACGGGCAAGGCCTATGCGTTGCAATTGGCCGCCGGAATATAAAATGCCGCTTTCCGAGAATTCTCTGGTTAACTCTTTATCCAGGTCCCCAATGGAATTTTGCATTCCAACAACTTTTAGGGAATTAATAATCTTATCCGTCTCCGGGTTAGTCTCCATAGCGATATTATATTTTAAAGCTGTGGGATAGATTTGGAAGTCCTGAAATAATGCTGAAAAACAATTTCGATATTGGTTAATATTTATATTTTTAATATTTTTACCGTTACATTCAATGCTGCCACTGTTAGCATCATAATAGCGCAACAGCAATTTAATCAGAGTGGATTTGCCCGACCCGTTTTTGCCGACTATCGCTACCTTTTGACCGTTATTTATAGTGAAATTAATATCCTTAAGTCCGAACTCGCCGTTTTCAAAATGAAAATTCACATTTCTAAAGGTTATATATTTAAAATTCTCATGCTGATTTTCCATTGGCTCCGTTTTTTCTGATTCAATCTCAGATTCCATATGCTCTACTTTACGAAAACGCTCTATAAACTCCCCGTTTTGGTAGAAAATAGATAAATTTTTCGATATACTTGATAACTTCAATTGTAATTGATTACAACCATTAAGAATTGCAACAAATTCTGATGCAGCAAGGGAATTCTGAATAAGTATGCGATAGCATAAATATAAGGGAACTAAAAAATCAATACATATTGCCGAACTCAAGATGGTTTCTAATGCGGATAATCTGCCTAATTTCCCGCCTTTTTTTCTTATAAGAAGTATTTTATCTTTTATCTTCTTATGAAATCTCAAAAGAAGAACGTCTCGGATATTTGACACTCTTATATCCTTTGCATATTCGGGCAAATGTAAAATTCTATGCAGCATATTTGTTTCTTTGTTAATTAATTGCAAATCAGCATCATATTTAACACGGTATTTTGATATATGCAGATTGATAATATAGCTGGTGTAGAAAGAAACTATCGCCACTACAGGCACAATCCAGTCAATTAATAAAGAATAGCCGATTACACTTGCAAGTACGATTACAGACTCCAATATGCTGAAACAATTATCTATCACCGACTGGATTCGGCCGCTGCATTCATTATTTGCCATCATTATTGATGTATAATAATCTTCAGAATCATATGCTTTCATATCAATAAAACGTGCCTTTTTAAATATAGCATATTGAAGAGCCTGCGATATTTTTTCCATATGTATGGGCCTAAATATATTATTAAAAGCCGATTCTATTAAATAAGTAAAGCTTACAATACAGAAGCTTGCAATAATAAAAATAATTACATATCTCAGAGAACTGCCACGTTCTATACAGGAAATTATATATGCTAAAAAAAACATTTGCATAAACCATGTTCTTATTCCTGTCAGAACCCGCATAAAAACAGAAAAAATCATGAATAATGGTGATGTTTTATATGCCTTACGTATAAAATAAAAATTATTTTGAATATTTATCCATATTTTACTCATTATTGTATCTCCTTAAACTGACTGGATTGAGCAGTATATAATTCGTAGTAATATCCTTTAAGTGCCATTAACTGCTCATGATTGCCTGTTTCTATGATTTTTCCGTTTTTCAGGACAAAAATTCTGTCAACAAAATGAGTTGTTGCCAATCTGTGTGAAATAAATACTAATGTTCTCTCTGATGCATATTGTAGAATTAATTTATATATCTCCAGCTCAGAAATAGGATCCAGTGCGCTTGTTGGCTCGTCCATTATTATAAATGGGTACTGATTAGCTATAGCCCTTGTAATAGCCAGTTTTTGCTTCTGGCCGCCTGACAATTCCAATCCTTCATCAAAGAATTCATGGGTTAATTGCTGGTCTAAATCTGAAATCAGTGCATCCAATTTCATATGTTTCAAAGCAGCCCATATTTTATCATCTTCCAATGGGCCGTTAACACTGACATTTTCTCTTACCGATAAAGGATATAAATGAAAATCCTGCATAACCACACCAAAAAAGCTTTTTAATGTTTCAGGATCTATTTCGTTTATATTAATTCCGTTTATTTTAATATTTCCTTTTGAGCATTTTAGGATGTTTATCAGCAGGTAAACTAAAGTTGTTTTACCTGCACCGTTTTCACCGACAATGGCTATCTTTTCACCTTTTTTTATTGAAAACGTAACATTCTCCAAAGCATAATTTCCGTCAGGAGTTCCCGGGTATGCATATGACACGTTTTCAAAGGTAATCTCGTTAAATGTGTCGTTATCTAAATTATTGAAAATAATATTGTTATCTTTATGTTTTATATCATGTTCAATCATAAAATTTTGATATTCTTTAATATAAAATGAAGCTGATTTTATATCTACAACAGTATCAAAGAACCATTCTAAATCCCAGCTGAAATAAGTAATTGACTGAGCAATTCCTATAAAATCGCCTATCATCAAAGAGGCACCGGTTAACATTCTTATAGCAACATATGCAATTGGAAGCATTACAATAAAAACGTCACTGATACTCAGTTCAACAAATTTTAAGAATGCGATTTTCCATCCTCTTGTTTTATATTGATTTATAATCTCGTCTACGCTTTCATCATAAATTTTCTTTATTACTTCAGATATTTTTGTAATTTTAATTTCTTTTGCATATTGAGGTAAATAAAAAACACGTCGGCCAAATTCTTTTTTACGGTTTGGTGTAGTGATAAGCTGATTAAGATTAAATTTGTATTTCTCACTTCTGTCGCTTATAAAATATGAATAGATTAACGGAAAAACAGCCAGAAAGATTGCCCAAACATCCACTCTGACTACATATACTGCCACCATAATCAATGCATAAACTAAACCGGACAGTGTTCCTAAAGAATTAATAATATCCTGAATCTTGGATCCCGTATTCTCTACTATACGTTTATATTTGTCAAGAAAATCCGGCTGATTATAATCGTCAAACGGAACAGACGAAGCAGTTCTGGCTGTTTTTTCATAAATATACTCATTTATTTTTGTATCGAAACATGGTAAATATACTTCTTTATAATAATTATTCAATAAGTAAAATAAGATATTTAAAAATACCATAAACAACAAAACTGCTATTATTGTATGTATGCTTTTTTTGGTTTCGATATTAACCAGAACTATACGTAATAAATATACGCCATAAAATACATTGAAAAATTGCTTTATAATGTTATATAGCAATTCATACAACAGCCTTTTCTTATCAACATTCCAAGTGACCTTTAATGAAAATATAATAGACTGGATCATTACATTTCGCCTCTCAGCTGCCTTATAGTTTCCTTCAGTAACTTCATTCGACCACCTGCAACATATACCCTAATTATATAGCATTTAGTTACTTTTTCCAACCGAAACGGTCCCCAGATGATTTACAGGCATAAATTTAACATCCATCCTGCCAACTTTCCTTATCAATTTCAGAACAGTTTACATATTTCCTCAAACAAAAAAATAAGGGTTTCCAAACATTATCATCTCAGGCAAAGCAGCCGAGAGAATAGCTCGATGTCTTGAAAACCTTTATTGGTAGCCCTTTTCAACCTTTCTGTTTTTCAACCCTTAATATCAATACCATGCACTCCACAGAGTCGAATTGATGTCTGAAGCCATTCTATATAACATCTATTCACAGGAACTTGTTAATAAACATAAAAAAGCTGCTTAATCACCAAAATCTTCGACTTTCGACCAGCACATTTTTAATTTCCCGCCTACACTTTCAGCAACACCGACAAAAATAGTATTGTCATCGGCATCAGAAGATAAATAGTGTTCTATCATTTTTTTATAAGTTGATGTATATTGTTTATGCATTAATTCTTCCTTTGGTATCCAATAAAGTGTGCCCTCACCTGTGTCCGCAATACTTTTGGTATTTACTTTGCCGAAATAAATGTAAGATTGCCTTATGACATCTTTATGTCTGCGAATAATGATGTATCTTAATTTGAGATCTTCAATGCTGTTACCGGTTATCCCTGTTTCTTCCTTTATTTCACGAACACAAGCGGAAAATGGATCATTGATCTCACCGGGCTCAATTTTTCCACCAATCCCACTCCAAAAATTTGGGTTTACATCCCTGTCCGGAGCTCTTTTTATCAGCAGAAAACATCCATCGTTTTCTAAAAAGGCACATGTATAATTTATTAATCTTACCAAGTCAATCACCTTTACAAATATTATAAGTAACCACTTCATAATTATCCGCAACGATAAAAATCATGCTTCAATCAATATTCGCTGAATTCACCGGCTCCGGCACCTGCTATCACCAAACCGTCCGATTTTTCCGCTGCAAACTTTAAAATATCCGGATCTGCATCAACATTAAAATATACAATCGATACATTGCCCAGTTTATTTGCATCTGTAATTGAAAACTCTGAATTTACAGTATGCCTTTTTACCGGTTCTTCATAAAATTCAACCTGATCGTTCCGTATTATTTCGATGCATCCCAATTCACCTGCAGAAATAGCAGTTACATCATATGTACTTGTCTTTGTTACTGACCGTGCAGAGAATATTTTGTCTGAAAACACTACAAGAACACCTTTCCCAACAGCTTCAGGTGAAGCAGTCGTACAAACTGCCTGATACAAATTCATTGGGCCATCGGCAGAAATTGATGTTGAGGGGCGCATAGCACCGATTGTAACTACGGGTTTATCGGTATTCACAGTCAGATTCAAAAAATATGCGGTTTCTTCCAGCGTGTCCGTACCATGTGTTATAGCAAATTCTGATACATTTTCATCTTCTGACAGTTCGTTTATCGTATTTAACAAATCCACCCATATATCCGCCGTAATATCATCCGAATTAACATTGCAAATCTGAATTGCCTCTATGGCAGCTACATTTTTTATTTCCGGTATTGCAGCTATAAGCTCATCAACAGATATCACACCTGATGTGTAACCTGTTTCCTTTCCACTATCACCTGCACCGCTTTAGCATCTTTTATTTCTTTCATTGCATTCCTGTCATACCAATCATGCCATTCATACCGCCCATACCACTCATGTTGTTCTTTCCCTCTTGACCATCTGCTCCACCTGTAACTCTGTTCAGTTCATCATCAGACAATTTTTTCATGGATTCTAAAAGTTCCTCTGCCTTCTTTTGATCAAAATCTATACTGTATTCCTTTGCCAAAGACAAAAGCTCCTCTGCGCTCTCGCACTGCATTGCTTTCTTAATGATCTCATCTTTTTTCTCCCAAACCCTTGATAAATTTTTTGATATCCATTTAACTCTCCTTGATTTTATATTTTAATAACAATTCTTAATCCGGCATTATAATTATAAAT
>Ga0134092_1001527_pt1 | contig 19983 bp, 21 predicted proteins | sample 3_6taG_FD_94454 | JGI IMG/M metagenome (GOLD analysis project Ga0134092, IMG submission 94454) | Switchgrass degrading microbial communities from high solid loading bioreactors in New Hampshire, USA - 3_6_20_6_A3 metaG | ecosystem: Engineered > Bioreactor > Semi-continuous > Anaerobic >... | reverse complement strand
TTGTTAACATCTGAAACACCACCATATCAATGTTTTACTTTATATATTCGACATAAAAAAGAAGAATCCTTTTTGGTTTTAAAGGATTCTTCCAAAACTTATATACTTTGTCTTCAGTCTGAATCATAGTTTATTAGATTATATAATAAACTATGATTTTACGCTTCCGAAATATTGTATCAATTGTAAATAATTGCTGCAAGTCAAAAAATCTATTCTTATCCTAATAAATATTTTCAACAGTTTAAAGACTTCATTTGTTTCTTATACCTTTACCCTTGCTGTGCCAGTTTCTACAGCGGCCTGTGCAACTGCTTTAGCTACTGCAGGCGCAACCCTTTTATCAAAAGGTTTTGGTATAATATAATCCTCATTTAGTTCGTCATCTGATACAAGGTTTGCCAGTGCTTTGGCTGCTGCCAATTTCATCTCCTCATTTATGCAGCATGCCCTCACATCAAATGCACCTCTGAATATGCCTGGAAAAGCCAGGACATTGTTTACCTGATTAGGATAATCGGATCTTCCTGTTCCTACTATTCTTGCTCCTGCTTCTTTTGCCTCATCAGGATATATCTCTGGCACAGGATTTGCCATGGCAAATATTATGGCATCCTTGTTCATGGATCTTACCATGTCCTGCGTCACTACATTTGCTGACGATACTCCTATAAACACATCTGCACCAACCAATGCATCGGCTAAAGTTCCCTTTTTATTAGCTTTGTTGGTCACTTCAGCTATTTCTTCCTTGACCCAGTTCATACCGTTTTTTCTTCCTTTATATACTATACCTGTTCTGTCGCAAAGAAGCATATCTTTGACGCCTACATTCAGTATCATCTTAGCTATTGCTATGCCTGCTGCTCCTGATCCATTTATAACTACAACCAGATCCTCCATTTTCTTCTTGATTATTCTCAATGCATTAAATAAAGCCGCCATCACTATTATTGCTGTACCATGCTGGTCATCATGAAACACAGGTATGGACAGCTTCTCTTTGAGTTTTCTTTCTATCTCAAAGCATCTTGGTGCCGATATGTCCTCAAGATTGATTCCACCAAATGATGGCTCTATCTGCATTACCAGCTTCACTATTTCATCAGTATCAGTAGTATTGACACATATAGGAAATGCATCAACTCCAGCAAATTCCTTGAATAATACTGCTTTTCCTTCCATTACAGGCAAAGCAGCATAGGGTCCAATGTCACCCAAGCCCAAAACCGCTGTACCGTCAGATACCACTGCTACCATATTGCCTTTTGATGTATAATCATATACTTCCTCCACATTCTTATGTATCTCTTTACAGGGCTCTGCCACTCCAGGAGTATAAGCCAGGCTTAAGCTTTTGCTGTCCTTCACCGCCACCTTGCTTACTGTTTCCAGCTTGCCTTTGTTTTCCTTATGAAGTTTTAATGCTTCTTCTCTCATCGACATGTATTATCACCTATCCTATTCTATACTTTTCTTTGCCAGTTTTATATAAATCATTTCCTTTATTATCTATAGCCACAGTAACAGGAAAATTCTCTACTCTCAATCTATAAATGGCTTCAGGCCCAAGATCCTGAAAAGCTATTACTTCCGCTTCTTTTATTGCTTCAGCCAGCAGTGCTCCTGCCCCTCCTATGGCTGCAAAATATGCTCCATTGTTCTTGATGATGGAATCCACTACCTTTTTGCTTCTCAGTCCTTTGCCTATCATACCCTTCAAACCATTATCCAGAAGTATGTCAGCATAGGCATCCATCCTTCCGCTGGTAGTTGGTCCAGCTGATCCTATAGCCTGACCTGGCTTAGCTGGGCATGGACCTACATAATATATTACCTGCCCCCTGATATCCATTGGCAGCTCCTGTCCTTTCTGTATCATTTCTACCAGTCTTTTATGAGCAGCATCACGGGCTGTATATATAATGCCATTAAGCAGCACTCTATCTCCGGCACATAAGTCATTTATTGCGTCATCTGTTAAAGGCGTATTTATTACCTTAGTCATATTGCTCTACCTCCAGTACAATACTAGATTACTGTTTCCTTATGCCTTGCTGCATGGCATTGGATGTTTACAGCAACCGGCATGCTGGCTATATGGGCAGGAAATGTTTCTATATGGACAGCCAAAGCTGTGATTCTGCCGCCAAAGCCCTGAGGCCCTATACCAAGCTTATTTATCTCTTCCAGCAGTTCCTTTTCAAACTTTGCAATTGCAGGATTTGGATTGGATTCACCAATTGTGCGAAGCAATGCCTTTTTAGCCATCAAAGCAGTCGTCTCCATTGTTCCGCCTACCCCTATGCCAACAATTATGGGAGGACATGGATTTGAACCTGCCTTATCCACAGTTTCCAATACAAATTTCTTAATACCTTCCAATCCATCAGAAGGCTTAAGCATTGCCAAAGCACTCATATTTTCACTGCCTCCACCCTTTGGAGCCAATATTATTTTTATCTTGTCTCCTTTTACAATGGTGGTATGGATTATGGCAGGAGTATTATCTCCTGTGTTTTTCCGTTCCATAAATGGATCATCCACGCAGGATTTTCTAAGATATCCATTGGTATATCCTCGTCTTACCCCTTCATTTATAGCTTCATATAGATCTCCTCCGACAAGCCTTACATCCTGGCCAAGCTCCAAGAATACAACTGCAAGTCCCGTATCCTGGCATATGGGCATATGGTTTTTCCTGGCTGTTTCCTCGTTTCTCAATATGTCTTTGATTATTTCCTTGCCCAAGAGTGATTCTTCTTTTTCCACAGCATCTTCCAATGCTTTTTTAACATCCTCGGGAAGATAATAATTGGCTTCTATGCATAATCTCTCTACTTCCCTGGTAATAAGTCCAACATCAATTTCTCTCATAATCTGACTCCTCTTAACTAATCTGTATATCCCCTTCAAAGCATGCATTATTATACATTATTTACATAATAGCAGATTATAATTAATAATAGTACAAAAACCCTTCAAAGTCTATAACAGACTATGAAGGGTTTTATACTTCTTTTTATCTATGTATTTTATTGTAAAGCAGCTTTTCTTCATTATGAGGCTCTTTTACTTCATCAGGATATCCTATGGAAATGATGCATTCTACTTTGGCTGTTTCTGAGATTCCTACAACTTCTTTTACATAGTCTTCAGTTGAAGTATTCTCATTATGCTGTCTTCCCCTTACGTGTACCCAGCATGTTCCGAGTCCCAATGAGTGAGCAGTAAGCTGCATTATTACTGCTGCTATAGAAGCATCTTCTATCCACACATCATAGGGTTCGCCATCAATTGCAACTACTATAGCCAACGCTGCTCCTTCCAGCATCTGAGATCCTCTTTCTCTGCATTTGGAAAGTTTGCTCAGCTTTTCTTTATCCTCTACAACATAGAATTCCCATGATCTTCTATTGCTCGATGAAGGAGCCATCAAAGCTGCCTTTAATATAGCATCTATTTTTTCCTGTTCTACTTTTTTATCCTGATACTTTCTTATACTTCTTCTTGTTTTCAATAAATCTAACATAGTATCTCCCCTTTCAAAATCTTCTTCATATACTATATTCTAATATATGGCAATAATGATGTCCAGTTTCGGTAATAAAAATGCACCACATTGTTATTATGTGGTGCATTTTTAATTCTAAAACTCTCTTTTATTATAAAACCACATTGATAATAAGAAGGACAGAAGCATATACAATACAATTATCGATAGTAAAACTAATGTAATTATAAAATCATTCTGGCTTTCGAAAAAGTTGATAATGCCCTCCACCCATTGACTATCTTGCCTTGTTTTCAAAAAACTTGTCATCAGCGATGAACCAAAGAAAAACAGGAAGAACAATACGAAGGTAGCAATTCTCATTTTCATATATCCAAATTTAAAGTATATTGGGAACCATATTCCTGTCATTAAACAAACAACTGCCAAACTCCCAATAATAATTTCTAATGATAATGGATATGTCTTCAGTGGTATATTCACTAAATTTATAATTGTTGTCATTACCTTATATGCGAACATCCCCAAAATGGTATATAAAATCATAGAAAGATATTTTGCGGTCACTATGTCTACTCTTTTTATAGGTAAGCTGTTAAGCAGCAGCTCTGCCTTATTTTTTTCCTCATAAGCACAGGCAGTCATAGACAACAAATATGTGAATGCTACCAGACCCATAGGGAACATGGCTTCCCCCATTCCCTGAAATGCCACCAGCACAAAAGCCAGATAAACTATAGCAAAAATCAGCTGCTTCTTTTGTACCAAAACATCCTTTATAATCAGGCTAAGCATTTTTATACCTCCTTGTATGATAAAGCATTATATCTTCCAGGCTGGGCTTTTCTATAATTATTTTATCCCTATAGGATTTTCTCGCTTCATTTTTATCTTTAACCAATGCTTCAAAACCAAACTGATTCTCCTTGATATCAATGAAATCCTTTGGATTTACATCATTAAGCAGCTCCTTGCCCCCTCTTACCAATCCATAGTTGTTTAAAAGCTCATCCTTCTCAAGACTTAATAATATTTCTCCATCATTGATTAAAGTCACGTAATCTGCAATCTTCTCAAGATCTGAAGTAATATGAGTTGAGAAAAATACTGCCTTATTTTCATCCTGAATAACCTGAGAAAGTATCTCCAAAAGCTCTCTTCTGACCAAAGGATCCAAGCCGGAAGTCGGTTCATCCATTATCAGCAGCTCCGCATTATGGGATAATGCTACTGCAAGAGAGAATTTCATCTTCATGCCTTTGGACAATTCCTTTATCTTCTTGTTGACTGGCAGATTAAACTCTCTAATGTATTTATTAAATGCATTATCATCCCATGTTTTGTAAAAAGGTGCTACAACCCATTTCATTTCTGAAATAGTAAGTTCTTCATAATAGTTGCTTTCATCATATACAAAACCTATCTTTTGCTTTATATCTAATTCATGCTCTACATTATCCAAGCCGAATACTTTAATATAACCATCATCTTTTTTCAAAAGATTCATGATAAGTTTAATGGTGGTAGTTTTACCTGCTCCATTAGGTCCTATAAATCCCATTATATAGCCTCTTTCCAAGGTAATATCTATACCCTTGAGGCTGAAATCCTTATAGTTCTTTTTCAATCCTTTAATTTCAAGTACCGGTTCCATGCATTATACCTCCTCATACAAAAGTCTCAGTATCTGTTGAAGCTCTTCAAGAGACATATCTATTGTTTTTGCTGCTGATACGGCTTCAGCCAGCTTATCTTCCACAATTCGAATTCTGGCTTCTCTAAGCAGTTCCTTGTTCTGGGGCCTTACATAAGAGCCTTTGCCGGGTACGCTTACAATATATCCTTCTCGCTCTAGTTCTTCATAAGCTCTTTTTGTGGTTATGACACTTATCTGAAGCTCCTTAGCCAGGTTTCGTATGGAAGGCAGCAGTTCGGATTCTGATAATTCGCCATTCATTATGAGGTTTTTCATCTGATCAGCAATCTGCTCATAAATTGGCTTATCACTCTGATTAGAAATTATTATATTCACTATAGCTAACCTCCAATAACTCTATACTGTATATAAACATTATACTGTATATATAGTTTATATACAGTATAATGTTTATATTATTTACTGTCAAGATTTTCTTAATAAAAAAATGCACCCTGAATGTCATCTTTATCTAACTTTCAGGGAGCTATATATTAAGGTTTCACTGGCTTTATTATCTTCTCAAAAGTGAATCAATTCTGGCTTGATCAAAACCTACTATTATATTGCCATCGATATCTATCACAGGCACTCCGCTTTGACCTGATTTTCTGATCATCTCTATGGCGCCGGCTCTATCTTCTGCTACATTTATATCTTTGTATCTAACCTCTTTATACTGCAAATATTCTTTAACCTTATGGCACCATGGACATGTGGGAGTGGAATAGACTGTAACATTCATGCATATACCTCCTTTGCCTTGTTAATAGCAATACTCATTTTAAACATCTTTAATATTTATTATTTACTTATACCCCGTATAGGTATATTGTAATATATATTTTCTGCAAATGCAATAATTTATGCTAAAATTTTATGGTTTTTATTAATTTTGAACAAAAAATCTCCTCAACAACAAATCTGCTTGTTGAGGAGATAAATATTATTTTGCTCTTTCATATTGCTTTGGCCAAACTATTTCATCTCTTACTTTTCTGGCAGCGTTAAGAGGGAAATAGGGATTCCTTAACAATTCTCTTCCCATGTATACCATATCAGCTCTTTCGTTCTGTATTATTTCTTCTGCCATAACTGCCTCTGTAATTAGTCCGCCGGCTATAACAGGCAACCTGGTTGCTTTCTTTATGGTCTCTGCAAACTTTACCTGATATCCGGGATATACTTTCATATTTACAGGTACTACCGCACCTGAACTTACATTAACCAAATCTATACCTTCAGATTTAATCATGTTTATGATTTCTGCCAAATCTGTATCATGGTTTCCACCTTCAGCATAATCTTCTGCAGAAACCCTTACTCCAAGAGGCTTTTCTTCAGGCCATACTTCTCTGACTGCATGTATGATTTCTTTTAAGAATCTTGCCCTATTCTCTATGGAACCACCGTATTCATCAGTTCTCTTATTAGACAGAGGAGATAAGAACTGATTTATAAGATATCCATGTGCTCCGTGAATCTCAATCATATCAAAGCCAGCCTTATACGCTCTTAAAGCAGCATTTCTAAATAAGTTCACAGTGTTTCTGATGTCGTCCCTGGTCATTTCAACAGGTGTTTTATAGCTCTCATCAAAGGCTATGGCACTGGGAGCTATTATTACTTCTTCATTGGCAGCACATTTTCTCCCTGCGTGATTAATCTGAATTCCAATCTTAGCTCCGTACTTTTTAACTTCTTCAACAATTTTGGATAGTCCTTCTATGTGTGAATCATCCCATAAGCCCAGGTCATTGTCTGAAAGCCTTCCTCTAGGCTCAACAGCAGTGGCTTCAATTATAATCAGTCCAACACCGCCTATAGATCTTGTTGTATAATGTATAAAATGCCATGAATTTGCTTTGCCGCTGTTGTCGGAACTGTACATGCACATAGGAGGCATGACAATCCTGTTTCTTATCTCCATATCCTTAATCTTAAGACTGGAAAAAAGTTTGGACATAATCTCACTCCTTCATCTCATTTATTTCTTATATATATCGTATATATCAGTCCTTCGATGTTTTAATAGAGGCAGTTCCCTTCTCACCTTCTGCAACATATCCAGATCCACTTCACCATATAGGATGCACTCCTTCTCGTCTGCTTCCTTAATTATTTCTCCCCATGGATTGACTATGCATGAGTGACCATAAGCATGATAAGTAAAATCCATATCTCTGGAAGGTGAAGCTGCTATAAAATATACCTGATTATCCAAAGCCCTTGCTCTGACTGTTATATGCCAATGAGCAGGCCCCGTGGTCATGTTGAAAGCAGCCGGAACTATAACAATCTGAGCTCCAGCCAACGCCATAAGCCTCATGAGCTCAGGGAAGCGCATGTCATAACATATGGCAACTCCTACTTTACAAAACTCTGTATCAAATACTGTTACATCATTGCCATACTCCAATGTATCTGATTCCTTGAACCTTACACCGCCTGTTACATCGATATCAAACAGGTGCATCTTTCTGTGCCTGCCTAAAAGCTTGCCTTCTCTGTCGAAGGAATATGAAGTATTATATATTGATCCTTTGTCTTCTTCTGGTATGGAACCGCCTATTATATAAACACCCAGTTCCTTTGCCAGATTGGACAACATATTGGTAGTCTCGCCGGGATATGTTTCTGCAAATATGGGAAAATACTTGTTTTCATAAGGACAGTTAAACATTTCGGGTAAGATAACAAAGTCACATCCATTTGCTGCAGCCTCTCTGATCATTGAATCAGCTTTTTTCAGATTTCTGCTTTTATCCAGGTCCACATGAATTTGACATATACCCACTTTTACCTTGCCCATAATACCACTCCCTTATCATTTTTCATTGTCCAGCATAGTGCTAATAACTCACTGCCATAAACCATCTGTTAATACAATATTATACTAAATACTGCTGATATTCATATGGTTTTTTCAGTATTTCACCTGTTGCGTTTAATATTTTTTAATACTTTATTATATACGGATTTCAATGAAAACAGGGTTCCTTTAATGTGGGTAGAAGCAGTTTCAAACAGGTAAGGCAGCCTGCTGAACTGGTTTTGACTGTCTTGCATGAGATAAGTCCAGGTCGATGAGGGGCCCTTTAACTCAACTGCGTCAATGAAAATTCCTTTTTTACTTACTTCTGCATTGCTAAAAATATTCACTATCTCTTCATCTATTTCCTGCAGCATATTGTCAAATGCTGGTATGACTATTCTACACTATCCGTACCAACAAGAACAGGCTGACCTGTCTTATTAACCTTAACTATCTCCTCGACCAAGGCTTTATTTTTTGATTTTTTGTCCTCAAACACCCTATCTTCATGATCCACTCTTATACATGGCTTGTTGGTAGGTATGACCACAACATCCAACCCATAGAATTCTCCCAGTTCCCCGGCTGCTCTTCTTCCAGTTCCAGTCATTCCTGATAGCTTTGGATACAGGTTTAAGAAATGCTGCAATGTAATAGAATCCATTATCTTTCCTTTGGATAGGTCAACTATTCCTTCCTTTACCTCAACAGCCTGCTGCAGATTATCCGGCCAATGTCTTTTATCCGCTACTCGCCCAGTAAATTCGTCTATAATCTCAATGCGCCCGTTTCGAACAATATAATCACGATCCTTCTTCAACAGTTTTTCTGCATGGAGGGCACAGTTGATTCTGAAGTATGCGTGCCTCATCAATCATTATGGAATCTGCTTCATCCACTATTGCATAATAGAATGGTCTATGAACCAGCTTATTCTTGTCCATACACAAAAAATCCCTGAGATAATCAAAACCTGCTTCTTTAGCTGTAAGATAGGTTATATCTGAAGCGTAAGCCTTCTTTCTTTGATCCCATGTCATTCCTTCCTTTATATAGCTAACCTTAAGTCCCAGAAACTCATATATTGGTCCCATCCACTGAGAATCTCTCTGAGCCAGGTAGTCATTAAAAGTCAGGATATGAACACCTTTTCCTGATAATGCGTTAAGATATGCCGGCATTACAGCTGCTAACGTTTTCCCTTCTCCTGTCTTCATTTCAACAATTTTACCTCTATGAAGCGCAATTCCGGCAATTGTCTGGACATCAAAGGGATATAAACCTAAAATCCTTCTGGAAACTTCACGAACCAGGGCTAATGCCTCTGGCAATTGTTGATCCATAGACTCTCCATGTTGGATTCCAGATTGGATCTTGCAAGATATATCTTTTAGCTCTTCATCTTTCAAATTATTAAAATCATATTTATTAATTTCCTGCAAAATCTTTTCATAAGGCTTAAGATCATACTCCACAGGATTGTACCAATCCTTTATATAATCACTGAAATGACTTAGTTTATTAAACATAGTAATCCCTCCTGAAAATAATCAACTAATCGTACTAAATTTCAAGTACGATTGATAAGCTGTCTAATTAATACAGGCTTGCTTAATTAATTTTCAGAATGGGAATCTATAAGTTTTAAGGCATTGTAAATAATAAGCATAAGTATGCTGAATAAAGATATTATGTCCAGCGATATTATGAAATGGTTTGAATGTGTGAAAAGGCTGTAAGTCCACGAATAAGTGTGATTTTCAATAAGCGACGTGTAAGATAATATTGCCTGGGTGTTTGCAATAAGCAAAAATGCACATGCCAATAAAGCATCATTTATATTAGAATGGCCTTTTATGGATTTTGTGAGCAGCAAAGCCGTTCCTATAATCATAGCCAATATAATTGCTATACATATTGCCATGTGCTTCTACACTCCCTGGCTTACATCAATATTTTTTAATCTCCAATAAGTCCTCTACTTTTTCAGAAAAATACTTATATGAATCATAAACACCCTGATTATAAAATTCAGGAGCTAACTTTTCTATGAAAAAATCAAGAATCAGCATGGCAGCCAAATCTCCCAGCTCTTCATCTCTTTCTTCCTTGAAATAATCCTTTATCAGGGATATCATCTGCTCTTGCTTTTCTTTGCTTAATTCAAATTTCTTACTCATAGGTCTTCTCCTTTAACAGTATCTTATATTATCACATTCCAATGGATTTTATAAACTCTACTATCTCAGAAATAACCTTCTCCTGATAACCTGCAAATCCTCTTATTTCAATCTCTCTTGCCAAAATCTTTAAATCAGGATTTTGGATATTGTCCAGGCTCTTCAACCTTTTTTCTTCAATCTTTTTATTGGATAAAGCCATCTTATAGCGTTTAATATCCATACAGCATAGCTTAATTCTGTTAAACTTACTTAATAATCTTTCTGCAATAAGAAGTCCCTCAGGATCAAAATCACCTGAATAATATATGGAACACTCCGATTTATTGAGAAGCTTAAGCACTATAAGCACAGCTAACTTAGGCTGTCCATTTACGCATATACATGGCAATTCAGGATCATATTCTGTCAATGCAGAAAAAACCGATGGGTTTTCCACCGCCATTAAGTAGCCTCTCGGGCTTATTATTCTATCAACTTTATTCAGATTATATAAAGTCACAGCCATCGGTTCTTTTTGGATCAGAGCTGCACTCCATATACTGTTTTCTATTTCCCCATTATAAGCCAACAAACCATTTACCAATACCTGATTTGAAACCTCGTCTATCAGTATACCGCTATCATATAGCAGTTCTGATCTTTCTTCTGCATTTGAAGGATATGTGCATTTATTTATATAAGAAAGAGCTTTAATCAACAGCCTGCCTGCATCATTACCATAATCGAAATAGTGAGGATCCGTTGTTATATTTGCAGCAAACACGGGAAGTCTTAACCTATGTTCCTTTGGTAAGCTAATCAATGCTTTGCAGACATTAAAAAGTTCTTTTTTCAATTTTATCTTATCATTCATCCTGGCGTATATCATCTTGTATTCCTGGGGATTTTTTATAATATCTTGTATAAAATCTGCAGCTATGGTTCCACTAAAGTCATCAATCAATCCCTGAAACAAATTCTGCCTTTCCTTATTTTCAATATCAGCAGCTTCTTTCTGGGTTAATGCTTTTTTATTCAGTATTGCTTCTAAAATATCTATAAGATCAAAATCCTCAAATTTGGTATCTTTTAGCTTTTTCTCAAAATCCCTGAGGCTGATCTTTATTCTATCCTGCCCCGAAAAATCCTGTCTGAGAAATCTTGACAACACATCCCTCTCTTCTGGCAAAGGATCATCTATATAAATATTACCTCCAAGCCTGCTTAGGGAATAATATTTCTCATATATACCTTCAAGAGCTCTTCTAAAGCCCTTTTGCCTAAAATACGCCAGGCATTCTTCATAGATATCCATATTGCATCAACCTATTCCTTCCATTATTCTCTGCTTGCCGTTCCATTTATATTTAACTTTCAGCACAGTGCCACTGTTTTTACTTCGCACCAACTCATATATGGTAAGAGCAGGTATGGTAGCATAATCTCCCCATAAGGCCTGTGAATTCATAATGAAATTGAAGTCCAGACTCTGTATCAATCCAAACATGTTCTCTATATTGTTTTCATCCACACCTGCAAATGCTTCGTCCATTGATATGATCTTAGGCGCATCAGGTCTTGCGTTGTCATATTTGGCATATATGGCAGCAAAAAGAGGTACATACATGGACATGGCCTTTTCTCCTCCGCTGAATATATCATAAGCATGATTGGACAATTCCTTCCTGCTTTCTCCTGTCTTCTGGTAAAAGAGCCTGAATTGATACCATTGCCTATAATCCAATATTTCCCTCATGATGACATGCAATGCCGAATAACTGCTGCCATCGTCTCTGTATTTTCTGGCTCTGTTTATTCTTGCCATAAAATGGGCAGTAATTCTGCGCCTTTCGCTGTCTTTTATTACAGCAGGATCTACTTGCAAAAGCTTTACCAGCTCTTTAGTATTCAGTTCGTCTTCATCTTCGGCGTTTTTGGGTTCCCAACTTATTTGAAAAGTGAGACCGCTGGAGGTATCCATATCCTTCATTATTTTATTCTTGTTGTCTATCCACTTCTGTGCCTTTCTTATCTTAGCAATAATTTTGCTGCTTATACTGTTTGCCAGTATATCTTCAAAGAGTCTTCTTTCTTCATCCTTTATCAAAACCTCATATTCATCCATCCTGAGCTTCAATATCTCCATCAACTGATATAAGGTCTTAAGGCTGCCTTCTGCCCTGAAGGATAGCACCAGCCTGGATCCTCCGGTAACATACTGTTTAAGTTCTAAATTGGGATAAAAATCTGTCAATGCTGCCTGATTGGTATTTAGTTGAGCATTTAATCTGGTAATGATCTCTTCCTTTTTATCCAACTGGCCTTTAAACAATTCATCATATTCCTTCACTTTTTCCTGACAAAGGTTTTCTAAATCTATATCTGACAAATCTCCCAAAAACCCAAAGCTCAATTCTTCTTCTACGGATGCTGATGATTCCAATGCCTTGTCATTAAGCTCTTCCACGTGCTGCCTCATATTTCTTAATTCCATTTTATTTTTTTCATTTTCTCCATATTGTGTTTCCTTCAGCTTATTCTTTTCTTTCTTCTCATTGGGAATTCTCTTCAGTCTTTCCACGCATTCCATTATCTCTTTTTCAATGCTTTCTATATCCTTATCCTTAAGCAATTCCTCAATCTGTTTGATTCTCTCCTCTTTATTCTTTAATCTGCCCGTTTCATCTTTAATCTCATAGTAAATATCCTCTATCTCATTTTCCAAAGATTCTTTGGAGTTTTCCTTATGGTGCAAAAGTTCCTTCTTATTTCTTCTTTGATATAGATATTTTTCCATGTCATACAGGATATCAATATATTCATTAATATTGTTCAATGCTTCCCTGTAAACATCCAATCTTTGATTAAGCTCAATACCTGTAGTAAGACTAGTTATTTCCTCCCTAAGCTTCAGCATATTTCTCTTTATGCTGTTTATCTCCAGTTCCAGATTGTTTATTTCTCTGATAATATCCTTTTCTTTATCTTCGTATTCCTCCAGAAGCTCATAAGCTGCATCCAGATCATCAAATCTGGGAAAACTATTATATTCTGATTTCAGCGCAATAATTTTTGCTTCCATCATTTGTTTCTGACTTAGCAAAGATTCCCTTTTATCTTTGAGTTCCTGCAGTTTATCCTCAATTTCCCTTATCAACTGTTCTTTATGCCTTCTTCTTGATTCTATCCCTATATATTTAGGTGTATAGTCTCTGGAGGTCTTGCCTCTCAATATACCTATTCCATAGTTCCCGTCCTCGCATAAATAGGGAAAATAATCATCAGGATTTAGGGTTATACTGGCTATTGCATCGGCTACATCCTGTTGTGTTATACCCTCTACTTCTAATTTTGCAACTTCCAGGTATGAGTCCAGGGACTGGCACATAAGCTTAGGCTGAGGTACAATCACGCTATCCTTTATATCTTCTGTAAAATATTGAGTCACCTCATAATACTTCCTGGGAACTATCAAACTGTCCAATATGCCCATATCCATAAGTCCCTGCTCTATTACTGCTTTCATATCATCATCCACACCGTCAACAAAATCTACAGCCATATAAAAGGGTATATGGGGTACTCCCAAAGCGCTGAGCCTTTCCCTGGCAAGTATGCGCGCTTCTTCTGTAGGGTAGGGTTTTTCACTTTGCTTCTTTATTCTGTCAATCTGCTCCTTGCATTCAATTATTGCATCATCAGTCTTCTGTATTTCATAATTTACTTTTTCTCTTTCTACAGTATATTGGGACAATATGCTGTTATATCCTTCATTCAGAACATCATATAGCAAGTTTTGCTGATTTTTCCCGTTTATAGCATTTATCCTCTGAAACAGAGATATGGTTCTATCCTGTTCCAATTTAAAATACCTATTTCTGTTAAAATAATCCTTCACCAATTCTTTTGCTTTGGTTTTATGTTCTTCTATCTGCAATTGGGTCTGCTCCAGCTGACTGATGCAAAAAGCTTGTTCCTTAAGCTTCCCATCCTTCTCCTTTTCTTTTTCATCCTGTTTCTGTTCAAGTTCCTCCAGTTTCTCCAATAAACTCTTTATCTTTTCGATTGCATGCTTCAATTCCTTTGCTTCTTTCATCATATGAGGCAGGCTGGTAAACTCCATATCCAATATTTTTTCCAGCATCTCTACATGATGATTGAGCTTTAAATCCTCGCATAATGCTACAGCTTCTTCATTGATTTCATCGATTTTTTTCTCAATGGAATATACTTCATCCTTTATGATGCGAATTTCATTTGCTAAACTTATAAGTTCTCTGTTCTTAACTTCCTTTTTCAGCTCCAGTTTGCTTTTTTTCTGCTCTGATTCAGCCTTTTCCATTCTCAACATCGCCAGATCCTTGGCCAGCTTATATTCTTCCCTTTCCCTGAGCTGCTCCTGTTTTATCTTCAATAACTCTTCTTCACTATCCAAAGCCTCTGCTTCCATTTGAAGCCTTTTATAAGCCCTTTCTCCATCCTCTACTTTCTTTTCCAGCTTATTTATCTCTTTTTTCTTTTCTTCCAGGGCTTCTTTTATATCCAGGTATCTCTTCATCTTCTCATAGAGCAAAAATTTGTTGTATCTATCATAATCATTTTTAAGCTTAGAAGCAGCCTGATAGCTCTCCTTTATCATATTAAGCTTTGTTTGAAGAGAATCCAGATTTTCTATGGTATCCGAAAGCTGCCTTAAATCATCATCAGACAAACCAGGCAAAGAATTCTGCATTATTTCGTATACAGTAGAAGGTTTCATGTCACGGGATAGCTTAGGTGTCCTAATATTTATGATCAGGTCAATCATCTCCTCAAAGTCTTCTATGTTGTCATAACCGAATAGGAGTTTGTTAACCTCAGCAGCATAATCTTTCTGAGATGTCAACACTTTTCCGCCGCTTCCTATTGTATTCTCCAATCTTTTCCTTGATAGAGCTATCTTCTCCCCTTCTGCTTCATCATAAAGAAAAATATCTATTCCAATCCTTCTATTGTCATTTAACACAAAGTACCAGCTATCTGTTATTCCCATGCCTCTTTTAGCTTTTATGCCCATACCTATGGAAGCATATATGTCCTCATTCCTTTTCTTAAATTCCAGAAAAAGATAACCTAAACCTGCTTCTTTACCGCTTATCTCATGCTCTCCCAGCAGGTAATCTTCCAGCTTTCTGGCCTTTGAATTAAAAGGGTCCAATCGTTCTGGGCTTTTCTTACCATCCAGCAGCAAGGGTATAAAGCTCTGCATGGTTACAGATTTGCCCGAACCATTTTGTCCTCGGATAAGCATCCTGCCATCTGAGAAATCAAAGTATTCTTCATCATAGTACCAATAATCCAAAAGCCCTGCTCTTGTTAATTGCCAGTTGTTACTTTTGTTCATTTTCCCTATCCTCCACAAATACATCTTCAGAGTATTCTCCTTTGAATTTCAAAGCCAGGGGCAGCACTAATATGCCAGCCTCCCTTGATGTTATCAATTTGTTCAATGACATGTACTCTATTACTTCCTGTCTTAGGAGATTGAAGCTTTTCAATCTGTATTCCTTGCTCCAAAGCTCCCTGTATCTTTCGATGCAAATCTGCAATACTTCGTCAAAACTATCATTATCCATAAACACAGTATCATCTGCTTTTAAACTCATATCACCGCTTTTTATTCTCTCTGATATGATGCTGCATATCAAAAGACAAATATCCGACAGGGTCTTATCCTCAGGAAAAGAAATCTTATATCTATAATCATCAACAGTTATAAAAGCAGCATTCTTATATATGTGAAGCTCCCCTTCCATATATTTCTCTATATCGCTTTGAAGGGTATGCCTCTGCCTCTTTATATATTCAAATACGCTTAAATCATCATCGTACACTACTGAATCCAGGAACAAGCTCCTATAGACCCTCATCCTTCTCACTACGCCTTTATCTTCGTCGCTAAAAAACCACTGGCTGTTTAATATATCCTCCCAGGTGCTGTATTCTGTAATCTGACCATTGAAACTTCTGATGAAGTATCGTGATATGCCTGTGTTTTCATATAGTACCTCTGCATTATAGTTCTCAGAAAATAAATCCTGATCTCCATCGTCAATTTTTATAAATCCCATGTCCAAAGCAAAGTTCAATACTCTAATCAAGGATTTCCTGATGTGATAAATAGTCCAGTCCAACGCTCCATCAGGGTAATTTATCTGGAGATACTCGGTTACATGAGAAAGAAGAAATTGCTCATCATTGGTCTTGTCCTCCAAAAAAGCCAGCAACAGGCATAACAATACATAATCCATGGAATCAGTAAAACTTTTTATCCCCATCCAGGCCTCCGGAACCTCCGGCACCTTCTCCATCTTCACCAGATTCTGGTTTATGATAAGATTATAACCCAGCTTTTCTCTTATAAAGTCTCTGGTATCTCTATCCAGATTCTTAAGTTCATAATATAACTCCCTATCCTTATCCTTTAATATCCAGAAGTTTTCTAATAGATGTATAAAATTAGTCATTGCATATCATTCTCCTCGGAAGTGTTGAATACTATCACATAAGCAGGCATATCCAAAATTCCATCATCGCTTGTAATCAGACATCGCTTTTCTTTATCCGGCAGCTCTATATAAAAATCCAAACCTGTGTCTGTCCTGGCTTTTTTGCCGGTTAATCCTCTATGAAGCCATAGTAGAAGTTTTCTTCTGACTCTGCCATTGATGGTAGGCAAAGTACCAAAATCGATTCTTCCATCCTTTATCAAATCTTTAAGCATTTGCTCTTCTTCCTGTTGCAATCTCTTATAGTCCTCATATTCCTTGATTTTTCTTGAGGTATTATCTTTGATAGGATTTGCTTTGGTTCTTTCCCTGTATGTTTTTGCTCTGGGTCTCAGCTTTACTGCAAACTGAGCATCATCCAAAACGCTTATATTTGGGTTTTCGCTGGTTTTAATAAAATCGCCCTTTATATGCCTGGAGCCAAATACTCCAAAAACTACAGAAGAAAGCTTTGCACATTCATCCAAATCTAAATTGCTGAACAAATATGCTAAGTGTTTATATTCTTCTTTTCTGTTATAGGCAATGTTTTTGCTTTCTATAATCCTCAAAGCATAAGCTGTCATCTTTCTGATTATCTCTGTAGTTGCATGGATCAAGGCTTCAGCCTCACACTCTTCTTCATCATTGACAAACCAACGATATATATTTTCCCATTTCACCCCTATGTCCTCTTCTATTGTATTCATATCGCTTCTCAGAAGATTTTTTGGGTCTTCTGCTTCAAAACATGCTACTTTTTTTAATATTTCCTCAATAAAAGACTTATCAATATTCAGCAGTTGCCGCTCTATGGCAGGTTTATAGGAAAAAATCTGGCTTATGAATTGATTGAGATAGTTGATTAACTTATCCTTATATATCAAAAACCCTTCCGTAGACATGAGGCTTTCCATATTGGTGCTGTACAGAGCTGAAATAAAGTCCGTATATTCTTTGTTTACACTTTCAAAATCATTGTTTAAGTCTCTCCACCACTGCCCTATATCATCCAAAGGTGCAAATTTCAAATCATTTATCCTTTTTATATGGTTCAACATTTTTTCGAAAAGTTTAGGTTCCAATGAGCCTTTAATACCTGTTGAGTTTTCCAGTCTGAATAAAAGCCTCTCAAGTTCTATTGAAATATCCGAAAGCTTATATTTAAACCTTTTATTCTTAAACTCTGCCAAAGTCATGGCTTTAGAGGTATCCTGCACTGCTATGAGGTTTCTCTTTTCAGTCAGAAATCTTAAATCATTTTCGCAGCTATCTATATCATACTCATTAAAAATCTCATGTTCTTTCATCAATGCAAATATTTCTTCTTTCTTCAGCCAATATTTCATTCGCTGATGCTGTATATAAAGAATTCTCATTATGGCTCTATATCTTTCAACATTTTGCGCCGTCAGGTAGCTTGCTTCGTCAACGGTTCTCAGCGAATTCTCCATAAGTATCTTTCTCATCATATTTCTCCTCGTATAGTGAATTGTTAACAAAATAATACCTGCCTTTATCATATCTCTTATTTGCTTTTTTGAAAATAGCTTATCAATACATTAACCATGTATTTTTGTGGAACCATATTTAAAGATACTATAATGATATCGGAGGAATTGATATGAACAGAGATGCTGAAATAGTTGAGCGCATTAAAAAGGAACTAAAGGAAAAAATGCAGCTCAGTGCAATGGATATAAATGTTGACTGCAGAGATGGTAAAGTAATTCTTTATGGAGTTGCAGATGTTCTGGCAGAAAAAATGTTTGCTGAAGAAATTGCAAGAAACGTAGATGGCGTAAAATCTGTAGAAAATGACATAACCATCAGCATGGATAGCAGCAATATCACTGACAGTCACATAAAAAATGAAATTGAAAACAAGTTGTACAAAAGTGAGAAACAGGAAGGTTTATCAAATGTAGGAGTTAATGTAAAAGGCGGCACCGCCGTATTGATGGGAAAAGTAGAAGATGGTCTGGATAAGAAAAAAGCCATAGAGCTGGCTTCCTCAGCCAGAGGTTTAGCGAATATAGTGGATAATATTAAAACAGAGGATGAGTAAAAGAAGCTCCTTTCCGGGCGGCAGTTGATCAGGAAAGGAGCTTTTTAATACTTTTTTAATTATTCGATATTTTTTATATAAAAAAGTCGAGCATCATAATAACGTCTTTGGTATCATGTAGATATGAAAGGTGGGAGACAATGCTTAAAGAATTAAATCACGTGATGGATTATATTGAAGATCATCTAACTGATGATATTTCTCCTGAAGTAATATCTGAATATGCCGGGGTTTCTGACTATCATTTCAGAACAGTATTTTTCTACCTTACTGGCTTAAGCCTTAGCGAATATATCAAAAACAGAAGATTATCAGAAGCAAATAAAGATTTACTTAATGGAGAAAAAGTAACAGATGTGGCATTTAAATATGGTTATCAGTCAATTGACGGATTTACAAGAGCATTCAAAAAATGGAGCGGATTTTTGCCTTCAGATGTAGTGAAGAAAAGCATAAGCAAGTCGTTTCCTAAACTTTCATTTATAATAACCGTTAAAGGAGGAATAATCATGGAATTTAGAATTGTAGACAAACCAGCCTTTAATTTTGCAGGTGTAAGCAAGCGTGTTCCCATGCAATTTGAGGGTATAAATAATGAAATTGTAAAGCTTGCCCAAAGCATAACAGAAGAGCAAAGAAAAGAAATGCATGCTCTGCAAAACATAGAGCCTTATGAAATTGTAAATGTTTCTTATGACTCAGACACGAATTTTATGAAAGAAGAAGGATATTTAACTCATTTAATTGGGGTATTGACCACTGAAATCAATATCAGCGATAAGTTAGACAAAGTGCATGTTGAAGCTGGTACTTGGGCGGTATTCCCAAATGAAGGTCCATTTCCATCAACATTGCAGCAGACAATGGCCAGAATATATTCTGAATGGCTTCCTTCTTCCGATTACGAAGTAATCAATGCCCCTCATTTTTCTTTTACAAAGATGGATCCAAATAAGAAGGATTGGGCATACAGCGAAGTCTGGGTTCCTGTTAGAAAGAAATAAGAGACGTATTTAACAGTAATTGATGCTTTTATGTTCATTAAAGTAATTAAAACATGGATATATACCTATCCATGTCAGATTGCAGACAAACACGGTTTCCAATAAAGCAGGAAGCCGTGTTTTTTCACATATTGATGGAATTTTCGAAGCAAATTAAAGGGTTTTGGCCCTGTTTTCCCAGACTTCCATAACCAATT
>Ga0134092_1001526_pt1 | contig 20005 bp, 13 predicted proteins | sample 3_6taG_FD_94454 | JGI IMG/M metagenome (GOLD analysis project Ga0134092, IMG submission 94454) | Switchgrass degrading microbial communities from high solid loading bioreactors in New Hampshire, USA - 3_6_20_6_A3 metaG | ecosystem: Engineered > Bioreactor > Semi-continuous > Anaerobic >... | reverse complement strand
TTTCAATGTCTCTTCAAAGTTGCCTCTCACTACATTGGCATTTATATACAGCGGCAGAAGGCTCATCGGACACGCCGACACACATTTGCCGCAGCGTATGCATACTGACTCCTTGCGTTCCTCTGCTTCAATCCCATTTAACACCAGCAATGCATTGGTCTGCTTTAGCACAGGATTCTCCAGCGAATATTGGGCAACTCCCATCATCGGACCACCCATTATGATCTTCCTCGGTTCTTCGCTGAAACCACCGCAGAAGTCGAATATCTCTTTGATCGGTGTACCTATCAGTGCTTCTACATTCATCGGCTTTGCAACTGCTCCGCCGTCGACAGTGATTTTCTTTTTGATCAGCGGCATGCCGGTTTTGAAATACTCCGCAATAAATGATACCGTAGCCACATTCTGAACCAGTACACCAACATCGGCCGGAAGTTTCCCCGCCGGTACCCTTCTGCTGGTCACAGCATAAATCAGCTGCTTTTCGCCACCCTGCGGATAGCGGGTAGGCAGACTGACTACTTCTATATTGTCTGATTCTTTCAGATATGAAGAAATCTTGCCGATGGCATCCTGCTTGTTTGATTCTATTCCTATATAGGCTTTGGGAATGCCGGTGATCTCCATCACTTTCCTGATGCCACGAATGATACCCTCAGGATTCTCCATCATCTCTCTGTAATCCGAGGTAATATAAGGCTCGCATTCAGCACCGTTTATCACCAGAACATCCACTGCCTTGCCTGTTGGAGGTGAAAGCTTTATACTGGTCGGGAAACCTGCACCGCCAAGGCCGACGATCCCTGATTCTCTAATGGCTTTGAGCATGCTCTCCCTGTCTTTGCATACAGGCGGTACAACACTTTCATGCACCTCCTGAAGTCCGTCAGGCTTAATCTCCACTGCCATCACTTCGACTCCGGACGAGTAAAGAAAGGGTCTCACATCTGTTACAGTGCCTGATACACTTGAATGTACAGGTGCAGATACAGGCCTGTCCGAATCCCCGATTTTCTGGCCCACAAGTACTCTGTCACCCTTTTTTACCAAAGGGGTACATGGAGCGCCGATATGCTGTAGCATGGGAATAATGACTTTTGAAGGCAGCGGCATTTTGACTGTCTCAAGGCCGGCCGTTTCCTTGTGGTGGCGAGGCTTTATGCCCCCCCTGAATGACTTTACTGCTTTGACCAATTAAACCACCTCACAAATCATTAGCTGCATTATCTCAATTACTTTCTGCAGGAATTGCCCGGTTGTCGTCTATGTTGTCGTAAAATTTTGACTCTGCTTTTCCCTGATTCCGATCAAAATCTGATCCGGACATAAGCAGCTTATGTGGTTATTGCAGTACACCGGTGACTGAATATTTCGTTGTTTCTGTACATATTCTATCATCTAAAACGCGCGGATGCTATAGGTTTGCCATTAATTAATTTTTTAACAAATTGTATACAAAGTACAAAATACATCTCAAAGCCTTGAAGATTCAAGGCTTAAGATGCATTAAACGTTTTTAAAAATTACAATAATTACATAGACTTTTCATGGATCAGCTAACAGCTCCGGTAAGCTCCGGAGCTGTCCGCATAATCAGAACCGCCATCTGGCCGCGCTTTATCGGCTCCACCGGCCTGAATGTTCCATCCGGGAAGCCTTCTATATAACCTTTTGCTGTCATTCTGTCAATGGCAGCATATGACCATTCAGCAAACTTGTCATCATCAATGAACTCTGCAGAGTATTCACTGCCGCTTTGACCGGCTGCCGCATCGGTTTGGCCTGAGGTCAGCAGTCTGTCCAGTATCACAGCCATCTGTTCCCGGGTAAGCACCATATCAGGTTCAAACTTACCGCTGCCTACGCCTTCCAGTATGCCTGCCCTTGTGGCAGCCTCAATCTCCTTCTGTGCCCAGTGTCCTGAGATATCTGAAAACATAGCTTTGCCTGATGTTGTCTGAACACCGATGTCAAGCACCCTGACAAGCAGTGCAGCAGCCTGTGCTCTGGTCATCGGTGACTCCGGCTCGAACTTCGAAGCGGACATTCCCTCCATCCAGCCACTATCCATGGCTGCCAGGATCGATTCCTTCGCCCAGTGATTCTGGATATCACTAAAATACGTGCCATTGAGCCACAGGGAGTAATAATCCCAGGTATCCTTCGCTTCCTGTCCCAGGCTCCAGCTTCCGGTGCCTTTCAGATTGTACTTCTGAACAAGCTCAAGCTTGCTCTTGATCGAAGCCTCGTTTTCATACCATATATCATAGGTTCCTGCGTCAAGAGTAACTCCGAATACCGTCGGCTTCCTGTCTGACGGCTTTATTGTAATAACGGCTTTTGGAGATTTATGAGTTTTATCGTACTCGACTTTTCCGTTAAATTCCTTAATCCACGCTTCTACTGTATTGTTGCTGATACCGTAGCCGCCATATGAGGCTCCCTGTTTCCACAGTCTTCCGTAAAAAGGTATCCCAAGTACCAGCTTTTCGGCCGGGACCTCTTCCAAAGCAGCTTTTATCGATTTCTCGACAAAATCGTATCCTGCTACCGGTCCGGCACCTCCGGTTGTACTGGTATATCCCTGATAATGCTGATCGTAGGTCATCAGCATGAGATAATCAGCATATTTCTGAAGGGCCGCAAAATCATAGGATGCGTGCCAGCCTTTTTTCAGCCTGTACGGATTGGCTGCAACAGCTACAGAAACTGTTTTGCTCGAAGGCAGCTTCTGCCTCAGTATCCTGACAAACTCCGTATATTTATCTCTTTCTGTCTCTGTCACATTTTCTATATCGACGTCAACACCGTCCAGTTTGTATTTCGTGATGGCGTCTGCTATTTGTGATGCCAGTATTTCAGGGTTGTTCAGCGCATTGACACCGGATTCCCTGTCCCAGTGATTGCTCAGAAACGGTGTTACTTTTATCCCTCTTTTATGCATGGCATCGATGAAGTTCCTGTCTATGGCTCCTGTCAGTTTGAGCGTACCGTCCTTATTAATGTCAAAGTAACTCGGCGCTATATGATCAAGCGATCCTCCGGTATTATCAACATAGCCGGTATATGCAGAGGTATTACCGAAATAAATATAAGACATATTGAACCGTTCATTCTTCATATCCGCCACCCTATACTGAGCGGAGCCTGCCGTCAATGTATGTGATAAAGCAGCAAACATAACCGCAACGATACAGAGCAGAGCTGTAGCCTTTAGTCCGACATGTTTAAATCCTGTATATTCCAACCTCAAAAAAATATTCCCTCCTGTTCTCCAAAAAAGATTTCTGTGTTTTTCAATTCCGTTCAAACAGCAGTATTTCTGTCAGTTCAAATGAAAGAGCTTATGTTAGTTCAGGCAAAAGTGTTTCTGCCAGCAGTCAGCGGATTCATATGACGGCTGACAGGTAATAGGCGTCACGGTAAAATGAGCTACATTCCCCGTCTGACATTCCCCTGCTGTATGAAAGGAAACGTCTATTGCCTCATTCTAACCTTACAGGATGCCTGGGAGTAAATCAATGAACAAATTATGTTAACTAATTACAGGCAGCGGGAACAAACATATGCACAAGATATCGCATATAAGATGGTATGTATCGAAAAATACTGCTTAACATAAAAATAGTGACCGTAAATGCTGTACACATGAAAAACCGCATGAGAATATTGGCAGACGCTGACTGAATATACTGAAGTATGAAGAGGTTAACTGTTATCTATGTACACAGGAAGGGTAATGCAAAAAACAGGCTGAAGCAGCTTGTGTCTGCTGTCAGGACCACCCGCGGAAAAAAAGCGATCATACTGATCGCTCTGATAATCCCGCTTGTGTTTTTGGTACTGCTGCTGTTTAGCCATATGGAAGCATAAACGCTGCGCCATGGAAGCACGAACACTACGCCAGATCAAATATGCTCCGTACCTGAAGCATTTTTCTGAATTCATCTGCCGAAAGAGGCTGTGATATATCACACTTTTTCACAACAACTGTTTTTTCAGTGCCTGCGGACAGATCAAAATAGTTGTCGCTGAATACACAGTCAGCATCAGTAAGATCAAGTCCGACATACTTTGCAAACGCAGATGACTGTAACCGAATCAGGAAATGATCCTCCTGCTCCTCCACAGTGACCCTAATCTCCGGGTCCATGAACTCAAAATGCTTGTGTTTTACAAACAACAGTGTTCCCCCGCTTATACATTCATCACCGTTCCAGAGCGAATACTCCAGATAAGTGTTCCGTCTTGCACTCCTGTCGCTTAATTCTTCGCTGAAGTCAAGTTCGCACACCTGCTTCGAAGTCAGTGGTCCGACCTGTACCTCCAGCGTACCCTCCTTCAGCACACGGGAGGCTGCATCCCTGAGTCTCCAGGACACATGTCCGCAGAACTCATCCCTCAGTTCACTGCAAACATGCAGGGCTGCTTTACATCCATCATCACATACGGATATCATAACCGGCGCAAAGAATCTCTTTGCAAAATAATGCAGTGCTTTCCATCTGCCGTAATAGTCAATGCTGGACCAGGAGGCAACAGGCCAGCAGTCATTGAGCTGCCAGTAAATAGCTCCCATACATCTGCCCCTGTGCCGTCTCCAGTGCTCAACGCCGTATTTTATCGCTTCCGCCTGCAGGAGCTGTGATGTATAAAGCAGTGATTCGAAATCTTTTGGATATTTGAAGTTTTCAGAAAGGTAATAGAGTATCTTTCCGTTGGCAGAGCCATTCTTCTGATGGTTCTCCATCACATATGAGAAAATGTTCCTGTCTTCCGGCAGCGTAAATGATCTGACCGTTTTGATGCCGGGGAAGGACTGGAAACCAAACTCGGAAACAAACCTGAAATTAAATTTCCTGTATTCGGTGAAAGGCTTAAGCCCGTGCCATACATCCCAGTAATGTACATCGCCCCTGTTTTCGTCGTTGGGGTCATCGAATCCTCCGCCGCATGACGGAGATGACGGCCAATAGAAGGTGTTGGGGTCGTGCTCCGCAACGACCTGCGGAAGAATCTCCTCGAACATTTTCAGATAGTGCCGCCGATGCTTTTCTGTCTTGGGGAAGCCCCAGTGGATCCACGCTGTCTCCATTTCATTATTGCCGCACCAGATCGCAAGACTGGCATGATGACGCAGCCGCCGTACATTATCCTCCGCTTCCCTTCTTATGTTCTCTGCGAACTCATCGGTCAGCTCATATACGGCACATGCGAACATGAAATCCTGCCAGACCAGCAGGCCATACTGGTCACATAAATCGTAGAAATAGTCCTCCGGATAGTGGCCGCCGCCCCATATCCTGATAATGTTGAAATTTGCTTTGACACAGCTTTGGATAAGCATTTCGGTCCGTTCCCGGGAGCATCTCGCCAGCAGACTGTCCTGAGGTATGCAGTCAGCTCCCATGGCAAAAATGGGGACACCGTTTATAACGAATTCAAAAGACTCTCCCCACTGATCCTTCTCGCGTCTGACCTTGATGGTCCTGAGCCCTATGCGGAATTCACGACTGTCAATTACAAAATAGTCTTTGCAGGAATAAGCATCATTAAACCGGTCAGTTACTGTACCGTCACCGTTATGGAGGTCTTCTGCCGTCAGACAGGATCCGCCGGATGACTGTATACACCGGTCCTGCCCCGGAAGATATCCGGGCTGCCCCTTAAGAAGTTCAACGCTCAGGCCATAAAGGGGCTGAGCGCCGTAATTGTTAGGCCACCACAATTGGGGATTTTCTATATCAAAGAGCAGATGCTCCTCACAGTTTTTTACTTCAATGCAATCATGTGCTGCTATGCTGCCGTCAGGTGCCGTAACCTGAGCCCTCAGATATAATGCTTTTCCGTCATCCTGCCCGGAGCAGCATACAGAGCCGCATTCAGTCCTTACTCTGACATCCAGGCTGACCTTACCGTCCGAATGGCTTTGTGTCACATACACATCCGTAAGCCTCTCATTCGGGCCGGCAATTACCGATATGCTTCTCCAGATTCCCGAATCCGGTATCTGCGGCCCCCAGTCCCAGCCGAACATGCTGTGGCATTTCCTTATATGAGGAAAACCCGGGATGGCATCTTCTGTACCCCACAGCGGATTTTGTGAATTCCTGCTGCTTATGTATCTGATGGGTGAATACAGAACTATCCTGATCGTATTGGATCCCTCTTTTATGAGATCCTTTATGTCAAACTTCCAGGTCCTGTGCATGTTGTCTGCATATCCGGCATGCTTTTCATTGATGTAGACGTCAGCAATGGTGTCGAGCCCCTCACACAGCAGCACGATTCGTTCCTGACCGACTATGGTGCTGTCAGCCGTGAACTCCCTGTAATACTCATAGTCGTGGGAGGCAATCTCCTTTGCTGCATAATCATTCTCCCTGTAGAAAGGATCTTCGATCAGGCCTGCAGTTAAAAGGTCGTTAAAAACAGAGCCTGGAACGCAGGCGTCTGTCCATTGGCCGTTTTCTGCCTTTCTGAAACGCCATTTTCCGTTGAGGCTTAATTTATACATGTCAGACCTCCTTATCGGGCTGCGGTCATGCCGCAGATTTACCTGCATCGTTTAGCCAGGGACAGGAGATGTCATCCGTCAGTAAGATCCGAAGATGTATTATTTCAAATCAAGTATTTGAATAACCTGATCCTTCATTTCTTCTTTGTTGCAGACCCTGTCATGCAGGATCTTCTTTTCCGAAAGCCCGGCAAGACCGTTTGGGATATTGAGGCCGCATTGTCTGGAAAGCAGTTCGAGCAGTTCGAATTCGTCCAGACCGGCAACGTCTTCCTGGTCAAATATAGCATCCGCGACACTTTTATTGAATTTGAAAGGACTTGCTGTGGAAGCTATGATTGTCTTGGTCATATCACCGGTGGATATGACGTATTTGTCATATACATCGACACCAACTGCCGTATGGGTATCGATAAGGTATCCATAATCCTTGTATACATCCCTGATGGTCTCGAGAGTTTCCTGTTCGGTTGAATATGCCGCCCAGTACATTTCGCTCAGCTTCCTCTTCACTTCACCATTGATCGTGTATCTGCCCTCATTTTTGAGCCTGTTCATCCAGTCGAGCACCTGGGCTCCGTCATGTCCGGTGAGTTCAAAAAGAAGCCTTTCAAGGTTGCTGGAAATCAGGATGTCCATAGACGGTGATATGGTCTTTTTAAATTCACGTTCCCGGTTATATACACCGGTATTTATAAATTCAGTGAGGACATTGTTGTCATTGGATGCACATATGAGCTTTTTTATGGGAAGGCCCATTTCACGGGCATACCATGCGGCAAGTATGTTTCCGAAATTGCCTGTGGGCACGGTGAAATTTACCTGTTCACCGTCAGCAATCTCTCCTGCTGCCACCATATCTGCATATGCCGAGAAATAGTATACGATCTGAGGAACCAGCCTGCCCCAGTTTATAGAGTTTGCCGATGAGAATTTGTAACCGTTTTTCAGCATCCTCTCGCTTAATTCTTTATCAGAGAAAATGGCCTTTACACCATTCTGAGTGTCGTCAAAATTGCCTCTTACGGCCACAGCATATACATTGGAGCCCTCCTGCGTCACCATCTGCAGCTTCTGCACCTGACTGACGCCATTCTCCGGGAAAAATACAATGATCCTGGTCCCGCTGACATCCCTGAAGCCTTCGAGAGCTGCCTTGCCCGTATCTCCTGAGGTCGCCACCAGTATAACGGTCTGTGCGTCTTCTCCTGTTTTTCTGTTGGCCCTGACCAACAGGCGCGGCAATATCTGAAGTGCCACATCCTTGAATGCACAGGTCGGCCCATGCCAGAGCTCGAGGATGTATGCGTTGTCGTTGAGCTTGACTACAGGCGCTATCCTTTTATCGTCAAAGTTGCTTCCATATGCTCCGTTAACACATTCCGCCAGTTCCTCCGGAGTGTAGTCATCAAGAAAGCGCTGAAGAATAAAAACGGCTCTTTCTCTGTAATCCATTGAAGTAAGTGATGATATTTCCGAAGGTGTAAGCTTAACAGCAGTTTCGGGTACGAACAGCCCGCCGTCAGGAGCCAGACCGCGTTTTATTGCCTCTGCCGACGTTATTCTGCAGCTCCCTCCGCGTGTACTGATATAATACATTTTCAGACCTCCCAGGCAATTTAAGTTCAACAGCACTATGTATACAGCCATTGTGCTCTATTAATAATAATACAAATGACTAAAAAATAAAAGCTATGTTTTTACAGCATAGCTTTTATATATATGCAATGTTTAAATAACCCGGACGAATCCTATGGTATCTTTGTAAGCTCATTAAGCCTGATCTGTGCATTTCTTGTATACCAGCTGGCAGGATAGTTATCCACAAGCTCCTGATATACAGCTATTGCACTGCGTGTTTCCTGCTGTATCTGATAGCAGCGCCCCGTATAATACAATGCCGCATCCATTTTGCTGTACTGCGGATCATACAGCTTCACCTTTTCAAAGCTCTTCAGTGCTTCATCATACTGCTTTGCATTGTACTGCTTGTAGCCGGCATCATATGCCGATTTTGCCGCCAGCGGCATCACTTTCTTATACAGCGCGTCAAACTTTTCCTTTTCAGCATCCCTGAATTCAACCGTCTTCATGAGCATGAGCATATCTGCAGCCTTCTGATATTCCTTGCTGTTTACCATCGATTCCACATCATAAAGCCTTAGGGCTGCTTTGTAGTAATCAGCCTGCTTTACGGCGTTTTCCCAGTCTTTCTGAACCGATTCATATTTGCTTTGCAGTTCTGCATACTGTTTGTCAAATTCTGCTTTGGCTACGCTGACGGCTGCATCTATCTCCTCCTGCTTCGGCGGCAACTGTACAGGCTCCGGATCAGGCACTGCAATCGATATCAGCAGTGATATAAGCAATCCTGCTGCCAGGCCCACCCCGGCTGCCAGAGCCATGCTGAGCATCTTTTTGTTTTTCAGTATGATGATGCCTTCCTTTTTCTCAGGTTTCTTGTTCCTGATCCTTTTCAAAGGTTCAGCGGTCTTCTGATCCTGCTTCGCATTAACGGGCAGTTTGGGCTTCTGCGCTGTCGGCAGAACATCCCCCAGTCCGGTCTGCTGCATGAATTTGACCGCATAAACACTGTTGGCCTCTGATTTGATAACTCTCTGAAATACTTCGACCGCCTTATCCTTTTCTCCTATATAGCTATAGCAAACTCCCAGCAGATTAAGAGCTTCATTGAAATTGGGATTCATGGATACAGCCTTTTTGAGCTCTATGATGGCTATATCTTCACTGCCGGATTTGAGGCTTTCGATGGCCTTATTATAAAGAAAAACTGAATTACGGATATTATCGGGGATCTGTTCACCCCCTTTAATGAGTTCATCCAGATTAATAGTCTTGAAGTAGTTCAGTTCCGTCTTAATGTCCATCCAACCTCACCTCCGGGATTTTTGACCTTTACAGTGGTTTTGCCTGTACTAAAGACCAAACATGCTGCGTACAGTACCCATAAAGTAAAGCGAGCCGAACGCGCAAATGACATCGTCATTTCCAGCCGTCTCCAGGCTTGTCTTTATTGCTCCTTCAATTGTATCATTTATACTCACATTATTACAATATCTGCCTGCGCAATCTGCAAGTTCTTCTGCAGGAAGCGTTCTGTCCGTGAGCGTAGCAACCGCCGTAAAACTTTTGCATCCCGGCACCATTGTTCTGATCATGGCCATGTAATCCTTGTCGGCAGCCACACCCATTACAAGTATCAGCGGTCTGCCGGGAAAATACTCTTCCAGAGTGCTTTTCAACACTGATGCGCCCTCGGGATTATGAGCCCCGTCTATAATCAGCACCGGTTCTTTTGACAGAACCTCCATCCTCCCGGGCCATTTTGTACTTTCCAGACCTCTTCTTATTTCGGCCTCGGTTATAGCATAACCCTTGTCAGCCAGCAGCTGTGCTGCAGTTACAGCAACAGCCGCATTGCGGGTCTGGTGCCTTCCAAGCAGGCTTATCTTCAGTCTGTCAAAACCGCCAAAGCTGAATACCTGCCCGTCGATGCCGAACTCATGCAGGACTATATCGGAAAAATCAGTTCTGTGGAGTCTGGCCCCATGTTGACTGCATGCCTCTTCAATAACCGCTTCGGCATCACGGTTCTGACTGTAGAGCAGAATGTCTCCTCCGGGCTTGATTATCCCTGCCTTTTCGAATGCGATCTCGCCCAGTGTACTGCCAAGTATTTGGGTATGGTCGAGGCTTATTGAAGTAATGACAGCCAGATCCGGCACATCTATAATATTGGTGGAATCGAATCTGCCGCCCAGACCTGTCTCCAGCACCACTATATCGCATTTCTTCCTGCAGTAGTATTCGAAAGCAACCGCCGTGATTATCTCAAATTCAGTAGGATGGTTTTCACCAGCCTCCACCATTTTATCGGCACAGCTTTTGACAAAGGCCGTTATCTCTGCAAGCTCCTGTCCAGTTATCTCTTCCCGGCCGATCCTAATCCTCTCGGTAAACCGCTGTATATACGGCGATGTGTAAATACCGGTTCTGTAACCTGCCTCCGATAAGATACTGCCAATAAATGCAGACGTAGAACCCTTGCCATTTGTTCCCGCCACATGGACAAAATTCAGTTTTTTTTGCGGGTCACCCATCAGTGACATCAGTTTGCCTATATTCTGCAGACCCTGTTTCTTTCCGAATTTATGCGCACCATGGATATATGCCAGTGCTTCTTCATAAGTCATGTTCATTACCTGCTTTTCGCAATGCTCCGTTATTATGTCGCAGTTATCAGGCCTCGTTGGCACCGCAGCATTTCTTGTATTTCTTGCCGCTGCCGCACGGGCACGGGTCATTCCTTCCGACCTTTTCACTGCTGCGGGTAACCGGCTTGCGCGGTCCGCCGTCGCCATGACTTGCAGTGACAGGCTCAGCTACCTTTTCTCTCTTCGGAGCACCATGCTCACGATCCACACGCATACGCAGTATCATCCTTATTGAATCCTGCTGTATGCTCCGGATCATTTCTTCAAACATCTCAAAGCCTTCAAATTTGTATTCGACAACAGGATCCCTCTGTCCGTATGCTCTCATGCCGATTCCGTAACGCAGCTGATCCATGGCATCGATATGATCCATCCATTTCTCATCCACTGTACGAAGGAGCACGATCCTCTCCAGTTCACGCATCATTTCAGGACCGACTTCGGCCTCCTTGGCCTCATATGCCTTTACCATGGCATTATGAAGCATTTCGCGCAGATCATCCTTTGTCAGGCTCTCCATATCATCTCTGGAGATACTGAGCACGTCAGATGACGGCATAAAGCTTTGCACCTGTGCTTTTAAGCCATCCCAGTCCCACATGTCAGGATATTGGTTCTCACCGCAGAATGAAGAAACCAGATTATCCACAGTGCTGTCTATCATCTTCATGAAGGAATCCTTCAGATTCTCGCCGTTGAGCACCTGTTTCCTCTGTGCATATATGACTTCCCTCTGCTTGTTCATTACATCGTCATACTGAAGGACTCGTTTTCTGATATCGAAGTTCTTGCCCTCTACCCTTCTCTGAGCATTTTCGATGGCATTGGACAGCATTTTGTGTTCAATGGGCTGATCGTCCTCAAGTCCCAGCGCATTGACTATGCCGGTGAGCCTGTCGGAGCCGAAGAGCCTCATCAGGTCATCCTCCAGTGAAATATAGAAGCGGGATGATCCCGGGTCGCCCTGACGTCCCGAACGTCCGCGCAGCTGATTGTCTATACGTCTTGACTCATGCCGCTCCGTTCCTATGATGTGGAGACCGCCTGCTTCGATGACCTTCTGCTTCTCTTCATTTATCTGTTCCTTGAATGATTCATACAGCTGCCTGTATGCAGCTCTGACCTTCAGGATCTCTTCATTGTCGGTATCGTTGAAGCTGTTGGATTCACGTATCAGTTCCTCAGGATAGCCCTGCTTCCTTAGCTCCTGCTTGGCCATGAACTCAGCATTGCCACCGAGCATGATGTCGGTACCACGGCCTGCCATGTTGGTAGCTATAGTCACAGCCCCGAATTTGCCCGCCTGTGCTATGATTTCAGCTTCCTTCTCATGGTACTTGGCATTGAGTACATGGTGAGGTATTCCTCTTTTTTTCAGCATGCTGCTGAGCAGCTCTGATTTTTCAATGGATATGGTGCCTATCAATACCGGCTGCCCTCTTCTGTGGCACTCCATTATTTCATTTATGACCGCATTGAACTTGCCGATTTCGTTTTTATACACACTGTCAGGATAGTCGACTCTTATCATCGGCTTGTTGGTCGGTATCTCGATAACATCGAGCTTATATATGGCCTGGAATTCCTGTTCCTCTGTAAGAGCAGTACCCGTCATGCCAGCAAGCTTTTTGTACATTCTGAAGTAGTTCTGGAATGTAATGGTTGCCAGTGTCTTGCTTTCTCTTTCGACCTTGACGTTTTCCTTTGCTTCTATGGCCTGATGCAGTCCGTCGCTGTATCTTCTTCCGAACATCAGACGGCCTGTGAATTCATCGACGATTATGACCTCACCGTCTTTAACCACATATTCTCTGTCACGCTTCATGAGGCCGTGAGCTTTAAGAGCCTGGTTTATATGGTGGGAGAGTGTCAGGTTTTCCGGGTCTGCCAGATTCTCTATGCCAAAGAACTGTTCCGCCTTTGCTATGCCTCTGGCAGTTAGCGCTGCCGTGTGCGCTTTTTCATCCACTATATAATCTGCGTCCACATCTTCATCCTGCTGCTTGTCGTCAGTTTCGGTAAATACCTTTGCCTTAAGCCTGGATACAAATGAATCTGCTTTTTTGTACAAATCAGTGGATTTGTCGCCTGCACCGGAAATGATAAGCGGTGTTCTGGCTTCATCAATAAGTATGCTGTCGACTTCGTCAACGATGGCATAGTGCAGTTCTCTTTGCACCATGTCATCCTTGTAGATTACCATGTTGTCCCTGAGATAGTCGAATCCAAACTCATTATTCGTTCCATAGGTTATGTCGCAGGCGTATGCTTTCTTTCTTTGTGCATTGTCGAGGCCGTGTACGATCAGCCCGACACTGAGACCGAGGAAATTGTAGATCTTGCCCATCCATTCACTGTCACGCCTTGCCAGGTAGTCATTTACCGTGACCACATGGACGCCCTTGCCTTCGAGGGCATTGAGATAAACCGGCAGCGTTGCCACCAGCGTCTTTCCTTCACCGGTCTTCATTTCCGCTATCCTGCCCTGGTGAAGTACTATGCCGCCGATCAGCTGGACACGGAAATGTCTCATGCCCAGAACTCTGCCAGAAGCTTCCCTGACTACCGCAAATGCTTCCGGCAGGATATCATCCAGGGTTTCCCCCTGTTCCAGTCTTTTTTTGAACTCTGCTGTCTTCCCCTGCAGCTGCGCATCGGATAATGCCTTCATTTCGGGCTCAAGAGCTTCTATCTTATCCACTATAGGGTTTATTCTTTTTAATTCTCTTTCGCTGTATGTTCCAATAATCTTTTCTACTATATTCTTAAACATGTTTACCTCCAGATTTTTTATAGGTCTATGTGCTGCTGGTTTAATTATGGTATCAGTTTACACCGTATTATTATTTCCTGGGAAATCTGACACTCTTCTTGAAACGCTTCAGACCGCAGCATATGTTCATGGCCGGAAACACGCCGGCAAAAGCACTGCAGACGGGCTGTTACAGCATATACGGAGGGGACAGACCTGATGTGCGGCCGGATTCTCCGGACAGCACACGAACTAGTACATGAATACTGACGCTGCCGCATAAACCGGGATCATCGAACAGTACTGCCGGCCATGCATGTACCGGCAGATCATCGAACTCGTCCCCGAATGACAACGATCCGCTTTTTATTGATTTGCTGGTTTTTATTGATTTAATTGCTTTTTGGTGTTTTCCAAAGGAGTAGTCTTTTTCAACAATAGTGTCTCTGTTCAAAGACGATGCGCCTGATATTTCTGCGCATGCCGAAACAGCCGCATTTATCAAATCCGGCAGCATGTCCGGTGTTATATTCAAATTATTGACGATCTGAAAACCAGCACCCTTTGCTGTCAGTGCCGACAATATCAGAAAGCCTATGAACAGACTTCTGATCAAGTTATATCTTCCTTTCCTTCAAGCCGCCTGAGCACTGTCCTGTAACCGTCAGAGCCGTAATTGAGGCAGCGGTTCACTCTGCTTATAGTAGCCGTACTGGCCCCGGTCTTTTCGGAGATATCCATATAAGTATAACCTGCTTCAAGCATTTTAGCCACTTCCAGCCTCTGGGCCATAGCTTTTATTTCCGAAACAGTGCATATGTCTTCAAAGAAATTATAGCATTCTTCTATGTTTTTCAAAAGCAATATCGCCTCAAATAACTTGTCAGTCAATTCATCCTTTATTTTTGAGTTCATAGATAAAACATCTCCGAATCATTATACTCAATACTCACTTTAATGCAGTAAACTATTAAATCGTATTCGATATAAACATATCAGTTTTTTAACCCGCAGTCAATATGATATAATATACAGGGCGTTTCTCGCCAGCTTAGTAAACATACGGGCATTGCGGCAGCATTGTCTGAAATCCAGTTGACATTTATATAATCTGAGGGGCGTCCATGGAGGTATTCTATGAAACCAGTTATAAAGCCGGTCGTATCAGCCGATGATATGAAAAAATTCATAAAGCTGCCCTGGAAAATATATAAGGGCGATCCCAACTGGGTACCGCCGCTGATAAGTGATGTCAGGACATCTCTTGATCCGGATAAAAACCCGGCTCTTAGCAAGATTATCCGCGAACTCTTTATAGCATATCATGATGACCAGCCGGTGGGCAGGATCTATGCAGGCATCGATACGAACCTGAACAGCAAGAAGAGCATGAACATGGCGTTTTTCTCCATGTTCGAATGCATTAATGATTATGATGTCGCTGAAGCACTGCTGGACACGGCAGCACAATGGGCAGAGAAAAACGGAGCCGAATTTATTTGCGGTCCCTGTGCCGTCAATGGCACTGACGGTGATGAAAACAAAGGATTGCTGGTGGATTGCTTTGACAGACCGCCTGTACTCATGAACTCATATAACCCTGCATATTACGTTGATTTTATTGAGCGGTACGGGTTTGTTAAAGATTATGATGTATTTGCATATTATTTGGACAAGGATGTGCTTTTTAAAAAGGATCCTTCCAAGGTTATCGAATATGCACAAAAGCGCTACGGATTCAGGGTAGATACGCTGAATCTCAATAACCTTGAAGAAGAGGTAAAAGCTCTGAAACAGGTTATGGACAAAGCAATGCCGGAAGAGTGGCCGGATCTTGTCCCTCCTACTCTGGAAGAAGTCAGGGATATGGCAAAGAGGCTCAAGCCTCTGGCAGACCCGGATCTGATCCCGATAGCCAGGTGCGGGGATCAGGCAGTCGGTTTTGCAATTGCGCTGCCTGATTATAACGAGGTGCTCAGGCGTCTTAACGGCAGGATAACTCCTCTGGGAGCAATCAAGTATATCTGGTATAAGCGGAAGATCAAATTCATCAGGGTATTCGTCATGTTCGTCGTTCCGGAATTCAGGAGCAAGGGCGTATCCTTTGCCATATACCACACCATATTCAAAAACGCTGCCAGAAAAGGTTATTTGGCTGGTGAAGCCTCCACCATAGGAGAAACAAACGTCCGCATGAGATCCGATGTGGAGAGCACAGGAGCTACACGTTACAAAACCTACCGTATATACAGAAAGGAACTCTGAGCAGAGTTCCTTTTTTAGTGTATCTTATTACTTTTCTCAGGTCCCGGAGTCATGCTGGATCTTCGGGATATACCGGACTTTCTGTCATACATTTATCTCATGTTCCTCAAGTTCCTGCAGTTCATCTTCTATGTATGCCTCCTCGATATACCCGCCTTTCTTAACCGAGTACTTTATACCTCTCCATGTAACATACGGGTTGCTTATGGAGAATATCAGATAAAACGCAGCAAACAAGTCAAAAAACAACGGCGTGATCACATCTGTAAGCATTATCTTGTTCTTTGTCAGCACCCTCATTATCATACCCTGCACAACACGCAGCGCCATGAAAACAAAGGACAGATATATCACGAACGGATCTGCAAATATGAAACCCAGAAGGAACAATATCCAGTACCAGAATACCATCAGTATGAACGTCGGGAGTTCAACTGCAATATGCGTCTTTATCCCAACTGCCAGCCTTTTGGCATAATTAAATGATTTTTCTTTATCCAGCTTCTGTACATGGCATTCAATGAATGGGCCGAGTACCAGTTTATAGCCCATCCGGTACAGCGTATTGCCAAGATGGAGATCCTCCAGCAGAGAACCTCCAAAGGCTTCGAGTCCGCCCACTTCCATCAGAAGTTTCTTTCTCATTGCAAAAGCTGCACCGGTTGCACCTACATCTATGCCCAGCTTGGTGAGAAATGCCCATATAAAGTCAGTTTCACTGTTCTGAGTGAATGTGAAGAACCTCGTCCAGAAATCGGTACCGCCTATATTGACCTGCCCACAGGTGGTCATGCCAACTTTTTCATTTTTGAGCGGCCTTACCATTTTCAGTATGAAGTCCTGTTTTACCCTTACATCGCTGTCTCCGAAAAGTACGATGTCATACTTTGCATGCTTCATTCCGTTTACCATGTTGGAGCTTTTCCCGTTCAGTCCGGGCATGACCGGATTTACGATGATCTGGCAGTCTATTTTCGGATGAGCCTCTATCACTGAACGTACTACCGGTATTGCAGGATCATCAGGATCCTGGAAACTGAAAATATGCTGCACAGGTCCGGTATAGTTTTGTCTGAACCATGATTCCAGGTTTTTTTCCAATTCAAAATCCAGATCCTTGATGGGATGGATTATTGTAACCCCAACATCCGCATCCTGTTCATCAGAAGGTATGATGCGGTTAGTCCAGTTCATATGCAATTTGAAGAATATCAGTTGGGCACACCAGAACAGTATGAAGAAAATACCTACTGCAATACAAATATATAACAGCATTACTTAATTCCCCCAATGGATACAGCAAAAAAAATTTGACCTCACAGTCATGCCTTAAGCATATGGTCAGTAACTATTATATAACTTATCCGGCAATAATACAACCTGATTAGTTTCCGCAGCAGTGTTTCGGGTAATTAGCACAGGCTAAAGGCCGGCAGCTTTCTTTGACTGCTCATTTTTCAGCTATGACCGGCAGTTTTCTTCGGTTGCTCATTTTTCAATTAAAGGGTGCCGGTTTACACTGTTTGCTCATTTTTTCAACTAAAGGCCGCCGGTTTGCACTGTTTGCTCATTTTTTCAACTAAAGGCCGCCGATTTTCATTCGAATGCTCATTTTTTCAAGTAAAGGGCATAAAATAGCCTAAAGAACGGTCATTTTCCATTGTTTTATTGAGGTTTGACAATAAAAAGCAATAAAAAACGTCTTCAGTGATACCATTAGTTGAAAAAATGAGCATTTACGATTCTTCAAATAGGATACCCCATTTACAAGAAGAGATTATATTTTTTCAGCTATTACTGATTCAAGCGTAAGTTAATTACCACATAATATTGAAAGTATTTAGAGTTATTGGTCAAGTTTGGTAATAAGGCAGAGGGTCGTTTCAGAATTAAACTAGGTGTTAGAATCCTCTACCAGCATATCGTATTGCTCGCGCTAAAATAGGTGCAATTGCATATGCCCATGAGTTTACATCTTGCCCTGTTGCAATTGTTGTTTGAAATCCTAGTACCGGACATTCAAATTCATATTGAATTTCGCTTGCATTTCCTGTTTCAAGTGGTTTAACAGTAAGTAGTGGGACATGATATTTATTGCATAGTTCTCGAATCTGCCGATCCTTTTTAATTGTAATATCGTTATTTCTATGTGAGTCATATGCGTCAATTTTCATAGGGAGAATTACAGCGCCATCTGGATCAGCTTCCATACTTTGAATAATGACAACATCAATTTCGGAACCCAAAAGTTTTCTTTCATCTGGCGTTAAATCGTTCTTTACACCTAAGACATAAGAAAGTGGGATTTGATGATGACATTCTATTCTATAACTTGGACTTAAAACTTTAATAGAATCGCGCAAGACGCGCTCTGTATGGCTATGTACGTAAGAACCCTGGGGAAAGCTAATGTTTCGCTCATACCATGAAAGAAGAGCAGACAGCATTTTATAAAGATTACCTGTTACTTCGACAATTTTTAGTACAGTTCCGCCATGATTACATGTTAGTGTAAAGCAATTATTCTCTTGAGTAATCTTAACCCAAAGTATGCTATGCATCTCATACAATTCTTCCATCTCATTGCTAATGTCTTCAGTTTCTATTACCATGCAGGGTTTTTTATCCGGGTCATCGTGCTTGGCGAAAATCCCAAAACAGGGTCTAAAAAAGTCAGGGTTTTTCTGGTCAATTTTGTATTGCCTAATAAAGATATGTCTTCGAGTGGGCCGTAATAAAAAAACATAATCTGTGAATTGCTTCGATGCTGTGACAATTCTACGATGCAGATCACTCATTAAAAGGATATTTGGCTTGTAATTTTCCATTAGTTAAACCTCACTTTCTATTGACCAAAATCGTATATACAATTTTTCAATTTTACTCTTTCATAATATTTATAATATTGCCAAATAAATGTAGTTATTCGCTTTCTACAATATTCATCTATGCATTTTTACATAATCAATTGGTCGTAAATAAGGAAATCGTCTGGACTTCCTTTACGATACTGTTAACATGCTTGCTTAAGGAGAATTGCAGAAGTTAGGTGCCTTGAAGGATTGTTGAAAGTAGAAAATGGTATATTTCGTAAGATTGCGAAGCTGGCATTTCCGAATGAATGCATCAAATGCCTGTTAAAGGGTGTTGATTCTGGGTTGTTCTCCATCTCGATTCTTTTCATAAATACACCACCGTATCACTAGATTTTTTTGAAGTAATCCGATGGTCTATAGATAGGTTATGGTAAAGCAAAAGCCCTTGAAATCTAGTAACTTCAAGGGCTTGGCGTGCCTGGAGGGATTCGAACCCCCGACCTACGGATTAGAAGTCCGTTGCTCTATCCAGCTGAGCTACAGGCACATATACTGTCTGGTTTAATTCATTGCATCGGTTATGCCCGGTGCGGTAAATCCAATGGAGCGGGTGATGGGAATCGAACCCACGCAATCAGCTTGGAAGGCTGATGTTCTACCATTGAACTACACCCGCAGGCATCGCTGCAACTTCCGACTTTCATATTATACAGTCGAGGTGCAGGTTTGTCAATGCTATTAAAATGGTTTTTTTCTTGTACAGACTTTGCTTCCATAAAGAATGTGCATCTGCTCAGTTATACTGATCTTTACAGGTCGTCAATACTTAACTGACCGTCACAGGGCTGGACCAAAGACCTCATATCCCGCTGAGTGATCCTGTCATCCGGGCCGATATTGCCTATAAGCAGCGGTGACTCAGGATCATGCTTCTGCATATTCCTTCTGACCATTTCGTAGCTGAAATTTGCATAACAGTATCTGCAGCCGAAGCTGCAGCTGTTGTATGCGCCAATATCTACACTTTCGGCGCATCTGCAGTTTTCCCGCTGATTTTTGTCCCTTGAAGCCCGCACAGGCCTGCCTGTGATTTCTGAAATCAGACCTGCATCTATACAGCTTCCATGTTCCACGCCGGTCTGTACAGGATCGATGGATTCACAGCAGGAATACATGCGTATGCCGTGCCTCCGAGCTATCTCACTGAGCTTTCCAGCTAGAACTGTCATAATTTCGCCATCAGGCTCGATCACGCCAATGCCTTTCATATTACGCCGGGTCTTCTGATATTCATCGAAAAAGCTTATGATGCAGCGTTCTGTATAGCCATCGAGGCAGCTGGCGAGTTGTTCGAAATGTCTGCAGTGATATCCGATATCCATGCTGTCAGTGATAATGATCGGGTCATAGCGCCACACAG
>Ga0134092_1001517_pt1 | contig 20053 bp, 21 predicted proteins | sample 3_6taG_FD_94454 | JGI IMG/M metagenome (GOLD analysis project Ga0134092, IMG submission 94454) | Switchgrass degrading microbial communities from high solid loading bioreactors in New Hampshire, USA - 3_6_20_6_A3 metaG | ecosystem: Engineered > Bioreactor > Semi-continuous > Anaerobic >... | reverse complement strand
GATACATTTCTATGTCTGCCTACTATCTAAAAGTTTGTGAAAACTAGAGAACCGCCGTGTACCGAACGGTACGCACGGTGGTGTGAGAGGTCGGCGGTTAGTCACCGCCTCCTACTCGATATACTCAAATAATTTTCACTTTTTGCTTTGACTATAAAACAAGACAGTGGTAAGTTATAATGGTACAATGTTTTTTGGGTATTAAAAACAGAGGGTATGAGTTTTGTTTTATGAAAATCACATAATTAGTAGTATAAACATTAATATGTGTGATGGAATTAAGTAATGGTGAACTACCGGAGGTAAAATAATATGAATTTTGCAAAGAAAGAGATAATTTTATTCGATCTTGATGGGACGTTAACAGAGTCGGGTGAGGGAATAGTAAATTCTATGGAATATGCGTTAAAAGCTTATGGAATAACGGATTACAACAGAACTGAATTATTCAAGTATCTTGGACCTCCGTTAATCGATACTTTTAAAAAGGAATTTGGATTTGATGATTTGAAGGCCGTTGAAGCAGTAGAAAAATTCAGAGAATATTTTAGGGAAATAGGAATTTATGAAAATAAATTATATGCCGGTATCGAATCACTGCTTAAAAATATTTCCGATAGCGGAAGGAAAATTGTACTTGCCACATCAAAGGCAGAAGTGTTTGCAGTAAGAATTCTGGAGCATTTTAAGATTATTAAATATTTTAATGTTGTTGCAGGGAGCGAATTGGACGGAAGTCGTATCAGAAAAGGTGAGGTAATTCGATATGCCTTAAATAAGCTCGGTACAGTTGAATTGGATAGCGCAGTAATGATTGGAGACCGGAAGGAAGATATCCTTGGTGCAAAGGAAGTAGGAATAGATTCAATTGGCGTGCTATATGGATACGGAAGTCTTGAGGAACTTAAAAATGCAGGAGCTACAACCATTGTTGAAACAGTAGAAGAGCTTAATAAAATACTGATAGGTTAAATTTATTATATTGCCAATAATATTTTTTATAAAATACAAGCAAAAGTCCTAATGATTAGGGCTTTTTTGTTGTCCTGATGAAAAAATCTCCATAAAAAATTTATTTAAACCATTGTGAAAATGTGCAAAATATATACTCGTATGGAATAAAAAGTAACAAGAGATTTTAAATTATGTAAATTTATTCACGAAAATTATTAATTGTGTGCGAAGAAATTACTGTTATTTGCTTTTTTCTCTATTTTATTGCAAAATTTTCCCCGCTAATATATCATTTATTATGTATATTTTTTAGTACATTAATTGTGTGTTGGAAGCGTCATGCTTCTTAACATAATAACTTTTCTTAGGAGTGATTAAATGAGTCAAAATTCTACAGCAGTAAAAACACAAAATCGAGTGTTGCCTTTGATTGCAGGTGTCCTGATTCAGATGTGCTGCGGGACGGCTTATATTTGGGGGGTATTCCAATCTTATCTGATTATTACAAATAGTACTCCCAATGCGCTTTTTAACTGGTCGCCAACTTACGGAACACTAGCGTATGCACTGCTATTAAGTATGCTTGCTGTGGGAAGTGTTACCGGTGGAAAAAGTCAGCAATCAGGAAAAGTCCAGCCAAAAACAATTATTATTATTGGCGGATTGGTGATGGGAATCGGTTTCCTACTTGCTCAATTTACGACTAATTCTACACCTTGGCTTCTTTGGCTCTCCTATGGTATTATGGGTGGAATTGGTATGGGAATGGTTTATACAACTACCATTGCAGTCTGTCAAAAATGGTATCCCGATCGCAGAGGTATGGTAACTGGGATTATTGTTTCGGCACTCGGTGCAGGTACTGTAATATTTACACAATTATCGGAAATAGTAATTCCAAGCATTGGAGTTTTAAGGACTTTCGGGCTTTTAGGTGTAGTGTTCATAGTAATTTGCACATTGGGATCCTTTTTTATAAAGAATCCGCCGGAAGACTTTAAGCCTGCCGGTTGGAATCCTCCAGCTTCTAAAGCTGGGGTAACAAGCAAGAACTTTTTACCTGCTGAGGCATTAAAAACTCCACAGCTTTATCTTACAGCTGTTGCACTTATGTTTGCTTCCACTGCGGGTTCCATGGTAATTCCGATGGCAAAAGTATTCGGTATGTCAAATGGTTTGGCAGAATCGGTTGCTGCAACTGGAGTTCTGATCATCGGAGCTTGTAATTCTTTGGGAAGATTTGCGTGGGGATTGGTATCGGATAAACTTGGCAGAAAAAACACTATAATAGTTCTTTTGATTATAACAGCTGTTTCAATAATAGCTTTATCCTTTGTTCCAAAAGGCTTAATTCTCGTTATGTTTGCTGTGGTTGGTTTCTCCTACGGCGGATTTCTTGGAGTATTCCCATCCCTTACATCAGACTTTTTCGGAACCAAATATGTTGCAACTATATATGGAATAGTGCTTGCTGGTTTTGGAATAGGGGCTGTTGCATCGGCGTTTATTGTTGGTGAGCTAAGTAAAATAAAGGCTTTTTCGACAGCGTTTACAATTGCAGCAATTGCTGCAGCCATTGCTTTTGTTATAGTTATATCCCTTAAAGCACCTAAAGAAAAAGTACAGTAATCATACATAAATTAATTAGAGAAGGTCTGATTTCGATAACATATCGCAATCAGACCTTCTTGGTTTATAATGTAACTTAAGCTAAATTGATACTGGAGCTTTATCGGTGACTTTAAAGAGTTTTTCTCTTCCGGTCAAGCAATATTGATTGTAAATGTTATCCCAATTTGTTTGGGTCTCTGTATCTGAATTTTTTGCGTTTTTGGCAAAATTTGGGGTAGAGCCTGTTATTTTAGATTTGCAAGCATTAATTGCAAGATATAAAAAGAAAGTATATGGAATAATTAACATACTTATAGCAATATTTACCGGCAAATTTTCAAGACCCTCTGTAGTACACAATGCCATTAAAAAACCGGTAAAAAATCCTACAAAACCGGTAATAATGCAATTGCGCTTAATGTTATCAAATATTTTTTCCTTTGGAGTTTCCTTTTTATAACCTATAAGGGTAAGTAAAGCAGTGCCCGCAAAGAGAAAAACCAAGAGGGGAAAATCAATTATAAAAACTATATTTTCACCCAAAATTACTGCAATAAGTATGACAAGAATAGTAACAAGAATAAATTTAAAATACTTATTGGTTATGATTGAAGGTATTAAGCATTCCCCCTCCATAAACTTATCTGGTCTATTTTGATGCTATTGGGTTTATCGTCAAAATGTTTTTGTTATTCAATATTTGGAATCATTGGATGAAATTTTATCTATATATCTACAATAGAGTGAAAAAGCATTAACCGATTAACCTATAAGCCTAATTGAAAGGATAGAGGTTTGAAAACAATACGATCTGTTTAAGAAAGAGCTCTAATATGCTGGCTATTAAGGAATAGATATTGTATAATATCGGTACATGTGATTGATACTTCAGGTATAGATTTTGCTGCATCTCTTTTGAACGAAGTTAAAGAGGTAAAAGGGACTTTATACCCCGAAGTTTTTGATTGACAAGGAGACTTTTAAATGAACGTTATATTTGCGAAAAGATATTGACGAATTTTTGGGAGCAGTAGTCTTGTGTCTCATGACCGGAATTTCTTATAGAGTAGTTGATAGAATATTTGCTTTTGAAAGGAATGGCTCAATTATAAATTATAGTGATTACAGTCAATATGTTAAATGCTTGAAAACGTGACGCAAAGTTCAAGTTTGAAAGTTTCGAAGGATAAAGTAAGCGAAAAAGCAGAAAATAAAAAGGAATTTGAATGAGATGACTTAATAAATTACAAAAGGAGAGAAAAAATGTCTGAATCATTTGAAAGCATGGGATTGAATCCAACTCTTGTGGCTGCACTGAAAAAAGAAAATATTACAATACCTACCGATATACAACAAAGAGTTATTCCAGAGGCTTTAAAAAATAAAGATATAATAGCCCAATCGGGGACAGGAACAGGGAAAACATTGGCATATCTTTTGCCTATGTTCGAGAAAATAAAGGCTGAAATTAAGGAAATGCAGGCAATTGTTCTATGTCCAACCCATGAGCTTGCAGTACAGATTATCAGGCAAATTGAGCGTTTGTCACAAAATTCAGATATAAAACTTAAAGGGACAACTATAATGGGAAATGTAAACATAGGCAGGCAAATAGAAAAACTTAAAGAAAAACCTCATATCATTGTAGGAACTCCCGGAAGAATATTGGAACTTATTAAAAAACGCAAAATATCGGCCCATACTATAAAGACTATTGTTATAGATGAAGCAGATCGTTTAATGGATGAAAATAATGTAGAGACTGTGAAAGCAATAATAAAGAGCACACTTAAAGAGCGACAAATTATTGCATGCTCTGCAACCATTCCAAAGTCTGTGGAAACAGACCTTATGGCACAAATCAAGGAAGCAGAAGTAATTCGTGTGGAAGAAAAGATTACGGTGCCGGACACCCTTTCTCATATATATTTTTTATCAGAGAAGAGGGATAAGATAGAGACTTTAAGGAAATTAGCCAGAATTTTGAATCCTCAAAAGGCCATTGTGTTTGTTAGTAATCAGGAAAGTTTTGTTGAGACCTTTACAGCTAAACTGAAATATCATGGTTTAAAAGCAGAGAGCATTCATGGTATCAGCAGGAAGCTGGAAAGGAAAAAAGCGCTGGAAGATTTTAAATCGGGCAAGATTCAGTTTTTAATAGCCACCGATATTGCCGCAAGAGGTCTACACATTGAAGGGGTTACTCATATATTTAACGTTAATATTCCTGAGGATGTTAAAGCATATGTCCATAGAGCCGGGAGAAGCGGACGAAATGGAAATACAGGAATGATAATATCCATTGCCACTGAAAGAGAAGTTCAATTTATTAAAAAGTTTGAGAAGGAATTAAACATTCACATTGAGCCGAAGAGTATGTACCAGGGTGCTATTGTAGATGTGAAAAATTCCAAGGTAAAAGGTTCAAAACCAACACAATATAAATAGTTGCAAGAAAGAGTGTTTTGTATGAAGATTTTTTTAGCTCCTTTACAGGGAATGACAGTAGCCGGGTATAGAAATGCTTTTGCAAGGCATTTTGGAGGGATAGATGCCTATTACTCTCCATTTATAGCCACTGCAGAAGTAAATAAAGTGAATAAATTATTGCTTAAAGATATTTTACCGGAAAACAATGACCCGGGAGTTAAGCTTATTCCTCAAATCCTAGGGAATAATGGCTTGCAATTTAAATATTTTGCTGAGGCAATTTCAGGTATGGGGTATTACGAGGTAAATTGGAATATTGGGTGCCCTTATCCTACTGTTACAAGCAAAAAAAAGGGAGCAGGCATGTTGCCATACCCGGATATGATAAAAAGCTTCCTTGATAATGCTTGCTCCGGAAGTTCTTATGTGGTAACGGTTAAGATGAGGCTGGGAATGGAAAGTCCGGAAGAAGGCATCCGTGTAATAGAAGTGCTGAACGATTATCCCTTGGGCGGAGTGATAATCCATGCCAGAACAGGTATCCAAAAATATGAGGGAAAGGTGGATCTCGAAGCTTTTCATGAACTTGCATCTTTATGTAAACATGAAATAACCTATAATGGTGATATATTTTCTTATAATGACTACTTACATATCAGTGAAAAGTTGCCTTATATAAAAAACATTATGTTGGGAAGAGGGGCTTTAACAGATCCTTTTCTTCCGTCGGCAATTAAAGGGATTAAAGTAGCTCCAGAAAACAAAATAAACATAGTAAGGGCTTTTCATGATGAAATTTTTGATTACTATAAAAACAGGGTTTCAGGTGATAAGCATTTATGTGATAAGATGATAGAATTTTGGAGTTACATGAGCGTTAATTTGGATCAAAACGGTAAGTTTATGAAAAAACTAAAAAAATGTCGTAATGCATCTTATTACCTGGAATTGGTTAATCAGGTATTTGGTCCGGATTCTGTATGGATTGATGCAAGACTTTCTTAAAAAGGGATATAAATTACTTTATAAAATAATATTGCTATTCTTTTTCCTTAAAGATATTGAATAAGTTCAAAGTTGAATTGACATAATAAGTTGTAAGAAAACTTTATTTATATGATTAAATCATAGGTAAGTTAAGGAGGAGTAGCAATAAATGGTTGGGAAAGTAAAATGGTTCAGCCCTGAAAAGGGATATGGTTTTATTGAAAGAGAAGGCGGAGACGATGTATTTGTGCATTTTAGCGCAATACAAGCAGAAGGCTATAGATCTCTTGAAGAGGGACAGATAGTTGAGTTCGATTTGGAAAATGGACAACGGGGCCCTCAAGCAGCAAATGTAAGAATTACACAATAACAGGATTTAAAAGTTATGGTATTAGCATAAGAAAACAAGAATACTAAAAAGTTTGTAAATTACCTTGCTTAATTTAAAAAATTGTGATAAAGTAATAGAATAATTATATATTAATTAGGATTATTTTTTCTCAAACTACCTCTCTTTAATTTTTTTGGAGTGAGAAGTTAGGAATTATATGATCCAAAAAAATTAAGGAGGTATATAGATATGGCAGATAAAGCTATAATTTGCAAGGATTGTAATGAAGAATTTATATTTAGTGAAGGTGAACAAGCTTTCTACAAAGAAAAGGGTTTTGAGAATGAACCTCAAAGATGCCCCGATTGTAGAAGAGCTAGAAAGCAGCATAGAAATAGCAGAGCTGGCGGAAGAGGCGACTTTGCCGGTGGCAATAGGTGGTAATAAAAGGGAGAGCAAAAGCTCTCCTTTTCTATATTGCATAAAGATTGAACATTATACCAAGTTATCGTCTAATTATCTTTAGACTTTTCAATAACGCGATAAGCAAATACTTTTCCATGTTCCGAAAGAAGTCTTGTTGAATGACCATCGTCCATCGGATCGCATATAATAAATTCACCATCTTTGGCGCCTACAATTATAACCCAATGCGTTACACCGGTTTTATAGTACTTTACGTTTACGATAGGAAGCAGCCCTTTTTCCAAATCCTTTTCAATTATTTTACTGTCAAAAGTGCGGCTGTATCTGTAATCAACTTCCGGCAATATTTCGTTAATCTTATACCAGATTAAGTCCGCACCTTGATAGCTATTATTTTCATTAAGCATGCTGTTGGATTCTTTTGGAGTTATCAGACGGAAATCAAGAGAAAAATAGTAATATAGGTAGCGAAAAAAAATAAAAAAATGCGCTTTTTAATTATTTAATTTTGATATATAATATAACTATAAATATAAAAAAGAGAAAATATCTCAACTATTGAATGAATTGTATTTGTTTAGGGGAGAAATGTATGTCAAAAGTAAAGAAAGTTTATGTCAATACCAGTGACAAAATGTGTCAATATAGGTTAAATCAAGAGGCCTATAATTTAATCAATCAATTGGACAAAGAATATAATAGAATTGCAGTTGTATGTATTGGGACAGACCGCTCTACCGGAGACAGCTTTGGGCCACTGGTCGGTTTTATGTTGTCTAAGTGCAGAATATATGATTTTGATGTATACGGTACTATCGAAGAGCCTGTACATGCTATGAATCTTAAAGAGACTTTAGAGAAAATCGATATCGAAAATACTCTTGTTATTGCAGTTGATGCTTCTATCGGGCGAATTGAACATATTGGCCATATAGGGTTAAGTAACGGACCAATTAAGCCGGGTAGTGGAGTTGGCAAGAATTTACCGGAGGTTGGAGATATATCCTTTTCCGGTGTTGTGACAATTGGAGGAATTATGCCTCAAATTATGCTTCAAAATACAAGTCTTGGACTGGTATACAAGATGGCTGAAATCACCGCTAACTCTATTAAATATGTACTGTATAAGAAGCAGTTGGAGCCACAGAGGATAAATAAGTTGGGCTCTTTTGCAACAGCGTAATGAATATAAGAGATTTTAATTAAAAAGGAGTAGCTAAACTCCTTTTTTGATTTGTAGTGGATTTTTTAACAAAACAACATATAGAAAGTGGGAATGACTTTGGAAAAGATAAAGACTAATGCAATGAGAATTCTTGATAAAGCGCAAATAAAATATAACACATATTCCTATGATCATAGCGATGGATTGATTGATGGTGTTTCAGTGGCGAATAAAATCGGATTGCCGGTTGAACGTGTATATAAAACTCTTGTAACACAAGGGGCAAGCAGGGAATATTATGTTTTTGTTATTCCCGTTGCTGAAGAACTGGATTTAAAGGCGGCGGCAAGAGCGGTAGGAGAAAAATCCGTTGAATTGATCAAGGTGTCGGATATAAATAAAGTTACAGGATATGTCCGTGGCGGATGTTCTCCAATAGGAATGAAAAAAAGTTATAAAACCGTATTGGATAATTCTTGTGAAAAATTAGATACAATTATTATTAGTGCAGGTAAGATAGGACACCAAATAGAATTGGCTCCTTCTGACCTTATGCAATTGATTAATTGCACAACAGCGCAAGTTGCTGTGCAAAGGAATTTGTAATTTTTATTATGTTGCTGCAGATGCTGTGTTTTCAGCAATGAGGAATTTTATTTTAAGGCCTTGATCGGTAAACATTTTCTCGTGTTCAGTTTCGATATTATGCTCGAAATTGCTGGCATGCAGATCTTCGGTTATAAAAGTTATTTTAAAATTACAATGTTCAAAATATTTAACTGAAGCATCAAATAGAGTATCGTTATCGGTCTTAAACCAAATCTGGCCTTGCGGAGCCAAAAAGGCTTTATACTGGTTTAGTTGATTGGGATGGGTAAGTCTTCTGGCAACATGGGAATTTTTGGGCCATGGATTGCAGAAGTTAATAAATATTCTATTTATAACATCATTGTGATCAAAGATTTGATGTATTAACATTATTTCATGGGCCATTAAGCGGATATTGCTTGTGTTTAAATTGGCTGAAACATATTCGGCTTCAATTTTTCGTTTTGCCAATACCAAGACTTCATCTTTTATATCTATGGCAATAAAGTTTTTATCGGGGTTAGAAGATGCAAGCTTTGATATGAATCCGCCTTTTCCGCATCCTAACTCCAGCCATATTTCATTGGAATTACCGAATACCGATTGCCACTTGCCTTTATATTCTTTTGGATTTGTTACAAAAAACTCACAAGCTTCCAATTCGGGTCTTGCCCAGGGTTTTTTCCTTAAACGCATATCATACCTCGCTTGATTAATAATTTATATAAGTTGTTTAGATTTAAGTTGGTTAGATTAATAAAAAATATGCACCAACTATTTAAAAAAATTTAAATATATTATTCAAAGTAAAATATTTATCAGGTTTTTTTGGAATAAGCGTATCGAGTTAATTTTAGAATGGTTTAGGCAAAAATGCAACTACTATTTGCTAAAATCGTTATTTGCTAAAGTAGAGTCAAATTAACTGAAAACTCAAAAGTTATTCCAACGGATTATTGCATATTATATAATTTTTTTATTAAATTATCTCAAAATATTCCTTATTTTAGATTCAATGTTGGAGGATAGTGCCCATGAAAGTTAACTTTAAGTATTTGATTGCTTTTTTTGCTCTATTTATTACTGAGGTTTTTATTGCTCTTTTTGTCAGGGATAAAATTGTACGACCTTTTTTTGGAGATGTTTTAGTGATTGTTTTGATGTATTCGTTCATACGCAGTATTGTACAAAGGTCTATAGAATTTCTTCCGGTCTATTTATTTTTGTTTGCTGTGTTTGTAGAGATAACTCAATATTTTCAGCTAGTAGACAAGCTAGGACTGAAGGATAATAAGGTAATGGCTACCATTATGGGGACTTCTTTTGATGTAAGAGATATTTTGTGCTATTTTGCCGGTGCTGTTATTCTGATTGTGTGGGAGAAAAAATTTGAGCCGCAATGCAAGAAATCATAGGCGGTTCATTGCTTAACATAAGGATATTAAATTGTATTTATAATTAACATAATTGCTTGCTTCTGAATACTATTATATAAGGAACTTAACTTAAATGTGGCATTGAAAGTTTTCCATATTTAAAGCAGGGGCAGGCTTTTTTGCAATGTTAACGAAGCACGATCATCTGAAGCTATCGAGAATTTTTAAAGAAGCAGTACGTGTTCCTTTTGATGACTCTTCTAAAATTGCTATTATGAGTGATTGTCACAGAGGAGATGGCAGTTGGGCAGATAGCTTCTCGAAAAATCAAAATATTTACTATTCGGCATTGAACTATTACTATGATATGGGTTATACCTACATAGAATTGGGAGACGGGGACGAACTATGGGAGAATTATGAGTTGTCCGAGATAATAAACCAGCACAGTGATGTATTTTTTTTGCTATCTAAATTTATTAATGCCGGCAGAGTTTATTTTGTTTTTGGAAATCACGACATAGTAAAGAGAAATAAAGGTTTTGCTAGAACCAATAAGTATCGATTTATGGATGACAAAGAAAAAGTCAGTATTTCATTGTTTGATGAGGTAAAGTTTCATGAAGGGTTGGTTTTAGAGCATACCGTTTTGGGTAAAAAAATTTTCTTAGTGCATGGACATCAGGTAAGTCTTATGAATGATAGATTATGGAGATTGAGCAGGTTTTTGGTGAGATATGTATGGAGACCTCTTGAATTATTGGGAGTAAATGATCCTACCAGTACAGCAAAAAATTATAAGAAAAAAGCGTTGGTAGAATCAAAATTAATTGATTGGGTGAAAAAAGAAAAACACATGCTTATTGCAGGGCACACTCACAGACCTACGTTTCCGGAAGTGGGTGACTGGCCTTACTTTAACGATGGAAGTTGCATTCATCCCTATGGTATAACATCTATTGAGATCCAAAATGGAAATATAACGCTTGTACAGTGGAGTATAAAGACTAAGAAAGATGGAACATTGTTTGTGGACAGGGGAATAATCGCAGGTCCGGAAAAATTGATGAATTATTTTATGTATCTGAAGAATGTAAGATCCGATAATTTTTAAAATCATCTGTATTAATATCAATAGTAAGTTTTCAGCAATTCTTATAAGGCCAAGAATTCGGATTAATATTTCTTATAGTTACCAAATAACATAAGATAAGTAAAAAATTATTAGTTTTGTAATAGTGAAAATTGTTTTTGGGCATATATATAGAGATAATAAAATTTTTACAAAGGAGAAGATGATATGGCCAGTTTTGCAAACCCATTTCAAGGAAATATTAACAGAAAGATAAGCAGGGAAGAACTTATTCAAGCAATTCGTTTGGATATTGCCGGTGAACTGGAGGCAATATTTATTTATGATGCTCATGTCCAAGCAACCGATGATCCTATAGCTAAGAAAATAATAAGCGATATAAGAGATGAGGAAAAGGCTCATGTGGGCGAACTGATGACACTGCTTAAAATTCTTGATCCTGAAGAAGCTGAACATTTTGCCGAAGGAGAAGAAGAAGTAAGAGAAATGCTTGAAGCACTTGGAATGATAGGAACACAGAATAAGCAAAGTACCAATATCAATAGAGCAACGGTTGGAAGTTTAATTAAAGAGTAAGGAGTGAATATACAATGGAATATTTAATGAGAGAAGATGCGCCTTTTTCGCAGGAGCAATGGGATAATATTGACGAGACGGTCATAAGAGTTGCGCGTCAGGTTCTTGTGGGAAGAAAATTCTTAAATATCTATGGTCCCCTTGGTTCTGGAGCACAGAGCATAAATATAGATGATATGGAAGCTGATAGTAATGGAGATTTAGACTTTTTTGGAGATGAGGATACCGGTACTGTTAAAAGCAGAGGACGTAGATTTGTTGAAATACCGATAGTATATAAGGATTTGGTAATTTCTTGGAGAGATGTGGAAAACAGCAGACAATTTGGACTACCCTTAGATATTTCACCTGTTGCTGGAGCAGCAGCGTTATGTGCAAAAAAAGAAGATGACCTGATTTTTAATGGAAATTCCGAATTGGGATATGAAGGACTTTTAAATGTAAACGGTGCTGCCAGAATAACAAAGAGCGATTGGTCAATGGGGGAAAATCCCTTCACTGATGTGTCAAAAGGTATTGAAATTCTAGTTAATAAAGGATTTGTGACCGACTATGCTCTTATAATGAGTACCGATTTATATATACAGTTGCAAAGGTTACAGCCAAATGCGGGAGTATTGGAAATTGATAGAGTTAAAGAACTGGTTAACGGAAGAGTGTTTCAGACACCGGTTTTAGGTTCAAACAAAGCTGTATTGGTATGTTCCCAGCCGCAGAACATGGATTTGGTAATTGGACAAGATATGATAACTGCATATATGGGAGAAGAAAAAATGAATTATTCTTTACGTGTATTTGAAACCATACTTCCGAGGATAAAAAGGAAAGAAGCAATAGTTATATTTGAATAAGCTCCTCAATTATACGTTACATGGCTCCTGGAATCTTTCAGGAGCTTTTTGCATGTAAAAGTGCATTGATTTTATCTAAATTCTTGAGAATGCTGGAAAGATTCAAGAATTTCATAGAGGTATAAAATTGTCATATAATAGGGGGGATCCTTTTTTGCTCTTCTGAGATTTTCCGTCTATGCATTAACATATTGTAAAAGTAATGCATATTATATTGTAAGGCATTTATTCTAGCTGGGGTTCTATTTTGTGCTGTCAATTTCATTTCTCAATATACAGATATACAGGATTCCCGGAGATGAAAATGCTTTCAGCAGATATGGTGTTGTATGGAGGATTTCAATATGTATAATTTTGTTTATAGAAAAGATATGCTTTACCCTAATGTTGTAGCATGTGCAAGAGGAGATATAAATGGCGATAATGTGCCGGACAATGTATATTTGACTGGCAAAAAAACATCGACCAGTCCATTCATTCAAAATATTACACTCCTAATACAAGACGGTCGGACAGGACGAACTGCAGCTATACCACTAAAAGAAAATGCAGGATATGATCCAACGCTGCTTTTAATTGACTTTACCGGTGATGGCGTAAAGGATATACTGATAAGTATTGCATCGGGTGGAAGTGGTGGAACTATGTACTATTACATATATTCGTACATAAACAATATACCGAGGTTGCTGTTTGACTTCAGCAAGTATAATGACTTTTTTAAATATGATGTAATTTATAAAGATAATTACAAAGTCGAATTTATAAGTAAAATCAATAATCAAAAATATGTAATAGATCTTACTTACAAGGGCAGAGAGTATTTGGATGAGATATATGATAATAACGGTAAGCTTAAGGAACCTATTGAAGGCTTTGTAAATCCTATAAGCGGTTTATATCCCATAGATTTTGATTCAAATGGAGTATATGAATTGCTGGCATACCAAAAAATAGCCGGAAGGTATAACGCTGATGCCATAGGATATGTGCAAAATACTCTAAAGTGGGATAGCAGGGGATTTGTACTGAATAATCAAGATGTAGCAATTTTTGGAGCACAAGTGTAGAGATAATTAATACGAAAAGAGCCGGAACACAATATTAGAAAAGCATTCCGGTTACTAAAACGGTTAATATTGCTCCTAGTGCCACAAGCACCAGACTTTTTCCCATGTTGGCAAGTATCAAAGCTGCCAAAGTACCGAAAAGGGCTGTTTTATAGTTTTCGGTAGAATTAATAATATCGGGAAAAGTGAGTGCTCCCAAAACTGCATAAGGAACATACTGCAAGAAGGATTTTATGTATTTTGATTTTATTTCTTTTCTAAAGATGGATATTGGCAGTACTCTCGGTAGATAAGTAACGAGAGCCATTAACATTACTGCAATTAAAGTATACGACATATTTCTTCTCCTTTTCTATTCTTCAATGGGCCACAGGACAGCACCTATTCCTGCGCCTATAATTGTAGAAGCAATAATTCTAAAACCGCTGGAAATAAAGCTAAATATCGGAATATATTTAAGCAGCATATTTATAGCTATTGAAATGATGATAATCATAAAAATAGGTTTGGATTTTTTAGCCGGTGGAACAATGATGGCGATGAACATAGCGTATAAAGCGATTCCCATTGCACTGCTAATGGACTGAGGTAGGGCAGAACAAGTAAAGGCACCTAAGGCCGTACCTAAGCTCCAACCGATTATGGGCCCTAGAATTAGTCCCATCATATAGGAATAAGACAGCTTTCCCTCTTCCATAGACGCTATTGAAAAAGTTTCGTCGGTTATACCGAAGCCGAAAATCAGCCTTTGGACAATAGAAGTATCCGGATTTATTTTTTGGGATAAAGAAAGGGACATCAGCATATATCGTATATTAATAACAAAAGTAGTCATGGTAATTTCAAAAAGTCCCGCATTATTTATAATGAGATTTGTGCCTGCAAATTGCCCTGCACTGGTCAAATTTGTCAAGGAAATAAATACTGCCATTAATGGAGAAATACCGCCATTGACAGCCATTAAACCAAAGGTGAAGGAAACGGGTATGTATCCTAATGCAATAGGAATGCCTTTTTTAAACCCATAGAAAAAATCCTTTTTACAAGGCAAATAGGTATTCATATATTTAAAACTCCCCTTCCGTAATTGCTACCGGTAAATTACTATATCTAAGTGAATTTATTGGTATGGCAAATATACAGTTTCAAACATGTAGAATATTATAATATCCTTTAATAAAATTATCCAGTGCTTTTTACTTTTATTGATTAGGAGTACCTTGTTTGTCAAAAGAAATGTATTAATTATTATTTTTGAAAATGCCTATATAAAATGAAAAGCAGCTATCTCTTTTTTGAGAAATAGCTGCTTTTTATAAATTATTTTTAAGGGACTTTTAGAATAATGAGTAAAGCAGGAATAATGTTGATAACAAGGATGCCACCAGTGACACAACTGTGATTTGTGTGTTAATGGAAGGTCCGGCAGTATCTTTGAAAGGATCACCTACAGTATCACCGACAACAGCAGCCTTGTGGGCAGGTGAGCCTTTTCCGCCGCAATTACCTGCTTCAACGTATTTTTTGGAATTATCCCAAAGCCCACCGGCATTGGACATGAGCAGTGCAAGTAAGAGACCGGAAGCAATATTTCCGGTAAGGAATCCACCGATTGCTGAAACACCGCCTATAAAGCCAACGACAATAGTTGAAATTATTGCTACGATCCCAGCAGGGATTAGCTCTTTAAGAGAACCGGCGGTTGCAATATCTATACATTTATCATAGTCAGGTTTTACACCTTCTTTACCTTCTTTAAGTCCTGGAATTGATTCCCATTGACGGTGGATCTCTTCAACCATTCTTTGTGCGTTTTTATCCACACCTAGCATAAGCATGGCGGAGAAAACTGCAGGAATTGCAATTCCTATAATGAGTCCGAAAAATACGGTAGGGTTCATTATATCAAAGTGGCTGATACTTTCTAAGCCAAGTTCTGCAGCTGCTGTATTTACTTCGCTCATGAAGGCACCTAGGAGTGCGATAACTGTAAGACCTGCTGCACCGATAGAGAAACCTTTTGTAACCGCTTTAACAGTATTTCCGGCAGAATCAAGTTCATCGGCTATGGCAATAACTTCTTCACCTAAGCCACCCATTTCTGCGAGACCGCGTGCATTATCAACTATAGGTCCGTAAGCATCATTGGAAATAACCATTCCTACTATGGAAAGCATTCCTACTGCTGACATTGAGATACCGAACATTCCGTATCCGGGGCCTAAAGGATCGCAAATATAGTAGGCTGCTAAAGCAGTAACTGCTATACCTATTAATGCCGGAAGAGAACTTATCAATCCATAAGAGAATCCGGAAAGAATAGTAAAGGCAGGTCCGGATTTGGATGCGTTGGCAACAGCCTGGACGATTGGTTTGGCGTCATTGGTAAAATAGTCAGAGGTAATACCGATTATAGTACCTACTATAAGTCCGATAGCGGTAGCACCCCAGATACGCCACTCCAGACCGAAAATATATGTAGATAAAGCTGTCAGTACAGCGTAAATTCCTGTTGTTACATAAGTGGAGCTGTTAAGGGCCTTACTCGGATCACCCTTTTCACCGATACGGGCAGTAGCTACACCAATTATTGAAGACAATAGCCCGATAGCAGCATAGATAAAGACCATTGTCACGTTTTTACTAGCTAACCCTCCTAATGAGGTGGCCATTACAAGAGCAGCCGACATAGAAGCAACATTGGAGTCAAAGAGGTCTGCTCCCATTCCTGCAACATCACCAACATTATCACCTACATTGTCAGCTATAACGGCGGGATTTCTAGGGTCATCTTCTTCAATGCCCAGTTCGACTTTACCTACAAGGTCAGCGCTGATATCGGCTGTCTTTGTAAAGATTCCTCCCCCTGCTTTTGCGAAAAGGGCCAGTGAACTTGCACCAAAGCTAAAGCCAAGAACCGCGCTAGCATCACCCACAAGCAAAATAACTAAAGTTACACCAAGAAGACTGGTGCCGACAACAGCCATTCCCATTACCGCTCCGCCGCGAAATCCTGTCATAAAGGATGGCTTAACACCTTTAGTAGCAGCCTCTGCAGCTTTTATGTTTGCTATTGTTGCGATTTGTATACCTATTTTTCCCGCAAGAGCTGATAAAACTGTACCGAAAATATAAGAAACAGCCATGAAGATATTTTCGGAAACATTATCAGTACTCCAAATGGGTTTTGGCAGCAGTAATAATATTAAAACAACTGCTACTGCCGTAAAACGTGCTAAAATAAGGTATTCGCGTTTCAAAAAAGTATTGGCTCCCTGACGAATATATGCTCCAATTTCAGCAATTCGGGCATTTGATGAAGGTTGTGATTTTACCCATGTGTACAGCCAGACTGAAAAACCGAGAGCTAGAATGGAGATTACCAGAGATGCCAATTGAACCGCTTGAGTAGAGATTTCAAACATATGCGCTGACCTCCTTGTAATTTGTAAATTACTACAATTCATACAATATTTTACTATAGTTGTATTTATTATTCAAATTTGAAGGTGACTAATTTATTACTTCTAAAATGATTATTGATGATTTTACAAAGTGTATTTCAATAAAATTTGATTTGTCGAATATGTAATGAAAATAGCTGATATTTTTTAGCTTAACAAAATATTAAAGTCGGTAAAAATTTGTCCATCTCTTAAATATAGTAAAAAGTCTACTGTTTTTTATATTTTAATAATTGTAGTAAGCTTTAAGTAAATTTTCATACACTAAATTAGCAGCTTTTTTTAGTTGTTCATAATAATTTATCGGATACATCCTTATTTTATTCAACAACATATTGATAAATAACTATAAAATAACTTCTATTTGTATTTTACAATACTACTTATTATTCTACATTTTTGTAATATTGACAAAATATTTAGGTGATGTTATTATGATACTATAACAACCAGAATGACATTTAAAACCTATGATCAAGAGAAGTAAGAATAAATGTTTGTAAAAGAGAGCCGCTAGTTGCTGCGAATGCGGTTACAAATTTTATTCTGAATGGACTTGTGAGGGAAGCCCGAAATTGAAAAAGAGTAGGAGCTTACGGAGGCCCGATCCGTTACCAGCAGGGTGTATATGTTAGTATACAGAATGAGAGGACGTTTTATCGTCAAGTTGGGTGGTACCGCAGAAGCTTAAAGCTTTTGTCCCTTGTATAGGGATAAAGGCTTTTTTTGATGTTGTAAGAATATTATTGCTTTTAAAGCCTTTATTATAAAAGTTAGGAGGATGAACATGACTAAAGGAAGATTCGGAAAACATGGAGGTCAGTACGTTCCTGAAACATTGATGAACGCATTGATTGAACTTGAAGAAGCTTATAATCATTTTAAGGAAGATCCGGAATTCAATAAAGAGCTAAATGACTTGCTCAACAACTATGCAGATCGTCCGTCACTATTATATTATGCGGAAAAAATGACTAAAGATTTAGGTGGTGCTAAGATTTATCTAAAAAGAGAGGACCTCAATCACACCGGTTCTCATAAAATTAACAATGTATTAGGTCAGGTGCTTTTGGCAAAAAAAATGGGAAAAAAACGTGTAATTGCAGAAACGGGGGCAGGACAGCACGGTGTTGCTACAGCTACTGCAGCAGCACTTATGGGACTTGAATGTGAGATATTCATGGGAAAAGAGGATACAGAACGTCAGGCTTTAAATGTTTATCGTATGGAACTTTTGGGGGCGAAGGTTCATGCAGTAACTAGCGGTACTCAAACACTGAAAGATGCAGTAAATGAGACAATGCGTGAATGGACAAAACGCGTCAGCGATACTCATTATGTATTGGGTTCTGTAATGGGACCACATCCCTTTCCTACAATTGTGCGAGATTTTCAAAGTGTAATAGGCCGTGAAGTCAAGCAGCAAATAATGCAGAAGGAGGGTAGGCTTCCCGATGTGGTTTTGGCATGTGTTGGAGGCGGCAGTAATGCAATGGGAATATTTTATAATTTTATAGAAGATAAAAGTGTACGTTTAATTGGCTGTGAGGCAGCAGGACATGGTGTTGATACCGGTAAGACAGCTGCAACAATAGCTACCGGTAAGCTGGGAATATTCCATGGAATGAAGTCTTATTTCTGCCAGGATGAATATGGGCAGATTGCACCGGTTTACTCAATTTCAGCAGGTCTTGACTATCCGGGTATCGGGCCGGAACACGCAAATTTACACGATATGGGCAGGGCGGAATATGTTCCTGTTACAGATGCTGAAGCGGTAGAGGCCTTTGAATACTTGTCGCGGGTTGAGGGAATTATACCGGCTATAGAGAGCGCCCATGCTGTTGCCTATGCCAAAAAACTTGCACCTGCCATGAATAAAGATCAGATTGTTGTAATTTGCCTGTCCGGAAGAGGAGATAAGGATGTTGCTGCTATAGCACGCTACAGGGGGGTTAATATATATGAATAGATTGGAACAGGTTTTTAAAAACAGAAAGGCTTTTATTCCGTTTATTACAGCAGGGGATCCGTGTCTGGAGATAACAGAAAAGTTAGTACTTAAAATGGCTGAGGCAGGAGCCGACTTAATTGAGTTGGGAATACCTTTTTCGGATCCCATTGCAGAAGGTCCGGTTATACAGGAAGCGGACAATAGAGCATTGGAGGCTGGAACTACTACCGATAAAGTGTTTGATATGGTAAAAAATATACGCAAGTCATGTAATGTTCCAATAGCTTTTATGACCTATGCGAATCCGATTTTTACTTACGGTACAGAAGAGTTTATGAAAAAGTGTCAGGAAGTAGGGGTGGATGCAGTAATTGTTCCTGATATTCCCTATGAAGAAAAAGGGGAACTTTTGCCCTATTGCTCAAAATATAATGTGACTTTCATATCGATGATTGCCCCAACTTCAAACGAACGCATACGCATGATAGCCTCGGAGGCAGAAGGTTTTATATATTGTGTTTCTTCAATGGGTGTAACGGGAGTAAGAGAAAAACTGGGAGACAATATCGAAGAAATGATAAAAATTGCAAAGGAAGTTAAAAACATTCCGTGTGCAATTGGTTTTGGAATATCTACACCGGAGCAGGCAGCGGCCATGAGTAAAATTTCTGACGGTGTAATTGTAGGGAGTGCAATTGTAAAAATAATTGCCCAGTATGGTTTTGAGTGTGTACCCTATGTTGAAGAGTATGTAAAAAGTATGATAAAAGCCATAAGATAGACTGGAAATTGTAGCATAAAATTCTGATATCTTTTATATTAGTGTGCCAAATAAAATGTATGCTTTTTGTTGAGCTATTAAATAGAATTGAGAAAAGAGCAAATTAAAAAACTGAGAATAAAGTTAGATGGGTTGTGAAAATAGTTATTTTAGCAGTTAATATTAGTAATAAATCTTTTAGATTATTCCAAAAACTTCACAATTACTATTTAAATGAATGGATTTTCGGCTTATTATGGAAGGACTTGCGTTTTACTTTGATATGATATACCTATTGAAGTTGGTTATCATATATGATAACATAATTATGAATCATGATATACACTAATATTAAATAAATATTGGAGATGTATTATGGAATGGCAAGTGGAATTCTACAAAAAAGAAAACGGAAAT
>Ga0134092_1001508_pt1 | contig 20154 bp, 22 predicted proteins | sample 3_6taG_FD_94454 | JGI IMG/M metagenome (GOLD analysis project Ga0134092, IMG submission 94454) | Switchgrass degrading microbial communities from high solid loading bioreactors in New Hampshire, USA - 3_6_20_6_A3 metaG | ecosystem: Engineered > Bioreactor > Semi-continuous > Anaerobic >... | reverse complement strand
TAACCATAGTTGAGAACCTCCTGTATGTTTGGATTGGACACCTAAATCATACATGATTTCTCACTATGGTTGTTAATTTTTTTACTACATTTTACCTGTTGCATTTAATTTTACAATTAACCTTTAGTGATTTTTATAAAAATATTTTTCAAACATATTGCATATATAAAAAATATATTATATACTTTTAGAAGTAACAATTAGTACCAGGTAATAATTATAATGGTATTGCATATAATGACATATAATTTGATAGTTTTTATGGCATTTTAATAAATACAGACATGTAGGAGGTAATTTATTACAGGAAGTAAAGAGGTGAATTGATGAGTAGGTCATCAGTCATGAAAAAGGAACGTCAGGCAATACTTTTAGAAAAACTAAAGCAAGATCCATTTCTTACAGATGAAGAGTTGGCGGAAATATTTGGCGTAAGTATACCGACTATAAGATTGGATAGGCTTGAATTAGGTATTCCTGAACTTAGAGAGAGAATAAAGAATGTTGCTGAAAAAAATTACAGCAAGGTTAAGTCGATTCAAAGCAGTGACATGGTTGGAGAACTGGTAGAGCTATCTCTTGGTAAAAGCGGGATATCCATATTGGAAACCAATGAAAAAATGGCTTTTGAAAAGTTAAAAGTTATTAGGGGACAATACATATATTCTATGGCAGAATCCCTGGCAATAGCAGTTATAGATGCTCATGTCGCACTGGTAGGCGTTGCAAATATAAAGTATAAGACTCCTGTGTATGCAGGAAGCAAATTAGTTGCAAGAGCTGAAGTTAAGAAATCCTATGATAATAAATACATAGTTTGGGTAAAAATTACCGAGAAACAAGTCGAAGTATTTCGAGGGAAATATATATTGGTATCCCTTGAAAAAATATGAGAATCATTGTATTTTATTTAAGTAATTTCAACAAAATGATTATTTGGAAATTTAGGAGTGAAGGTTCTTGAATATATTAGTAGATGCTATGGGTGGAGACAATGCACCGGAAGCCATTGTCAATGGATGTGTAGAAGCTGTAAACCAGGAAGATGGTTTTGATATAGTATTGATTGGAGACAAAAGTAAAATTGAGGGAATACTGGGAGATAAAAATTTATCCAATCCAAGACTAAAGATACATCATGCATCAGAAGTGATTGGTGCTGAGGATTCTCCCACTAAAGCTATAAAAAGCAAAAAAGATTCGTCCATGGTTGTGGGCTTTAATTTACTGAAAGAGAAAAAAGGAGATATATTTATATCCTGCGGTAACAGCGGAGCTTTGATGACTGGTGCTTTGCTCATTCTAGGAAGGGTTAAAGGTGTGGATAGACCAGCCTTTCCTGCCATAGTACCGACAAAGACAGGAAAGTGTATGATTATTGATGCCGGTCTTAATACGGTATGTAAACCTATTAATTATCAGCAATTTGGGGTTATGGGATCAATATTTATGAAAGAAATGTTTAATATTGAAAATCCCAAAGTAGGATTGTTGAATGTAGGTTCAGAAGAAGGCAAAGGAAACGAAACTATAAAACAATCTTACAGCCTTCTTGAAAAATCCAATATTAATTTTATTGGAAATGTTGAAGGAAGCGATATTTTAAAAGGTACAGCAGATGTTGTAGTATGCGACGGCTTTGTCGGAAATGTGGCCTTAAAAACTATAGAAGGTGCAGGTTCTTTCATGATAGGCTTGCTGAAAGATGTATTTTTTAAGAATGTGAAGACAAAATTGGCAGCACTGATTCTTAAGAATGATGTGAAGTCAATTAAAAAACTACTCGATGCCGATGAACAAGGCGGAGCACTAATACTTGGTGTAAACGGGCTTGTATTAAAGAGTCATGGTAATTCCAATGAGAAAACTATAAAGAATGTGGTTTTAAAAGCACATATTTTGGCAAAAACAAAAATAGTAGATACAATTGCCAATGAGTTTTCTAATATGGAGGTGGAGGATATTGTACAACAAACATAGTTATGGGATTCTAGGTATTGGAAGTTGTTTGCCTGAGAAGGTTTTGACAAATAAAGATTGGGAGAAAATGGTAGATACTACCGATGAATGGATTACACAAAGAACCGGTATTTCAGAGAGAAGAGTATTGGAAAAAAATCAACCGGCTCATGAACTTGGAATAAATGCAGCAAAGATGGCATTGGAGGATGCTGGGCTGACTGCAGAAGACTTGGATCTGATCATTGTGGCAACAGAAACTCCCGATTATCTTACTCCTTCAATGTCATGCTTGGTTCAAAAGGGAATTGGAGCTAAAAAAGCTGCAGCTTTCGACCTTAATGCAGCGTGTTCCGGGTTTATATACAGCATGACTGTAGCTGGTCAATTTATTAAAACAGGTTTTTACAAGTATGTTTTGGTAATTGGATGCGAAGGTTTATCGAAGATTATGGATTGGAAAGATAGAAATACTTGTGTTCTTTTTGGAGATGGAGCAGGAGCTGCAGTATTAGGTCCGGTTGAAGAAGGATATGGTATTCTTAATACTTGCCTTGGTGCAGCTGGAGAATTGGGCCACAATTTGACAATTCCTTGTTGTTATATGAGTGAAGAGGATATAGCTAAAAGGCCTAATGAAAATAAAAGAGTTTTGTGGATGGATGGAGGAGAAGTATTTAAATTTGCAGTAAAGGTAATGGAGCAGTGTACCCGTCAAGTTCTTGAGGAAATTGATATGAGTTTGGACGATATTAAACTAATTGTACCGCATCAAGCCAATATCAGAATTTTAGAGGGTGCAGCCAAAAGACTGGGTATTGATAGTGAAAAAGTTTTTTCGAATCTTCATAAATATGGCAACATATCATCAGCATCAATTCCGGTAGCTCTCAATGAAACATATCGACAAGGTAGACTGTCCAAAGGAGATAATTTGGTATTTGTCGGCTTTGGTGGAGGATTGACTTGGGGAGCTGCTGTAGTTAAGTGGTGTAAATAACATTAATTATATGGAATATGGAGGTAACACTATGGGAAAGCTGGCGTTTTTATTTTCCGGTCAAGGTGCTCAGTATGTAGGAATGGGAAAGCAAATAGCTGAGGAATACAAGTCTTCTGATTCAATTTTTAATGAAGCATCGGAAGTTTTAGGGTTTGATATAAAGAAGATGATTTTTGAAGGTGATGATGAAACCTTAAAAATAACCGAAAATACTCAGCCTTGTATAGTAACTACAAGTATTGCGTGCCTTCAGCCGATTTTGGAAAAAGGAATTAAACCGGATGTTGTTGCAGGCTTAAGCTTGGGAGAATATTCCGCTCATGTGGCAGCCGGTACTATGACCTTCAGTGATGCGGTGGCTCTTGTGAGAAAAAGGGGAAAGTATATGCAGGAAGCTGTTCCTGTGGGGATAGGAGCAATGGCTGCTATTCTTGGACTGGATAATGAAAAAGTCATCGAATGCTGTGAAAAAGCTGCGTCTTGCGGAATTATCGAACCGGCTAATTTCAATTGTCCCGGTCAGGTTGTTGTAGCAGGAGAAGTGAAGGCAGTGGAAAAAGCAATGGAATTTGCAAAAGAAGCAGGTGCCAAAAGAGCTATGCTGCTTCCTGTAAGTGCACCTTTTCACTGCAGTCTTTTAAAGCCTGCCGGTGAGAAACTGGCTGTAGAACTTGAAAAAATTGAATTGAAAGATATGAATATTCCTGTAGTAACAAATGTAACTGCTGAATATATTTTAGATAAGAATAAAGTTAAGGACTTACTCATCAGACAGGTAAGCAGTCCGGTACTTTTTGAGGAATCGGTAAGGAAAATGATTGATGACGGAGTGGATACTTTTGTAGAAATAGGTCCAGGAAAGACTTTGATAGGATTCGTTAAGAAAATAAATAAAGAAGTAAAAACTTTAAATGTTGAGGATTTAGAGTCTTTAAACAATACCTTTAAAGAACTTGGATACTAATTTATAAAGCAGTTATTTATGTGTCAAATATAACTTGGCCGATAATAGGGAGTGAATAGCGTGCAATTGAAGGGAAAAACTGCAGTTATAACAGGTTCAAGCAGAGGAATAGGAAAAGCGGTTGCATTAAAGCTTGGACAAATGGGGGCCAATATAGTAATAAACGGCAGTTCCTATTCCGAAACTTTGAAAAAGACTGAGGAAGAGTTAAAAGCAGCGGGAATAAATGTCGTTGCCACTGTGGCCGATGTAAGAAAGGTTGAAGATGTCGAGGCCATGATTAATACTGCTGTGGATACCTTTGGAAGTGTAGACATTCTTGTTAATAATGCCGGAATAACAAGGGATAAGCTTATAATGAGAATGACTGAGAGTGATTGGGATGAAGTGTTGGATGTAAATCTAAAAGGTGCATTTTTATGTATAAAGGCTGCTTCAAAAATAATGATGAAGCAAAAAAGCGGTAAGATTATAAACGTTACTTCTGTAGTAGGTGTAATAGGAAATCCAAGTCAGACAAATTATGCAGCTTCAAAAGCCGGATTAATTGGACTTACTAAGTCTACAGCAAAAGAACTGGCTTCAAGGGGAATTACTTGTAATGCAGTAGCTCCCGGATTTATTGAAACCGAGATGACCGATGTATTGCCCGAGAATGTTAAAGAAAATTATTTAAATAGCATTCCGCAAAAAAGGTTTGGGACGCCTGAAGATGTGGCAAATATTGTTGGTTTTCTCGCTTCGGAAGAAGCAAATTATATAACTGGTCAAGTAATACATATTGACGGCGGTTTAGTTATGTAATAATATTTTAGTGTAACACTATGTGGTTTTTCAATATAGTTTTACATTTAGTACTTATATTTACCAAAACCCCCTGTGGAAGGAGGTGAACGATAGTGTTCGAAAAAGTAAAAAAGATTATTGTTGACCAATTAGGTGTTGAAGAAGATGAAATTACGATGGAATCTTCCTTCATAGATGATTTAGGTGCAGACTCACTCGATATAGTTGAGTTGATTATGGCTCTTGAAGAGGAGTTCGATCTCGAGATTCCCGATAGCGAAGCGGAGAAGATTACAACCGTTGGAGATGTAGTTGAGTACATTAAGAATAATTCATAAAAAAAGTCCCTTGAAAGGGACTTTTTTATACCTGATAAGTTCCATATGCTAAGTTTCTTATGATAAAATAAAGAAGTCTTAAATTTCCATGAAGAATAATTGCATAATGCCTTGATATATATTTCATATACAAAAACGGGAGGTTTTAATATGAAAAGACGTGTAGTTATTACAGGAATGGGAGTAGTTTCTTCGTTGGGAATAGGTGTTGATAATTTTTGGAATTCGATTAAAGAAGGAAAGAATGGCATTAGCTCCGTTACAAAAATAGATGTTTCAAATATGAATTGTAAAGTTGCAGCAGAAATAAAAGAATTTGATGCCACTCAGTTTATTGATAAAAAAGAAGCTAAGAGAATGGAAAGATATTCTCAATATGCCATGGCAGCAGCAAAGATGGCTGTTGATAGTTCCGGATTGGATCTTGAAAAGATAGATAAATATAGATTCGGAGTTATTGTAGGTTCAGGTATTGGCGGAATTGAGACTTTTGAAGATCAGTTCAAAGTTTTTCTCGAAAAAGGCCCGGGAAGGGTAAGCCCATTCTTTATCCCGATGATGATTGCCAACATGGCATCAGGACTTTTAGCTATGCAATTTGGGGCTAAAGGATTCAATGAGTGTGTAGTTACGGCCTGCGCTACATCCACTAATGCTATCGGAGATGCTTTTAAAGTGATACAGCGCGGTGACGCTGATATTATGATTACAGGTGGTTCGGAAGCCAGCATTACACCGGTATCCTTTGCAGGTTTTTGTTCCATGAAAGCTATGTCAACCAATGAAGATCCTTCTTGTGCATGCAGACCTTTTGATGCCGATAGGGATGGATTTGTTATGGGAGAAGGTTCCGGTATACTTATTTTAGAAGAATTGGAACACGCAAAAGCAAGAGGTGCAAATATAATAGCCGAAATAGTAGGATACGGCTGTACAAATGATGCATATCATATGACTGCTCCGGCTCCAGAAGGTGAAGGCGGTGCTAGATGTATGAGAATGGCAATTAATGATGCGGGAATACGTCCTGAAGATATTCAATACATAAATGCTCATGGTACTTCAACTGAGTATAATGATAAATTTGAAACAGCGGCTATAAAATCAGTTTTTGGAGAACATGCAAGAAAACTTGCTGTAAGTTCAACCAAGTCAATGACAGGACACCTTCTTGGAGCAGCCGGTGCTATTGAAGCTATAATAACTGCCCTTTCTATAAAAGAAGGATTCTTGCCGCCTACAATAAACTATAAAACACCGGACCCTGAATGTGATTTGGACTATGTCCCCAATGAAGGAAGAAATGCGGATATTAATTATGCTATATCAAATTCCTTTGGATTTGGCGGACATAATGCAACTATCGTTTTAAAGAAATATCAAGGTTGATTTTAATCCTTGGCAGCGTTATAATTCAAGGGAACGGATATTGTCCGTTCCCTTAAATTGTATCTTATATTTAAAGTCCATATACCATAGTATATATTTTAATTAGTTTATTAAAAAATTGAGTAAAATTTTCATGGATGTTCGAAAACTTTAATTAATTATATTTAAAAGATTTTTCGAGAAAAATAATAGATGATTATAAAATATATAGTATAGTGTTTGGAAGAATGGAGTTGCTATGCTAAGCCGTGAAGAATTGTTAAAGAATATTGAGGAGTTGGAAAGCAAAATTCAATATACGTTTAAAAACAAAGATAATCTCATTTTGGCACTTACACACAGTTCCTATGCTAATGAATATAAAAATGAGAAACTTATTAGCAATGAGCGCTTAGAATTCCTAGGAGACTCAGTATTAAGCGTTATTGTAAGTGAAAATATCTACAGGAATTATAGACACCTATCGGAAGGGGAAATGACAAAGTTCCGTGCAAACGTTGTGTGTGAAGCGTCATTGGAACATTGTGCCCAAAATTTAAACATCGGAAAATATCTTTTATTGGGCAAAGGTGAGGAACTAACGGGAGGAAGGACAAGGACTTCTATACTTTCCGATGCAATGGAAGCATTAATTGGAGCAATTTATATTGATGGTGGTCTTGAATGTGCCAGGGAATTTGTACTCAGCCAAATGAAAAAGTTTATTGTCGATTCAATTAAAGGCGAGATATTTATGGATTACAAGACTCAGCTTCAGGAAATGATCCAGAAACACAATGATCAAAAGGTCAGCTATGAAATTATTGAAGAAAAGGGTCCTGATCATAATAAGATATTTGTCTCGCAAGTAAAACTCGATGATAAGGTTATTGGAGTGGGCGAAGGCCGTACAAAAAAGGAAGCAGAACAGATGGCTGCAAAGAATTTTTTGGAGAAAAACAAGTGATGTGGCAGAAATTTATAAGGCATTGGCATTGAGGAGGATTAATAGGTTGAAACATGTTATTATACCCATTTTTATACCCCATAAAGGTTGTCCCTTTGACTGTATATTTTGCAATCAAAAAAAAATAAGCGGCCAAAAGGACGAAGTTACGGAAAGTTCAATGCGTGCTGTTATTGAGTCACATCTGAATACAATTTCTGAGGATTCTCTAGTTGAAATTGCTTTTTTTGGCGGAAGTTTTACCGGTATAGATAGGGAAGAGCAGATTAAGTATCTTAAGATAGCTAATGAGTATATTCAAAACGGCCCTGTCGGAAGTATAAGGTTGTCAACAAGGCCTGACTACATTAATAATGATATCTTAAATTATTTAAAAAAGTATAATGTATCGACCATTGAGCTGGGAGTTCAGAGCCTTGACAAAGAAGTGCTTGAAAAAAGCAATCGAGGACATAGTGTTGAGGATGTGCTGACATCGTCAAAATTGATTAAAGATAAAGGTTTTACTCTTGGAATTCAGACCATGATAGGACTTCCTAGGGATAATTTTGAAAAGGCAGTTAATACTGCAAAGATGGTTGTTGAATTAGAGCCGGATATTGTAAGAATATATCCCACTCTTGTTGTAAAGGGAACTTATTTGGAACAGCTGCATAATAAGGGACAGTATACACCTTTAAGTCTTGAAGATGCTGTGGATTTATGTGCAGTGCTTATGGAAATATACGAGAGTAACCATATAAATGTGATACGAGTTGGATTACAGCCTACAGACAGTATTTGTGACGGAGGAGATGTAATAGCGGGACCTTTTCATCCTGCAATAAGACAGCTCGTTGATTCCAGACGCGCCCTAAAGGATATAGAAGAAATGATAATAAAATATGGTCTTACTGGGCAGGAAAATTTGATCATACTAGCAGATAAAGCAGATGTTTCCGTTATTGTAGGTCAAAAGAAAGCAAATATCAAATATTTAAAAGAGAAATATAATTTTAAAGAGATAAAAGTTTGTACCGATAGCAATAAATGTGAACTTTATAATATAAAATATTAATTTTGTGATATTGTGGGTTGTACCATTATGTTATAGAATAAACATAGAAGGATTTGTTAAATAAAGAAAGACCGAAAAAGGTCTTTACATAATTAGAGATAGATAATAATTTTTAAAATTATATATTTTTTATAATTTATTGAGGAGGAAAAGTGTATGGAAGTATTAAAGGTATCAGCTCAATCTCAGCCGAAAATGGTCGCAGGAGCCTTAGCAGCTATTTTGAGAGGTAAGTCAACAGCAGAGCTTCAAGCAGTGGGTGCTGCAGCAGTGAATCAAGCTATAAAAGCTATTGCAATTACAAGAGGATTTGTAGCTCCAAATGGAATTGACATCGTAACTGTTCCAGCTTTTTCATCTATTAATATCGACGGTGAAGAAAGGACAGCAATAAAGTTTTTAGTAGAACCAAGGTAAAATTTTTAAATATTGTGTCTTAAGCTGTTCTATAGATAAATAGGACAGCTTTTTTATTGCCTTTTGGGGAATAAAAATGTAAAAAATAAAATACATAATTATCTTATTATTCAAGTGAATGGATATTATAGATGGTATTAATTAACGAAAGTTAAATAATCCCGATACGTTACTGGAGAATTAGAATGGTGCTGAAATTAGGTTAATGGAAAACATATAGTCTTTATATAAAGGGTTTTAAATCAATCTATAAGCATCCGCTTTATATTAAAGATGTTGTTTATTGAAGTAAAAGGGACTTCAAGTAGGCCATGAGTTATTTGTTAGTTGTTCTAGAAATAACAATGTATGCCGATTTACCGTTAAGAAAATAAATTATCATTATTTTTTGTTGAACCATGTGACCTTGCCCCGAAAATTTAGACACAAAGAATGGCGGAATTTCTCCGATTTCCTTTGTATCACATAAAATTTGATTTAAGCTGTATTGCTCAGCTTTTCAAAGTCATCAGGTGATCTATAGCCAAGCTTTGAATGCAGGCGTATACGATTATAGAAGATTTCAATGTATTCAAAGATGGCTAACCGGGCCTCGGCTCTGGTCTTGAACCTTGTAAAGTAAATAAGCTCCGTTTTAAGTGTACCAAAAATGACTCCATACAGGCATTATCATAGCAATTACCCTTTCGGCTCATACTTTGTGTAATGCCATTGTTTTTTAGTAGGTTTTTATATTCATTACTTGCATACTGGACACCACGGTCAGAATGATGAATCAGACCTCTAGATGGTCTACAACGGCCAATAGCTTGATTTAAGGCATCTATGCAAAGTTGCTTTGTCATAGTACTATCCATAGCCCAGCCGACAACCTTTCGATGAAACAGGTCAACAATAGCAGCAAGATAGAGCCACCCTTCATCTGTAGGTATGTAAGTGATATCCGCAACCCAAATCTGATTCGGTTTTGTTGCCTTAAAGTCCTGATTTAGTATATTTGGAGCTACAGGATAGCTGTGTTTGGAGTTTGTAGTAGCCTTGAATTTCTTTTTGGTTTTAGCTGCAATATTGTTTTCTTTCATTAGCTTAGCTACACGATTTTACCGCATTTTATTCCGTCATTGTTTAGGGCTTTGGTTACCCTGGGGCTTCCGTAAGTTTCGCGAGGTACTTTATAAATCTTCTTGATTCTCTCAAGAAGATCACGGTTCGATCTCTTGCTATGACTTTCAGGTCTTGAAATCCAGGCATAATAACCGCTTCTTGATACATCTAATATTTGGCACATCTTCACAACAGGAAATTTGAAGCGGTATTTATAAATGAAAGAATACTTTATATCCGGTCTTTCGCGAAGATGGCCGTTACTTTTTTTAGTATTTCATTCTCCATTTCAAGATCTGCAACACGTTTTCTAAGATTCCTGAGTTCTTCATCTTCAGGCCTTAGATTACCACTGCCAGGGAAAGAATTTTCCTTATGCTTTTTGTACTCATTTACCCATTTATACATTGTATTGTCATGGATACCGATATCTCTAGCTACACTTGGTATACTGCGTCCTTGTTCTAGTACAAGACGGACTGCTTGCTCTTTAAAACTTTTATCATAGCGTTTCATGACGAACACCTCCAACTGGTTTTATTATACCAGCCATTCTGTGTGTCCATCAAATCGGGGGAACCTCAAATACTTGTTCCAATTGACAGGTTACTTGATTTATCATTTAAAAATAAGTTAAAACCAGGATTTAAATTGATAAATGAAATATATACAATGTATGGAATGAAATCTAGCTGTCCATTAAATGTACAATGAAATGCTGACCTAGACCAGGGATAATAATTTGCAATAAATAAAAGAAGTAAACAATGTTACGGTTAGAAATATTACACTATAAAAAAGTATGAATGAGGTTGTTGTAGATGTGTATATGGGTGTAAGAGAAAATATTTGTAAAGTAATTTGTTTTAACTTTTTAGAAGTTTGAAATGTAAATTATCTGGGGCAAATGAATATGGGAGGTTTAAAACTTGAAAAGTATTTTTAAAGCTTTGTTATACATAATACCGGCAATATTGCTTAGTGTATTCGGCATAATTTTGTTATTTATTATTATAAAAGAACCTAATATATATATTATAACAATAATCTTTTCATTCTATTTGAGCTTAGTGATATTAGCTACCAGCTATTTACCGTTGATTTCATCAAGAGCAGGAAAATTACAACAAGTTAATAGTGGTACTCTATTCAACATAGTTAATGATGTGTTTTCCTCTACTGATATTAGCATATCTAAAGCTAAAATATATGTAAGACCACGGGGAAAAAAGCCTGTTGCCAATGCTACTGTGCAAGGGTATTCAAATTTTACAATAATTTTCAATCAAGATTTAATTGACGAATTAGAAGATAGTGAATTAAAAGCTGTAATATATCATGAAATATTTCATATAAAAGAAAAACATGACTTATACGGGACTATTATTATGATTTTATTAGTACTATTTCCTTCTATAGTAATTACAGCGCCGTATAAGATTGAATTACCAAAAGAATTACAGTTAATATTTTTTATTATCTTAACATTTGTATACATAATCGGGTTCGTCTTACTTTTATTACTTTTAAGAAAAAAAGAACTAGCGGCAGATTTATTTTCAGTAGAAAAAATGGGTAAAAGTGAACCGCTCATAAATGCGTTAATAAAGATGTCTAAGAAAAATAAAGAAAAAGAAAATTTGAGTTTTGCCCGGCAATTGTTTGCAACTCATTATCCATTAGGTAAAAGAATTGCATTAATAAAAGAAAATTGTAAAAATAAATAAACGCCTTTTACTAAAAAAGTTTATGACGGCATACTTTTATCTATAAAGCAAGTGACAACTGAATGAATAATAAGGAAGAAGGATACTTCTACTTTGTAGGAAAAGCCAATAAAGGGCAGAATATAGTAATTGCCATAGATAATGATGGAGATTGGGAAACAACAGAAGATACAGTAACCTACACAATAAAGATAGAGGAAGATGTGGAATTAGAAGTAGAAAGCTGATAAATAAGCTATTATATTCAATTTAAGATAACTAAATTTATCAGTAACCGAATATAAAACTACTAATATGCTCCGTGGGAAAGTTAGCAATTATGCTTTAACACGGAGCTTTTCATTTATTATGAAATTACTGCTCATAATTATAAAAGTCAAACAAGAACTTACATAGAGAAAGAGTTTCCTATTATTAAAAATTTCTACCAGACAGTAGAAACAACCAGAAGTAAAAGCTTTTAAAGTTAGGGGAATTTGTAAGCTTGTATGATGATTTTCTGCTTGGTCGCATGGAAATACAATCTTAGTATAATCTTCTTCCGGTGTTGCTGAAAAAAATGTTTTTTGTTTGTTAGATCAAAAATCACTTTTTTATTCATATACAACATTGCCCTTCAAAATGTAAGAATCGTTATACATGAGATATTTTAAATTTCCTTGCAATATCATTGTATAAGAAATATATCGCTTAGTTTTTGGAATACATATTATAGTACTTTGAAGGGCTAATTCCCACATGTTTGGAAAAGGTTGAAGAGAAATGGGATATACTATTAAAGCCGCATAGAAGCGATATTTCCGAGATGTTTTTATTTCCGGCAGTAAGGAGTTTTTTTGCCTTTTCAATTCGAATATTAATAAGATAATCCATGGGAGATAATCCTGTAACTTTTTTAAATACTCTAATAAAATGGGATTTCGACATATTGGTCTTCTTAGCTAAATCTTCTACAGTGATTTTATTGTCAAAATGTTGGTGCATATACTCAATTACATTTTCAATTTCGAAATTATCCGATGAAAAACTTTTTTCATTTTTAGCACCTATAATCTCCCTAACCAAGGCATGGCATATAATTTCAGAAAGAGCATCAAGAATATCTTTATATCCAATGATTCTTTCTTGATACTCAGCCATAAATTTCTTTATATATGTCATTACTTCATGCTTAATAAAAAATTGATTCCATTCGTTATTAAAATTAGGAGGTTCAGGGATATACTTTTGGTATATGTTTTCAAAGTAATCTTTATCAATACAGATTGCTATATATCTAACAAAGTGATCTGAAACTTTCTCTTCGTGAGGTGCGTCAGGTTTAATCATATAGGCAAGGTAATGCCCATTGGGTACTTCGATATTACTGTCAATAAAATTTTGTTCTTTTGAATGAAATATAACAAAGGAATAGGAGGGATGAGTATGAGAAGGGGTTATAGCATATTTGCAAAAACCGACACTAGGGATAAATATTCCTATATTTTTAGAAACATAGCATTCTACATACTTCAAATCTTCTTCAGTGACATCACCTACTAATTCTCGGATTTTTTTTATGTCCCGCATTTTATTTATACATCACCTCACTTGCTTTTACATTTGTTGTATATATCTAAATCATATCATAAATGCTTATTTTATAGAATTAAATATTACGCATGTATTGAGAAATATAAAATAATTCAGGTAAAGGTTAAAATAAAGAAATAAAAATCGATATCTAAAAAGAAATTAACGAACCTCTATTTTTAATACCAAAGAATTTATAAGAATAAAAAATAAAACCTTGGCATTTAGGACTTAATATTCTTAAATGCTAGTTGTTAATTCTTTTCCGGAATAACTTTGTTAAAAACAAAACGTTTATCAAGGTTATATTTAATAACATATCCTATGCTGAGGCCAATTATAGCACCCACATACTTGGCGTAGTAATTTTTGAAAACACTATCGAATATAAACTCAAAAGCCCAAAATATAGCTGTGGTAAACACACCCATAAAGGAATACATAATAAATTTTCCGGTATCTTCTGATTTACTTTTAGTTTTGAAATTGAAAATATATTTCTTATCAAGTATATATTTTATTATTAATCCTACCAATGTACCCATAAAAATTGCAGCCATAAGTACAAAGTTAAAATCAAAAAGCCCTAAAATACTTACATTTTCAAAATTTTTAAGAAATGCAATGGAAGTAAAAAGCATTAGACATAAGTGTTGTACTGATAAATTTGCTATTGTTGATATGACAGCAAATAACGCATATTTTACAGTAAGTTTAACCAATTTAATCCCGCCAATCCATTTTTGAATCTAAACGACCAAAATACAGTATTTTTAATATGATTTTAGGTTGTTAATAAGTATTTGTCAATAAATAAAAAAGTTAAGATTTCCTTTTACCAAGTAAAAAATTAATAATTAAGAAGAGATTAATTTTTTTTGCTTTGCGTTGTATACTGTATATAATAAGAGACTGCTTCAATTAATCCGACAGATTTGTGAGTTGTGAGGAATATGAGATAATTTTAGATTTCTGTATATCAAGTGAAGGAGAGATACATATGATTGGTAAAAATGAAATACGTATTATTTATGGAGATAGTCCAAGGCAAATGGTAAAAGAGTTGCTTGAAGTCATAAAACCTGAAGATGAAATAGATAAAAACTCACTTATCGGGATTAAACCCAATCTTGTTGTAGCAAAGCCATCAAGTTCGGGTGCCACAACTACGCCTGAAATAGTAGAAGGGGTTATTGAATATTTAAAATCAAAAGGTCGGGATAAAATAGTAATTATGGAAGGCTCCTGGGTTGGAGACAGGACAGCAGAGGCCTATAAAGTGTGCGGATATGAGGCTCTATCAAAGAAATATAATGTTCCTCTTATTGACCTTCAGAAAGATAAATATAAGCCATATGAACTAAATGGGGTGAGTATAAACGTTTGTGACTATGCCAAAAGGGTTGATTATTTAATAAACATACCGGTCCTTAAAGGACATTGCCAGACTAATATAACTTGTGCTTTAAAGAATATGAAGGGATGTATACCCGATTCCGAGAAGAGGAAATTTCACACCATGGGCTTACATAAACCGATAGCATATTTGAATAAACTTATAAAACAGAATCTCATAATTGTAGATGGAATGAATGGTGACCTTAACTTTGAAGAAGGCGGTAATCCGGTTCAAATGAACAGAATAATTGCTGGAAAGGACCCTGTGCTGATAGATACATATGCGGCTCAATTGATGGGATTTAATGTTGAGGAAATTCCGTATATTACTATGGCGGAGAGTATAGGTGTAGGTACCACTAATCTGGGGAATGCTGATATTATTGAATTGAATAAGGATAATGGAAAGAAAAAATTAACACCTTCAAGAAGAGTTCAACAGTTATCGAAACATATTATGGAGGACAGTGCTTGCTCGGCTTGCTATGGAAGTCTTATTTATGCCTTGGAAAGGTTGGATGAAAAAGGCCTTTTGGATAAGTTGGAAGAAAAATTGTATATCGGTCAGAATTTTAAAAATAAACAGTATGAAGGAATAGGTATCGGTAGTTGCACATCAGGATTCGATAAATGTGCAAAAGGATGTCCTCCAAAAGCTCGAGATATTGTAGAATATTTGGAAGGACTTATATAATCGAATAACAGAGAAAGGAGTTGATAGTGTGTTCTTTATAGCGTTTTTCGGAATACAGGACAAAGATAAATATATAGGAACTTATAATAATGTCGTATGTCCATCCTGTGAAAAATTAGCCCGCTATGAAATTTATAAGTCGTACAGGTATTTCCACATATTTTTCATTCCGATTTTCAAGTGGGATATTAAGTATATAGTGAAAACCTCATGCTGCGGCAGCCTATATGAATTGAATACTAAAGTTGGTGAGGAATTTGAGAAAAATCCTGATATTGAAATAAGAGAAGAAAACCTTCGACGTGTTAACAACTATTTGCCCTTCAAGTATTGCCCAATTTGCAAAACTGATGTGCCGGCAGAATTTAATTATTGTCCTTATTGCGGTGGAAAATTGTAAATATTTCTTATCATAAAAAAGAGTTTTCAGACTTTGGCTTTTTTCGCATATTTTACTTAGTGAGCCAAAGTCAGAAACCCTTAGAATTCAGATTTAATATCTTTAACTTATTTGATTATTGCGTAGTGTATTTTTAGAGAGTGTTTTTTTAATCATCTTCCGAATTATCGGTATCTTTTTCTTTTACATCTACATCAGCCGCCTTCTTTGGCTTCTTAATTTTATTTTTTAAAAATTTTTTACCTATTAAATACAGTGCAAAAAACATTATTCCGAATAGAACTAAAAACGGCAATGCTGATACAATAACTAATAGAAGGTTGCCCAAAAATTCTATTACTCCTTTGAGACTTTCTAAAAAGTTATCTTTCAATTGACCTATGTAGGTTTGTTTTTGCGGTTCTGATGTTGAAGTTGGGATTTTTTCCTGCATGTTTATGGTGATAGTTGAAAGCTGGACTAAATCGGAGAGTTTGTTAAGAGTCCCGGTAAGCTGTTCAATTTCATGTCTTATATCCGTAAGTCTACTTTCGGTTTTGAATATGGTGTCAGGATCTTCGATTTTTTTCAAATATTCTTCAAGCCTGCTTTCCTCATATCTTAATAACCTTAATCTCGATTCTACATCAAAGAATTTTTCGGTTACATCATCGGTTTTTATATTTTCATCGGTCAACAGTCCTAAGCCTTTAATATCTTTTAGTACGCTGCTAAATTTATCGGCATCAACTCTGATGACTATTACTCCGTTTGTAACAAGAACTTCCTTGTTGTCTACATAATGTTTTACTTTATTTATCTTTGACTCCTGAACATAGCCCACGTTTGATATTATGTACTCAATTTTGCCGTAAGCCACATCAAAGTTATCTACTTCAATGCTTATATTTGCGTTACGTATTATTTTTCTTTGGTTTATAATAATGTTGTTGGCAGCATTAGCTGATTCGCCGGTACCTACAAGTGCGGTTTGGCTGTCAGCATATGATTCGGTGTTTGCAGTTCCGCTACTACTGCCATCAGGTCCGCCGTATCCTATTTCAATTGAGTAAGTATCGTTGTTGGATGCTTTATTATGAGATACTATAGATGCTGTTCTGTCGTTTTTGGAACTGCAGCCTACTGTTGATAGAATGGCAAACAAGCTTAAAAAAATTAATAGATTTTTACAAAATTGCTTTTTAATAATCATAAATGACCCTCCATATTATTAATAATCTAAAAAATGCTTAAGATATAGTGGGTACCCTTTTTTAGTGTTTTATTTGCTTTATATCTAGTTTGACGGGTTTTATTAAAAAAAGTTCCATTTTTTATTAGGCTAAAGTTATTTTTTATGCTAAAGAGAAGTTTTTATTTATATGTGATATAATTAAATTGTTAAGAATTAAATGTATTTCAAAAGAATGAGATGTTAAATTTTTGATTTAAAACTATATTTTTTAAAATAACTGTTGAAGTGTTTTTTGAAATAGCCTAATATATTGATAATAAAAATTCTGTAAAATTATAATTTTTAGATAGAAATAGATACAGTAGCGGGAGGATATTATGAGATGGTTTTATGATGTGAAGAAAAGAAAAAGAATATTAGGATTATTTTTGTTTTGTTTATTTGCTGCAGTAATATTTTTGTTTGCTAATTTTAGCAACAAAAAAAGTAGAGCTGAAACAAGTACGGACGGTACTGTAATAGAAACAACTGCACCGTCACATACAATGGAGCCAAAGGAGACAGAGGGGATAAGCACAGTGGCGCCAACACAAGCACAAACGCCGACACCGACCTCTGTTCCGACATTAACACCAACAGCCACTCCAACGGAAACAACTACACCAACACCAACCTTAGCACCAACGATAGAACCCACAATTGCACCCACACCAACTATTATACCTTCACCTACAAAACAAAGCCCAAAACCAACACCAACACCTACACAAAAAACAACACCTAAAAAGACTGTGGCCATAAAAACTAAGGAACCGGAAAAGCCGGCTGTTGAGCCACCAAAAGCTGAGGCTAAATTAGAATTAAGATACAAGAATGGCAGACCCAATGTCGATACTGATGCTATTTATCCGGCGTTTATGATTGTCAATAAAGGAAATCAGAATGTTAAGCTGTCTAATGTGAAAATAAGGTATTACTATACAAAAGAGGGGAATACACCGGAAACCTTTTGGTGTGATTATTTTACAAAAGGTTCTAGCAATGTAATAGGAAGTTTTGTTAAATTGAGCAATAATAAAAGCAATGCAGATAATTACTTGGAGATAAGTTTTAGTGAAGCAGCGGGGGAAATTGGAGCTGGAGAAAGCGTAGAATTGTCAGTTGGTTTCGCTAAAAATGATTGGAGTCAATATAATCAAAAAAATGATTATTCTTATTCAACTTCAACTACATATTTTTCTTGGAACAAAGTAACTCTCTATATATCCGGGAAGCTTGTGTTCGGTAAAGAACCATAGAAATTAACTTAAAATGAATGATAAACATTATGTTTTAATATAAGTTTTTTTGGATAAAATATACTAGGCATATTATAAATAACGATAAATGGAAAGGAAGAATGTACTATGAAGGAATATTTGGGAATTGAAAATGTGTTTGCCAGAGAAATACTTGATTCTAGAGGAAATCCAACTGTTGAAGTAGAAGTTGTTACAGAAGGAGGATTTTTAGGTAGAGCGGCCGTTCCTTCAGGAGCTTCAACAGGTGCATTTGAGGCAGTAGAGCTTAGAGATGGAGATAAAAAGCGATATCTTGGAAAAGGTGTGTTAAATGCCGTTGAAAACGTAAACAAGATAATAGCTCCGGAAGTTGAAGGAATGAACGTATTTGATCAAGTAGCAATTGATACTTTGATGATTGGTTTGGATGGTACACCTAATAAATCAAAACTTGGCGCAAATGCAATTTTAGGTGTTTCTCTTGATGTGGCAAAAGCAGCAGCTGAAGCACTTGGCTTGGCACTATATCAATATATTGGCGGTGTCAATGCGAAAACTCTTCCTGTGCCTATGATGAATATCATTAATGGCGGTAAGCATGCAGATAATAGTGTAAATATACAAGAATTTATGATTATGCCTGTTGGAGCCAACAGTTTTAGAAATGCTCTTCAAATGTGTGCCGAAGTATTTCATAACCTAAAGGCAGTATTAAAAAACAAAGGTTACAGTACTGCAGTAGGTGATGAAGGAGGATTTGCTCCTAATCTCAAAACTGATGAAGAAGCTATACAGGTTATTTTGGAAGCGGTTGAGAAGGCTGGATATAAAGCAGGAGATGATTTCAGAATTGCTATAGATGCTGCTGCAACTGAAATGTATCAAGAAGATGGCACTTATTTCTTCTGGAAGACAGGAATAAAAAAGACCCGTGAAGAAATGGTTGAATATTGGGCTGAACTTGTTAATAAATATCCGATAATTTCTTTAGAGGATGGTGTGTCCGAAGAGGATTGGGATGGATGGAAATTATTAACTGAAAAAATAGGAAACAAAGTGCAGCTTGTAGGTGACGACCTCTTTGTTACTAACACTACAAGACTTAAAAAGGGTATCGATTTGGGTGTGGCAAATTCCATACTTATAAAAGTAAATCAAATAGGTACTTTGACTGAAACTTTAGATGCAATAGAAATGGCTAATAGAGCCGGTTATACAGCTGTTGTATCTCACAGGTCCGGTGAAACGGAGGATGCTACTATCGCCGATATAGCTGTTGCAACTAATGCCGGGCAAATAAAAACTGGTGCTCCATCAAGAACAGATCGTGTTGCAAAGTATAATCAGCTCTTAAGAATTGAAGAAGAGTTAGCTGGCTCTAGCCGTTATTTGGGAATTAATGCTTGGTTTAATTTGAAAAAGAAATAAACATTTATGTTATGAGAGTTGAAAATATTTTTCGGTAGTAAAATTTATTTATGTTTTGCTTGTATTTTCATATTCTGTATGCTAAAATTAATTTGTTGATTTCATGGGAGGTGTTTTTTAGCATGCAGATAGCTGTTAACATATTGCACATATTATTTTGTGTATCGTTGATAGTAATAGTGCTTTTACAATCAGCTAAGCAAGCAGGATTGTCCGGTTCAATAGCTGGCGGTGCTGAAACTTTCTTTGGAAAGAATAAAGGTAGAACAATAGATGCTATGCTAAGCAAATGGACAGCTGTAGCGGCTATAGGTTTTCTTGTAACATCAGTTGTTTTACAGATTTTGATTAATTCCTAATGATAGTGAATAAAACTGTGGGATTCCACAGTTTTATTTTATGTGCGCCCAGCATGGGTGCAATCTAATCGGTGAAAGTCCGTAACACACCCTGGTAGTGGGAAGTGTACAGCCAATGACAAGGGCGTCCATCGTGAGGTGGAGTCTGAAGGAAGTCTG
>Ga0134092_1001492_pt1 | contig 20274 bp, 19 predicted proteins | sample 3_6taG_FD_94454 | JGI IMG/M metagenome (GOLD analysis project Ga0134092, IMG submission 94454) | Switchgrass degrading microbial communities from high solid loading bioreactors in New Hampshire, USA - 3_6_20_6_A3 metaG | ecosystem: Engineered > Bioreactor > Semi-continuous > Anaerobic >... | reverse complement strand
GTTCTGCGTCAATAAAAGCAGCTATACCATTCATTTTTTGTGCTTCAGCTATAGCATGTAAAGCTACTGTAGTCTTTCCTGAAGATTCAGGTCCATAAATTTCTATAATTCTCCCTCTTGGAAATCCTCCGATACCTAACGCAATATCTAAACTCAAACAACCAGTAGGCACTACTTCCATTTTTATTGTTTTTTGATCTCCCAATCTCATTATAGAACCTTTTCCGAACTGTTTTTCTATTTGGCTCATAGCCACACTTAAAGCTTTTTTCTTCTCATCTAGATTGTTCATTTTGTTCCAGCTGAGCTGGGTTCACCACCTTTCTTATATTCAGAACTTATGTTCTGATATAATTTTATAATATTAAGTAGATATAGTCAAAGGTAATTTTGTAATTTTTAGTGGTTTAATATAAACTTTCTCAGTTCATTAAAGGCTTTTAAGTAAGCTCTATTTTGGATAGAAATTCTGTCACCACTGAACATGGATTTTATAACTCTTGAACAGTTCTTAGTACAGATTCCAATGTAAACTAATCCTACTGGCTTTTCTTCACTACCACCAGAGGGTCCAGCTATTCCTGTTACAGATAAGGCTATATCAACATTTGTCTTATTTAGAAGGCCATGTGCCATTTCTAAAGCTGTTTCTTCGCTTACTGCTCCGTATTTTTCTAGAGTCTTCTTGGATACATTCAAATCTTCTACCTTAGAAATATTACTATAGGTTATGTAAGCTCTATCAAAAACTTCTGATACTCCAGGAATCCTCGTAAACTTCGATGTTATAAGTCCTCCAGTACAGGATTCACAAAAGGCAATCTTCATATTATTTTCTTTTAACATTCTAAATACTACTTCCTCAATATTTTCATCTTCATAACTATAAATGTAGTCTGAAATCTTACTTTCAATTTCCTTTATAGTTTTATTTAATAATTCTTCTATTTTATCTTGATTTTTGCCCTTTGCAACTATCTTAATATCTACAATTCCATCCTTAGCATATGTAGCAATATAAACATCTTTATTTTTAGTGATGATATCTTTTAATATGCTTTCTACTTGCGATTCTCCAATATCTATAGTTTTTATAGTCCTTTCTATTATTATAAAATCCTGCTTTATTAAAGGGACCACATATTTGTCAAACATCATTTTCATTTCTTTAGGAGGACCAGGTAATAATACTAGTGTTTTTTCATTATGTTCAATGAATATTCCAGGTGCAGTTCCAATATCATTAGGCAAATATTTAGCTCCTTCAGGAATATATGCTTGTTTTATGTTATTGGAAGTCATTGTTCTATTGTTTTTTTTAAAATAATTCTCAATCGATTCTTTTAATTCTTCATCTATTATTAACTTAAGCCCTAATGTTTTGCTAACAATTTCCTTAGTCATATCATCATATGTAGGGCCTAAGCCCCCAGTAAATATTAGCAAATCTGCTCTATTTAAAGCGATATTTATTACGTTTTCAAGCATTTGCATATCATCTTTTACTGAAGTATGATATAAAACATCTATGCCAATTTCGGTCAATTTTTTCGTTATATAAAAAGTATTAGTATTAAGTATATTACCCAAAATTAATTCGTTTCCTACTGATATAATTTCTGCTCTCATCAAGTCACCTCTTTATATTTATCTCAATTTTAAAACATGTTTATTTTTGTATATATAATCGATGCCTGATAATAAAGTAAATAACAATGATATATACAGCATAAGTCTATCAAATGGAAAATTAATATATCTAAATGGATAATTATTAATCAATAAAGCTGTTATAGCAATAAGCTGGGTTATGGTTTTCACCTTGCCTAAAGGGCTAGCAGCTATAGTAATACCCTCAGATGCAGCTATAGTCCTAAAACCAGTTATAGTGAACTCTCTGGACAATATAATAATAACTATCCATGCAGGTACCTTACCAATTTCAGTTAAACAAATCAATGCAGTAGTTACTAATAGCTTATCAGCTAGAGGATCAACAAACTTCCCAAAGGTGGTAACTTGATTTTTTCTTCTGGCAATATATCCATCTAAAGTATCAGTTAAAGAGGCAATCATAAATATTACAGCTGCTATATAATTATTCCACTTTAAATCAGATAATAAAATTATCATAAATATTGGAATCATTAACACACGTAAGATGGTAATCTTATTCGCTAAATTCATTTTATTATCTCTCCAATCAAATCATATTCTAGGAAATCCACAGTCTTAGCTTTTACAAATTGGCCTATTTCTAACTTTTCATCTGACTTCACATAATATACACCATCAATTTCTGGACTATCCATATAAGTTCTTCCAATGTATAAACCGTCTTCTTCAACATCTTCGATTAATACTTCATATATTCTGTCTAATTTTCTTCTATTTAACTCGTAAGAAATGCTACTTTGTAGTTCCATTATCCTATCTCTTCTGAAATTTTTTATTTCTTCATCCACTTGGTTTTTAAAGTTATAGGCTGGAGTACCCTCTTCTCTTGAATAAGTAAACACTCCAATTCTATCCAGTTTAGTATCTTTAACAAATTCATATAATTCGTTGAAGCTGTCCTCATCTTCTCCTGGGAATCCCACTATAAAAGTTGTCCTAATAATAATATCCGGAATTTCTTCTCTTAATGTACTTATCAGCTTTGTTATTTCTTCTTTTGTAGTTTTTCTATTCATTCTTTTTAAAATACGGTTATTTATATGTTGTAATGGCATATCTAGATATTTTAATACTTTATCATTATTTTTTATGGAGGAAATCAATTTTTCATCAATATGATCAGGATATAAATAAAGCAACCTAATCCATTTCAATTGTTTAATCTCATTTAATCTATCTAATAGAGTACTTAATTTGTACTCTCCATAAATATCTATACCATAATCAGCAGTGTTTTGACCTATTAATATTATCTCCTTTACTCCATTTTCAACTAGATATTCAACTTCTTTAACAATATCCTCTATTTTCCTACTCCTATATTTTCCTCTTAATTTAGGAATAATACAATAGGTGCAAAAATTGTTACATCCTTCAGATATCTTTACATATTCTGTTGTTTTGAAATTCTGTCTAGGAATATCCTCAATGTAAGATTCATTAATATTTTTTGTGTATACAATACTTTTTTCTCCATTTTCTAATCTGTTAATAAGATTAACAATATCTTTTATATTACCAGTACCAATTATTCCATCAACTTGGTCAATCTCTTCTAATAATTCTTTATAATATCTTTCAGCTAAACAGCCTGCCAATATGATATATTTGCATTTTCCTTCTTCTTTATATCTAATCATTTCCCAGATTGTCTCTATAGATTCTTCTTTTGCTGCATCAATAAAGCCACAAGTATTGATAACTATAATATCAGCTTCATCTAATGAATTCGTAATCCTATAGTTATGTTTTTTTAAAATTCCTGTCATTATTTCAGAATCGATTTCATTCTTAGAACAACCTAAAGTAACTATTGATATATTTTTCATCTGCTATCTCTCCTTAATTAATGAATCTAATTCTTCTTTTGATATTAATACCTTTCTAGGCTTACTACCTTCATATCCACCTACAATACCTCTTTCTTCCATTTGATCAATAATTCTAGCAGCTCTAGCATATCCTATCTTTAATCTTCTCTGAAGTAGAGAAATTGATGCTTGTCCTTCCTCAACAACTAAAGAAATAGCATCTGGTAATAGTTCATCCATATCTTTATTAAAATCATCAATTTCAACTTCATTTTCTATAGTTGATATTACCTCATCATTATACTCTGCTAAACTATTAGATTTTAAGTAATCTACAACTTTATTAACTTCCTCATCGCTTACATAAGCACCTTGAACACGAATAGGCTTAGAAACATTAGAAGGGAAAAATAGCATATCCCCTTTTCCAAGTAATTTTTCAGCACCACTCATATCCAGTATAGTCCTAGAATCAACTTGAGATGAAACAGCGAATGATATCCTCGATGGTATATTAGCCTTTATTGTTCCAGTTATAACATCCACTGATGGCCTTTGAGTAGCAATTATCAAATACATCCCTGCAGCTCTCGCCATCTGTGCTAATATACAAATATAATCTTCTATCTCTTGAGCTGCAACCATCATTAAATCCGCTAGCTCATCAATTATAATCACCATACTAGGTAATTTTTCTTCAGAATTATCAGCAAACATTGCATTATAAGATTTTATATCCCTTACATTATTTTTAGCAAATAACTTATATCTTCTTTCCATTTCTGAAACTGCCCAACTAAGTGCCATGGCAGCTTTCTTAGGATCTGTGACAACTGGAATCAATAGATGAGGAATACCATTATATATACTTAATTCAACAACTTTTGGGTCAATCAACAATAGCTTTACATCCTCTGGATGTGCCTTAAATAGTATACTCATAATAATTGTATTAATACAAACACTTTTTCCTGATCCAGTAGCACCTGCTATTAATAAGTGAGGCATTTTATCTATACTTGAAATTATTGTTTTCCCAGTTATATCTTTACCTAAAGCCAAAGGTAAATTGCTGTCTAATGATAAGTATTCTTCAGATTGTAGAATTTCCTTTAAGGTTACGTCGTCTTTTATTTTATTTGGCACTTCTATACCAACAGCAGCTTTACCTGGAATTGGGGCTACAATCCTTATATCTGAAGCAGCTAAGCTTAATGCCAAATCATTAGATAAATTGACTATCCTATTAACTTTTATACCTGGAGCAGGTTGTAGTTCATAACAAGTAATAGTTGGACCCCGATATATTTGAAGAATTTTTGCATCAATCCCAAAATTCTTCATGGTTTCCTCTATTTTTTTAGCGTTATTAATAACTTCTTTTCTGAAATCATAATCCTGTTTTCTATCCACATCATTTAATAGATCTAACGGAGGTAATGTAAAATTAGTAAATGAAGATTTACTATCTATTATTAAACTATCACCATTTTCAATTTTATTTTGAGGGCTATATTTGGGTTTTGAATTGTATTCCTTAATTACTAGCTCCTGCTTTTTTTGTTCTGAAGGAATGTTCGTTGATACAACTTCAGGTTTTGTCTTGTTAGTTGATTTTGAATGAGCATATTTTTTGGATTTAAACGCAAACTTTAGCTTATTTAAAATTTCAACAATCCTTATTTCAGTAAATAGTAACACTGATATTACAGCAATAAAACTAATTATTATGTATGAGCCAATAGAACCAAATAGTTTCAATAACACAAACCCGAAAAATGCTCCAATGATTCCTCCGCCAGCACCTTCTTTACTTATCTCTAGAGACTCTAAAATTCTATTGGTAAAAGTACTTTCTTCTATATTGTTTATATCCAAAAATATTAAAAAACATAGAAATAAAACTAACAAGTATACAGATTTTAAATTGTTATTCATATCAATTTTATTGATAATATATAGCACTCCTATTGCTATAATAACTAGGGGAAAAATATATCCCCCAAATCCCATCAAAGTAAAATAGACTTTTCTTAAGATAACTCCTATAATTCCTGTTTTATTGCTAAACAAACTTATAATCGATAAAATTCCTAATAATAAAATCACTATGCCCATAATCTCTTTATTGCATTTATCCTTTTTGCTTGTTTTTTTCTTGCGCAAATAAACTCACCTCAAATTTAAAAAACTATCGTTTAGTTAAGTACTTTATATTATTTTTATTATATCAAAAAAAACCTTAACTACATAATCGAATATACAATAGAATGAAAACTCCCCCTTTATTCCTCATGTTATTATAGCACAAATTATTTACCAACACTATTTTTTTTCTTATCAATCAATTCATGTAATTTCTTTAAAGCATCGCTAAAACCTCCAACTTCATCAATTAATCCATAATCAACTGCATCTTTTCCAATAAGTATAGTTCCTATGTCGTTAGCTAACTCATCAGTAGAAAACATTAGTTTTGTCAATGTATCTTCTGAAATATTTGAAGTTCTCAATATGAAATCATTAATCCTTTTTTGCATTTTTTGAAAATATCTAAAAGTTTGTGGTCCTCCAATTACAAGCCCAGTAGTTCTAATAGGGTGTATAGTCATGGCAGCAGTAGGAACTATAAATGAATAATCTGTAGCAGTTGCTAGTGGGACGCCAATACTATGGCCACCTCCAAGGACCAAAGAAACTTTTGGCTTATCTATACTATAAATCATTTCACTCAACGCAAGTCCAGCTTCAACATCTCCACCTTCAGTGTTTAAAATTATAAACAATCCTTCAATTTTGGGATCTTGAACTGCTGCAATTAACATGGGTATAATATGTTCATATTTAGTAGTTTTTTTCCCTGAGGTGGTAGCATTGTGCCCTTCTATTTCTCCTACTATTGTAATGAATTGAATATTATTATCAAAACTTGGTACATTTGGTATACCTACTTTATTGACATTTTCAATAATATCAGTATTTTTATTTTGTTCTTGTTCATTTTGTCTCTTCACTATATTACCTCCATTGTTTTTGATTTAATAAGTCTAAATATAATATGCTCATATTAAAAAAAAATATTAAGCCTGAAAATATATCAGGCTTATATAGATTCCACTTCAATAATAATCATATCCTGTCCTATTTTTCTAATTGCTTCCCAAGGAATTTCTATATCTCTATTATTTCCAAAAAGTTTTAATTGAAATTTTCTTTCTGGGATTAACAGTGAAACGATCTTTCCTGTTTTTTCATCAACAATAATATCTGTATCAGATATTATACCAAGCCTTTCACCATTATTTAAATTTACAATTTCTTTTCCTCCCAGTTCACTTAAAAGCATTTTATCATCTCCTTATATATACTTTATTTGTGCTTTTTATATATATATGAGATGGGTTTGTTTTTATGTTTATTTTATTGGAGTCTTATATCATTTATGATAAGATTATTTATGATATTTAATCTCAAAATTAGACTAATTAATAAAATAAGATTGAGTTATTATAATAACTCAATCTTATTTTATACCCGTACTACCAAATCCTCCTCGGGTTTCATTTCCTAAATCATCAACTTCTTCAAATTCAATTGTAGGTTGGTGTTTTATAATACGGAATTGACAAATTCTATCGTTAACATGAATTTCAGTATCTCTCATTGCTATTGCTGGGAATTTCCAAACATCATCATTGGAACAATAGCTTTCATCAATGACACCACAGTGATTGGCTTGGATAATACCAAAGTTTTTATATGTGCTACTTCTTGGTACTATAAGAGCCTCATACCCTTTTGGCAACTCCATTGCTACACCTAGAGAAATTAGCCTAAATTCACCTTTCTTCATTACTACATGTTCCGCAGCTCTCAAATCTATCCAATCGCTTTTTCCATCAATATATCTCAGTTTTTCAATCTCATCGCTGATATACTTAATTTTTATTTTCTCCACATTATCCCTTCCTTTCTACTCCTTAATAGTTTTGTAAATCATCCTAGTAAAATAATATATTCTTTAATTGTTCATTAATGCTTTCATGGTTTTTGACCTTTCCTACATAAGCCACATTATATTTATCATTATCAAATACTCTAGAAACAACTCTCTCAATATCATCCATTCCTATATTGTCAATCCTATTTAGTATTTCTTCAGGACTAAATATCCTATTAAGTAGCAATTCAGATTCTCCTAAATTTACCATTCTACTAAATGTATCTTCAAGTCCTAATATATAGCTACTTTTAATCTGTTCTTTAGTCTTAATAAGTTCATCTTTTGTTATTAAATTTATTCTTAAACTATTAATTTCTTCTTTTATCAATCTTGCCACCTTTATCAGTTGTTCCACACTTAAAGCAGCATATATTGAAAAAACACCAGTATTTTTATATGTGTCTAAATGGGAATATATAGAGTATACTAATCCCTTTTCTTCCCTAATTTTCTGGAATAGTTTTGAACTAATACATCCACCTAACACATTGTTAACAATTACTAAAGGATATAGGTCTTCATCCCCTCTCTTTACACCTTCCATGCCTAAACAGAAATTTAATTGTTCTATATCCTTATATTTCCAACTTATTTTTTGTTTAATTGTAGGATGTTTTTCTATATTGGATTCACATTTATTGTTTATTTGAATATGTGGTATTTTGCAAAAATGTTCATTTAGAATGTTTAATACTTCTTTAGAATCAAAATTCCCACATACTGATATGACCATATTTTCAGGTATATAAAATTTATTAAAATAATCAAGTATAATGGCTCTATTAAAACTTCTTACTGTTTCTAAAGTTCCCAATATAGGCAAAGATAAAGAAGTTCCTTTAAACATAGCTTCATTTAACATATCATATACTAAATCCTCTGGAGAATCCATATACATCTTTATCTCTTCTGATATGACTTTCTTTTCGTTTTCTATATCGTCATATTGAAATATTGGATTGCTTATTAAGTCTGATAATATATCTATAGCTTTTATAAGATGCTTGTCCAATGTTCTTACATAAAAACAAGTAAACTCTGTTTCTGTAAAAGCATTCAGTTCTCCACCAATGTTATCAATAAATTCTGCTATTTCTTTACCAGTTCTATTTTTAGTTCCCTTAAAAAGCATATGTTCTGTAAAATGGGATATTCCATTTATCATCCTGTTTTCATTAATTGATCCTGTCTTTACAAATATCCCTATAGAAACTGAATTCACATAAGGAACTTCTTCCATTACAACCCTTATCCCATTATTTAATGTATTTTTCAAGTACAATGAATTACTTCCTCCTTGTTCTTTTATTTTACTACATCACTTATTGTTCCAATTCTATAACCTTTATCAAATATGTATGAAATTATTGTAGGTAAAGCTTTTACAGTTTCTGCAGTTGGATGCATTAATACTATTGCCGAGCTATGTATCTTTTCCGTTACTCTTTTTATGATTAAATCTTTTGTACTATCCTCTCTCCAGTCGATTGTGTCAATACTCCACATGATTACTTTATAATCAAGGTCTTTTGCTGCCTTAACAGTATACTCATTAAATGCACCAGCAGGTGGTGCAAATAATTTTGGTTCTATGTCTAATATGTTCTTGATAACATCATGAGCCAACAATATTTGTTCCTTATTTTTTTCGTAATTTAATTTATCATATTCTAAGTGCTCGTAGCCATGATTCCCTATTTCATGGCCTTTCTCATGGATTTTTTTCAATAGCTCAGGATTCTCTTTAGCCCATCTACCAGTTACAAAAAAAGTTATTTTAATATCATATCTAGAGAATATATCCAGCAATGGTTCAATATATTCATTTCCCCAATCCACATTACAAGCAAAAGCAATAATCTTATCATCAATATTGCCCTTATAGTATACATCCATATTAAATGTTTCTTCAGCTCTATTATAAAAAAATAGCCCAATAACGATAACAAGTAAAACTATAACAATCCCAATGAAAGTATACAATATTTTTTTATTAACTACAACTAATTTCATAATTAATCCCTCCAAATATTCTTCTAAAACATTATATTCAGGAGGGTGCAAATATATTTATCAAAATAAATTAAAAAACATGAACCTATTTATGGTTCATGTACCTTTTATCTATCACATTTGTTATTCTTTGTCTTTTTTTCAGGTTTTACTTCCTTTGGCAATACTGCTTTTCTAGATAGATTTATTCTTCCTTGAGGGTCTATTTCTATTACTTTAACTAAAACTTCATCTCCAACAGATAATGCATCTTCTACTTTTTCAATTCTCTCATGAGAAATATTAGATATATGGAGCAAACCTTCTTTTCCATTGAAAAGTTCTACAAATGCACCAAAGGAAACTATCCTTACAACCTTTCCAGTATAAATATCTCCAACTTCTACATCCTTAACAATATTATTAATTAAATCAATTGCTCTTTGACCTTTTTCTATATTCTCAGCAGCAATTAGTATTTTTCCATCATTATCAATATCTATTTTAACGTTTGTTTCATCAATAATCTTGTTAATCATTTTACCTCCAGGACCTATAATATCCCTTATCTTTTCTGGATCAACTTGCATCTTAAATATTCTTGGTGCATAAGGAGATAAATGATCTCTTGGTTTTGAAATTGCCTCAGCCATTTTGTCTAGAATGTATAATCTTCCCTGTCTTGCTCTTTCTAAGGCTTCTTTTAATATATCCCTGTCTATACCTGATATTTTTATATCCATTTGTAAAGCTGTAATTCCGTCCTTTGTACCAGCTACCTTAAAGTCCATATCTCCAAAATGGTCTTCCATTCCTTGTATATCTGATAATATAACAGTCTTATCCTCAGATTTTATCAATCCCATTGCTATACCTGCTACAGGTTTCTTAATTGGGACTCCTGCATCTAACAATGCTAATGTGCTACCACAAACACTTGCTTGAGAAGTGGAACCATTAGAACTAAGCACTTCTGATACTAATCTTATAGTGTAAGGAAATTCATCTTCTGATGGAATAACTGGTTCTAATGCTCTTTCAGCTAAAGCTCCATGACCTATTTCCCTTCTACCAGGTCCTCTTATTACTCTTGTCTCTCCAACGCTATATGGAGGGAAATTGTAATGATGCATATATCTCTTAGTTTCTTCTTCTCCAATGCCATCAATTATCTGAACATCACTTCTTGCTCCTAATGTTGCAACAGTTAATACTTGTGTCTGTCCCCTCGTGAATAATCCAGATCCATGAGCTCTTGGAAGCAGTCCTACTTCTGAAGTTATAGGTCTTATTTCATCAACTTTTCTGTTATCAGGTCTTATTCCTTCTTCTAAAATAAGCCTTCTCATTTCCTCTTTTAATATCTTATTTAGAATTTCACTAATATCTTTTTCATTATCTGGATACTTTTCTAGGAAGTATTCGGTTGTTTCCTTCATTACCTTATCAATATTTTCTTCTCTTTCAGTTTTATCTGCTGTTCTAATAGCACTGATTAAGCTATCTTTTGCATAATCTTCTACTTCCTTAGCAATCTCCTCATCAGGCATAAAAACTTCAAATTCCTGCTTTTCCTTTCCTATTTCAGACTGTATTTCTTCAATAAATTGACATATACCTTTAATTTCTTCATGAGCAAACATTATAGCATCTAACATTACGTCTTCTGGTATTTCATTTGCACCAGCTTCAACCATCATTATTGCGTCTTTTGTTCCTGCTACTGTAAGACTTAATTGAGATTTTTCTCTTTGTTTTGAATTAGGATTAATAACAAATTTTCCATCTACTAATCCTACTGCTACTGCTCCTGTAGGCCCTTGAAAAGGAATGTCGGAAATTGATAATGCAATTGAAGAACCTATCATCCCTAATATGTCAGGAGTATGATCTTGATCCACTGAGAGCACAGTTACAATTACTTGCACATCATTTCTATATCCATCAGGGAAAAGAGGTCTAATAGGTCTGTCAATTAGCCTTGCAGTCAAAACTGCTTTATCGCTTGGCTTACCTTCTCTTTTAATGAAACCTCCAGGAATCTTTCCTACTGCATATAGTTTTTCTTCAAAATCGACACTCAATGGAAAGAAATCTATTCCTTCTCTTGGCTCTTTTGAAGCACATGCTGTAACTAATACAACAGTATCACCATATTGTAACAGACAAGCTCCATTAGCTTGTTCAGCTACTTTTCCTGTAGTTACTATTAGGTCGCTTCCTGCTAAATTGTAACGAAACTGTCTTTCCATACACAACCTCCTTTTAGCTATATTATTATTATATCCTACATTTGAATAAAAAAATCTATAGAAACATGGAATTATAAAGAATAAAGCGGGTTAACACCCCCGCTCCATTATCCTCTAATGCCTAATTTTTCAATTAGCTCACGATATCTGTTGATATCTTTCTTTTCTAAATACCTTAACAATCCTCTTCTTTGACCAATCATCTTAAATAGTCCTCTTCTTGAATGATGGTCTTTCTTATGAGTTCTTAAATGCTCTGTTAAAGCATTAATTCTATAAGTTAGAATAGCAATTTGAACTTCAGGTGAACCAGTATCACCATCATGTAACTTATACTCTTGAATGATTTTTTCCTTTTGTTCCTTTGTAATTGCCATATTATACCTCCTCTAAATTTATTAATCTACCATAAGCTAAGTAAAGCGCCGAGGAAACGCTAAACATAGCCTAGGTATCTATTTTTAAGTTTATCTTAACACATATTTTTATAATTGTAAATATTAATGATTCTTTTTAATATATTTTATATCTTCCTGTATCTGATGGATTAATTCCTCTGCTGTATTAAATTTAATATCATCTCGAATATATTCTATAAACTGTATTTCTAAAGTTTTCCCATACAAGTCACCATTGAAATCCAATATATAGGTTTCAATCTTTAAGTCCTTTTCATTAAAAGTTGGGTTGTACCCTATATCGGTTAAGCTGATATATTTTTGTCCGTTTATAAGAGTATTAGTTACATAAACACCTGCCTTAGGAATAATGTAATTATCCTTTAATCCTATGTTAGCTGTTGGGAATCCTAAATGTCTACCCCTATTGCTTCCTTTGACTACAGTCCCTATTATGGAGTAGTTCCTACCTAAAAATGTAGCTGCTTTCTTAACATCACCAGACCTTATCAACTGGCGAATAGCAGTGCTGCTTACAATTTCTTCACCTATATAAACAGGGGGTATAATGTTAACTTCATAGCCTTTTTCTAAACTCATATTTTTTAAAAATTCGATATCCCCTGATGCTTTATAACCAAATCTATAGTTAAATCCTATGGTAATTAATTTAGCATTTAATTTCTTAACCAATATATTATCAATAAAATCATTTGGAGATAATTTCATTAAGCTTTCATCAAAATCTATTACATACAATGCATCCAAGCCAAAATTTCTTAGAATACTTATTTTTTGATCAAAACTGGTCAGCAATTGTATTTTAGAGCCGTTTTTCTTGCCCAACAATTCTTTCGTATGATTTCTGAAAATCAATACTGCTGAGTTTAGATTTCTTATTTTGGCTTCTTTGATATTACTTTCCAAAAGTTTTTGATGACCAATATGAATGCCGTCAAAATTTCCTAAAGCAACAGCGTTCTCTGCTAAAGCAGTTTCACAGTTATTTAAATCAATTATTTCCATTGCTACCACCTTATAAGAGTACTTTGTCCATTTTTATATTAACAGTATGGTTTCTACTAGTCAATAGGCCTATTCCTATAAAGCTCCCTCTACAATAAACCCTTAAAGGTTCACTCAATTTATTTTCTAAATCCTTGAAATCATAAACAGGTAGAATAGCTCCATTTATTAACTGTTTATAATATCTATCATCAACTTTAATAGATTTTAAATGAGAAAGGGATTTATCCAAAGGGCATATAAAAGACTCTAATTCTTCTTTATCCATTCTCTTTATATAATCCATGCTTATACTGTCACAAATTTTAAATTCTCCAACTCCAATTCTTGTTAAATAGGACATATATCCATAAGTACCTAATAATTTTCCAATATCATCACAAAGGGTTCTTATATAGGTTCCTTTTGAACACTTTACATAGAAAATGATTTTGTTGTCACATATATTTCTTATCTGTAAATCATAAATATTAACCTTTCGTGGTTTTCTCTCAACAATTTCCCCTTCTCTAGCTAATTCGTATAGCTTTTTACCTTTAACTTTTATGGCAGAATACATAGGTGGAATTTGTTCAATTTCTCCTTTAAAACTATCAAAAGCCCTATATATTTCCTCAACTGTTACTTTCTTATCTGAATAAGCAATAACTTTTCCATCAATATCCTGAGTATCAGTAGCTATTCCCAGAGTTAACTCAGCAACATACTCCTTGCTAACATTTAATAGATATTCGCTAATACGTGTACCTTTTCCTATGCATACAGGCAATACACCTGTAGCATTAGGATCTAAGGTACCCGTATGGCCAATTTTCTTTATTCCTAGTTGTCTCCTTAACTCTTTAATTACATCATGAGAAGTAATGCCCCTAGGCTTAAATATATTAATTATACCATTCATAATATAATCACCTAAAGCTCTTTAGTATTTCGTCTAATACAATGTTCTTAGCATTGTCTATAGTATCGTATATGGTACATCCTGCTGCTCTGATATGCCCCCCTCCACCAAACTCAAGGGCTATTTTAGACACATCCACATATTTCTTACTTCTAAAACTTACTTTGATTTCTTCTTCAGATATTTCCTTTAATAAACATGCTACTTCAATTGGACCAGTATCCCTTATGAAAGATACAATTCCTTCTGTATCTTCTAACTTGGCATTGTATTTATCCATCATTTGCTGAGTAACAATAGCCATCCCAACTTTGCCATCTAAATAAAGTTCCATATTATATAAGGCATCTAAAAATAACCTTGTTCTTTCAACACTTCTGTTCTGATAAAGGTATATATTTATACTATTCAAATCAATTCCAGTCTTTAAAAGTTCTGATGCGATTATATGAGTTTCATAAGTTGTGTTGCTATACATGAATCTGCCAGTATCTGTACTAATAGCAGTATAGAGACAAGTAGCCATATCTTTGTCAATATGGATATTCATATGCTTAATAAATTTATATACTATTTCACCAGTTGCACTTGCTGATGGTAATACAATATTTACATCTCCAAAATTATCATTGGTAACATGATGATCAATATTGATTACCTTTTTTGCCTTTTTCAAAAATTCATTACCTTGTCCCAATCTTTCAACATCACTGCTATCCAAGGATATAAATAAATCCACTGGTGAGTTTGTGTCATGTTCTTTAAACGCCTGAATGTCAGGCAAAAATTGGTAATCTGATGGAATATCATCAACTTTAATGACATTTACTTTTTCTTTTTTCTTCTTTATTGCCATATATAATGCTAAAGTTGAACCTATATTATCCCCATCAGGTTGAACATGAGAACAAATATAGATATTCTCAGATTTATTTATCAATTCCACTGCTTGATCCATTAGCAGCTCCAAATTATGCTTCATCACTATCTCCTCTTTTTTCTCTGTCTTCTCTGCTTACTTTATCAATCAAATTAGATATATACAAGCTCTGCTCTATTGATTCATCTAAATGGAAAATTGGTTCTGGAACAAATCTTAAATCTATTCTATTTCCTATTTCTCTTCTTATATAACCTTTAGCGCTTTGGAGACCTTTTATGGTATTTTCTTTTTCCTCAGAACTGCCAAATACGCTGATATATATATTAGCATAGCTTAAATCATTGGTAACATCCACTTTTGTGACACTAGTCATAGGACTTATTCTTGGATCTTTTATTTCTCTTGATAACAACTCAGAAACAACTTTCTTCACTTCTTCAGATATTCTATTTATCCTTCTTTTATTCATACAGGTACACCTCTACTTAACTTCTTTCATTATATACGCTTCTAGTATATCTCCTTCTTTGATGTCATTGAAATTCTGTAAACCTAAACCACCTTCATATCCTGCTGCTATTTCTCTTACATCATCTTTAAATCTCTTTAAAGACAATATTTGACCCTCATAAATAACTGTATCATTCCTTAGCAATCTAATACTGGAGTTTCTTGTTATTTTCCCTTGTTGTACATATATACCTGCAACAGTACCTACATTAGGAACTTTGAAAGTTGCTCTAACTTCAGCTCTTCCGATAACTTCTTCTTCATATTTTGGTTCTAACATTCCTTTTATAGCTGCTTTTATATCATCTATAGCCTCATATATGATTCTATAAGTCTTAATATCAACCTTTTCAATTTTTGCCATATCCATTGCATTCAACGTTGGTCTTACATTGAAACCAATGATCAAAGCATTTGATGCAGAAGCTAACATTACGTCGGTTTCTGTAATCCCTCCAACGCCATCATGTATTATATTCACCTTAACTTCTTCTGTTTCAGCTCCAACCTTCTCTAATGAATTTTTCATTGCATCAATAGTTCCTCTAGTATCTGCTTTTATAATTATATTCAATTCTTTAATTTCCCCTGATTGTATTCTTTCAAACAACCCATCTAAAGATACTTTTTGAGTAGATTTTAGTTGTTCTTGCCTAATCTCTTCTTTTTTCTTCTCAGCATAAGCTCTAGCAACTTTTTCATCTTTCACTACATATAGCTTATCTCCAGCTTCAGGTACTTCAGATAGTCCTAATATTGCAACAGGCATAGAAGGACCTGCAGCTTTTACTCTTTTCCCTTTATCATCAAACATAGCTCGTACTTTTCCGCTAGTGCTACCACAAATTACTACATCTCCTACGTTCAAAGTTCCTTTTTGTATAATTACAGTTGCAACAGGACCTCTATTTTTATCTAATTGAGCTTCGATAACTGTTCCCACTGCTGGCCTATTTGGATTAGCTTTTAGTTCTTGCATCTCTGCAACAAGTAGTATCATCTCCAATAGTTCATCTAATCCTTCGTTTTTCAGTGCAGAAACAGGAACAGTTATAGTATCTCCTCCCCACTCTTCTGGAACTAAACCATGTTCAGTTAATTCCTGTTTCACCCTATCTGGGTTTGCAGTTGGTTTATCCATTTTGTTAATAGCTACTATAATTGGAACATTTGCTGCTTTAGCGTGATTAATAGCTTCTATAGTTTGCGGCATAACCCCATCATCTGCTGCTACAACTAAAACTGCAATATCAGTAACTTGAGCTCCTCTTGCTCTCATAGATGTAAAAGCTTCGTGGCCTGGGGTATCTAGGAAAACAATCTTATTTCCTTTAACATTTACTATTGATGCCCCTATATGTTGCGTTATTCCTCCAACTTCTTTTTTGGTAACTGAAGTCTTTCTTATGGCATCCAGTAGTGAAGTCTTACCATGGTCTACGTGACCCATTACAGTAACTACAGGAGATCTAGGTTTTAAATCCTCAGGATTATCTTCAAAGTCCAATCTTAATTCATCATCTGAAACATTAGTATTATCTTGTTTAACTACTTTATATCCAAACTCTTCCCCTATTATTGAAGCCACTTCATAATCAATGAAATCGTTCATGCTAGCCATTACACCTAATCCGATTAACTTTGTAATCAGCTCTGTTGCACTAACGCCCATTTTATCTGCAAAATCTTTTACTACTATATTATCCTCTATTTCAATAGTTTTTAATTTTTTCTGTTCAGTTTGCTCAGAATCGTATTGTCTTTGATTTTTGTTATCTTTATTATTAACCGATTTTTTGCTTTTCTTGTTAGTTTTGCTATTTGATTTTTTTAGTTTTTTCTCCTCTTCTATCAACTCTTTTATCATTTCTGCTTCTTCTATTTCTAGTGAACTCATATGACTGTTAATATCTAAATCTAGTTCTTTTATTTTCTCCATAAGTTCTTTACTAGTCATTCTGAGTTCCTTTGCTAATTCATATACTCTTACCTTTACCAATCTATGCACCCCCAATATTATTAAGGTGATAATTATTCTGAATCACTTCTAGTATTTATAATATCAACTAACTGTTCATATACTTCATCTGAGATTTCTGCTTGTAATGCTCTATTAAGATTTTTGTTCTTCTTAGCTTTATTCAAACATTCTATACTTGAACAAATATATGCTCCTCTACCGTTCTTTTTTCCAGTCAAGTCAATCTCAACTACACCTTCCGTATTCCTTACAACTCTTATTAGTTCCTTTTTTGGCTTATTCTCATTACAAGCAACACATTTTCTCAAAGGAATCTTCTTCTTTTTCAACTCATTATCACCCCACTAATTTAAGATTCTAAATCTCTGTCCTTCATTAACTCTCGGTATTGGCTTTCACTTTTTATATCTATCTTCCAGTTGGTCAATTTTGCTGCAAGTCTTGCGTTTTGTCCTTCCTTGCCAATGGCTAAAGAAAGCTGGTAATCTGGTACAACTACTAGTGCTGATTTGTTTTTCTCATCTACTTCTACTTTTGTAACGCTTGATGGACTCAAACTATTTGCTATGAACTCTTTTATATTTTTGCTCCATACGATTATATCAATCTTTTCCCCATTTAGTTCATCAACAATGGCCTTTACTCTAGTTCCTTTTAGACCTACACATGCCCCTACTGGTTCTACATTGGGATCTTTTGAATATACTGCAATTTTTGTTCTTGAACCTGCTTCTCTTGATATAGCATATATTTCTACTATCCCTTCTTGTATTTCTGGCACTTCCAATTCAAATAACCTTTTTATTAGTCCAGGATGAGATCTAGAAAGTATTATTTGTGGGCCCTTTGTTGTTTTTTTCACCTCAAGGATATATAATTTCAATCTATCTCCTTGATTATATACTTCTCCTTCTATCTGCTCTGTGGGAGGTAGTATTCCTTCAGTTTTTCCTAAATCAATATAGACATTATTTTTACTTATTCTTTGTACCATCCCTGTAATGATTTCATTTTCTCTATTAACAAATTCATTGTATATGACTTCTCTTTCAGCATCTTTAATTCTTTGTATTACGACTTGCTTTGCAGTTTGTGCTGCAATTCTTCCAAAGTTCTTTGGTGTTACCTCCAAAATTACAGTATCACCTAATTCATATTTGTCATCTACTTTTTTTGCTTCCTCTAAACTTATCTCAAGAGAGGAATTGCTTACCTCTTCAACAACAGTTTTCTTTGCAAATACCTTTACTTCTCCAGTTACTCTATCAATGACTACCTCAACATTTTGTGATGTACCAAAATTCTTTTTATAGCTAGAAATTAACGCTGCTTCTAATGCATCTAAAATTGTATCCTTAGATATTCCCTTACTTTTTTCTATTTCTTCAAGGGCCTCTATAAATTCTGCATTCATCAAAAACCCTCCCTTAAAATTTTACAGCCAACTTAATCTTTGATATCATTTGTCTTGGTATTTCTTTTACTTCAGAATCTTTTACCTTTACTATTATATTATCATTATTAAAATCAACTAGTTCTCCTTCAACTTTCTTCTTGCCATCCAAAGCCTTATATAAGTTTATTTCAATATCTTTACCTAAGTTTCTTTCTAAGTCTCTATCAGTTTTTAAAGGCCTATCTAACCCGGGAGATGAAACTTCTAAGTAATAGCTTTCCTCTATTACATCTATTTCATCTAGCTTATCGCCTATGATTTCACTAACATTTTGACAATCATCTATTGTTATTCCCTCCGGTTTCCATATGTAAAACCTTAAGAATCTACTATCATTTTCCCTTACAAATTCCAAATCAACTAACTCGTACCCTAATTGTTCTATAATTGGTTCACAGCATTCTCTTATAGTTTTCAATATATTTCTAGTACTCATATCATCACCTCCAAAAGATATACCTAGTTTTTGTAATACCGTAATAAATATACTTTTATATCTATCAACATATTAAATAAATAAGAGTGGGATAAGCCCACTCTCGCTATGTTTTATATATTTCGTCTTCCTTCTATAAGTATTATTATATCACACAACTAAAAAAAATCAAATATTAAAAAGGCTAATTTGATTAGTTTCTGGTAGACCATTTAAACAACCATGTTCTCGTAAAACTTCAACAACAGTTTTACTGATTTTGGTTCTGTAAACTAAGTCTTCTATAGAAATAAATTTTTCTCTATCTCGTTCCTTTGCTATATTTCTTGCAGCTGTTTCTCCTACACCTTCAAGAGATTTAAGGGGAGGAATAATTCCCTTTTCTCCAATCTTAAATTTATCACTATCCGATTTATACAGATCAACTTTTTCAAATGTAAAACCTCTAGCAAACATCTCTTGAACTACTTCTAATACAGTGAGCAAGTTTTTTTCCTTTGCTGTCATATTATTACCTAAGTTGTTCAATTCTCTAATTTTCTCATCTACTGCTTTTTTTCCTTTAACAATTAAATTAGCATCAAAATCTTCAGCTTTAGTTGTAAAGTAAGTTGCATAGAAGGCTTCAGGATAGTGAACTTTAAAATATGCAATCCTAAAGGACATCATAACATAAGCTACAGCATGGGCTTTTGGAAACATGTATTTTATCTTCTGACATGAATCTATATACCAATCTGGTAAAGCAAACTGCTGCATGTATTCAATGTCCTCATCAGATAAACCTTTACCCTTCCTTACTCTTTCCATTATCTTAAAAGCTCTTTTTTTATCCAATCCAGCATAAATCAAAAACAGCATTATATCATCTCTCGTTGATATAACTTCACTTAAAGGAGCTTTTCCGCTTTTTACTAAGTCCTGTGCATTATTTATCCACACATCAGT
>Ga0134092_1001486_pt1 | contig 20387 bp, 18 predicted proteins | sample 3_6taG_FD_94454 | JGI IMG/M metagenome (GOLD analysis project Ga0134092, IMG submission 94454) | Switchgrass degrading microbial communities from high solid loading bioreactors in New Hampshire, USA - 3_6_20_6_A3 metaG | ecosystem: Engineered > Bioreactor > Semi-continuous > Anaerobic >... | reverse complement strand
GCCGCCGACTTCCTTCAGATTCCACCTCGCGATGGACACCCTTGTCTTAAGCTAACGGTTGGCGCTATCAACCCCCGTATCGGACTTTCACCGACTAGCTTGCGCCCATGCTGGGCGCACATATAAAAGCCTTATTGCATACACTGCAACAAGGCTTTTGCTTAATATATCTTTGCTTAATATATCAGTGATTTATTGTATAATAAATTTCTATAATTAACTTCTGCCTAAATCAAATTTTCTGTGAAGAGCATTTACTGCTGCATTAGTATTTTCACTCTTAATTAAACAGGATATAGTTGTATGTGAGTCTGAAGTTTGAAATATTTCTATATTGCATTCACTTAACGCTTCTAGCATTTTTGCCATTACTCCAGGCGTACCTCTCATTTTGTTACCGATAATTGTAACCTTTGTGCAATTAGGTATTACTTCGAAATTATAACCTTGGGCCGCTAAAATATTAATCAGTTTGGATTCATTTGCCCCATCGACAATAAATATTTTAGTGTCAGGGTAGATATTTATCATATCTATGCTTATTTTTTCAGCTGCAATTAAATTGAAGAGAATTGTATCTTTTTCATATTGTTTTGCTGAACCATCAAACCTTATTTTAAATTGAGATCTGTTTCCGATTTGTGCAATTGCTGTTATGACATTTTCATCTTTATCTTTTTTATATCTTCGTGATTTATCATAATTAGTAATCAATGTTCCGTTATTATCTGTTAAAGTACTTTTAATTAACAGGGGAAGATTGCTTCTCATAGCTATTTCTACAGCTTTTGGATGTATTACTTTAGCTCCATACTCTGCCATCTGGAATACTTCATTATAGAATACGGTTTCCATAACCTTTGCATCTTTAACAATTGCAGGATCTGCAGTCATAACTCCATCAACATCTGTATATATTTCCACTATCTCTGCATTTACAGCTTCTCCGATAATAGCAGCAGTTACATCGCTTCCGCCTCTTCCTAAAGTCGTAATGTTGCCATCTTCTGTTACTCCCTGAAAACCTGCAATAATAGGAATAATTTTTTTTTCTGCACACTCTAAGATTTTTTCAGGTTCCACCCTGATTACTTCGGCATCACCATAGTTATCATCTGTTATAATACCTGCTTGAGCACCGGTAAATACCTTACATTCATAACCCATTTTCTTTAATGTGTTTGCTAACATAACACAGGATATTATCTCACCGCAGGACATAAGTAAATCCTTTTCTCTTGGGTTAGGTTCCACACCTACAGATTTTACAAAATTAATTAAGGTATCAGTTGCATAAGGGTCCCCACTTCTGCCGATAGCAGATACTACAACTATCGGAAAATAATCTTTCTTTTTTGCAGCATCAATCTTATTTACTACCATATTTCTTCTTTCTTGATTTGAAACTGATGTTCCACCGAACTTTTGCACTATGAGCCTCATGATATCATCTCACTTTTAGTTAAAATATATATTGAATAATCATAGGTTGTATTTGCTTATTCTCTAAAGCCATTTCAATAGTAGGCAGTATCATATCCATTCTGGCAACAAGAGAATTTGGTTTTACAAATGGACTATCCTGTCCAAAAGGAACAAAATAAATATTCTTACTATTCATCAATATGCCTACATTTTTCGCGTTCATTCCAAGTCCATCATTTGTGGAAATTCCAATGACAATAGGCTTCATATTTCTCATGTGAGCTTTAGCAGCCATTAATACCGGTGTATCTGTTATGGCATTGGCAAGCTTAGCTATGGTATTGCCCGTACAAGGAGCTATTACTAGTACATCCAGTAAGCCTTTAGGTCCAATAGGTTCTGCATCTTGTATTGTCATTATGCTTTTATTGCCTGTGATTGTCTCTATCTTTTCAATCCATTCTTTTGCCTCACCGAACCTGCTGTCCATTTTAGAAGCATTGAAGGAGAATATGGGTATAACATTTGCTTTTGAATCCACTAACTTTTTTATCTCATCGATAATCTTATCAAATGTGCAGAAAGACCCAGATATAGCAAACCCAATATTTTGTCCTTCTAATTTCATTATAATCCCCCTTATATTATATTTGAAAAAGGTTTTCAATGCAAAACTAAAATTGCGCTTAATATAGCCTTTGCTGCAGATATAGGTGCTGTCTTACCAGGTAATCCCAAAGCGTGTATTGTCTTTATACCTTTTTCTCTTGCATAATCATGGTCTAAACCTCCCGGCTTTGATGCTAAATCAATTATCAAAGAGTATTTATCCATTTTATCTATAGTAGAATTGGATAGAACTTTAGCTGGTATTGTATTTATAACTAAGTCAATGTCTTCTATAATACTGTCAATGTCATTTAAACTTATTCCTTTGCAACCATTCATGTTTATCCAAGTTATATCACTGCATTTTCTTGCAGCTACGTATAAGTTATCATTGAACACCTTTAAATATTTAGATAGGATTTTGCCAATTCGCCCGTAGCCCAGCAAAAGAATTTTACTATCATGGATTGAAATTTTTCTTTCATTCAGCATTATAGATATTGCACCTTCAGCGGTTATTGCAGCATTGTAAATCTGGTAATTCTCATCGCTGTTATAATCATGATATATCAGGCCTTTACGCTCAGCCAAGTCAATAAAGTACTTATCCGGATATCCTAAATATAGCATCTTATCATGTTTTAGAAATTTCACCAAATCGTCAACCAAAGCTATCTTATTTGATAATTTCATATTGATTTTTTGTCCGTTATTGAAAGGTACCGGACCTATAATTACTTCATTTACAGTTATTGCCTCTTCCAATGTTTCATATTCCTTTATGTTTTTTTCTCCAAGATTTTCATGACCAAAGGTTGATATGGTATAGCCTCTATGTCTTAGAAACTTTGCTAGTTCAACAAGCCTTTCATCCCCTCCTAAGATAAGAATTTTCTCGCCTTTAGCAATACTCATATCCATCAGCCCCTATTTTTAAAACTAATATATATTATGGTTTTGGAATTTTAATTGTGAAGAAAAAAACTAATGAGGAGAATTGAAACTCCCCATTAGTTTTACGATAATATATCTGCCAAATCAATTATAATCATATCATTACCTACTTTTTTTATTCTTTCCCAAGGTATTTCCAAATACCTTTTATCAATGAAAAACGAAAAAAATCCTTTGCTTTCAGGAATTATTAAAGACTTAATCTTTCCAGTTTCTTCATCTATAAGCATATCGCAATCTCCTAAATATCCTAGCCGTTCACAATCAGGAAGTGTAACAATTTCCTTCCCATAAAGTTTGCTTAATCTCATTCAATCCCACCTCTACACTATATTAATCTCTTGCTTGTCTAAAATATTATATGTTTATAGTGCAGAGATATTCCAACTATTTACCTGTTGAGCCGAATCCTCCAGTTCCTCTTTCTGTACTTTGCAATTCATCTGTTAATATTAAACTTGCGCAGTATACAGGTAAAAATACTATTTGTGCTATTCTATCACCAGGGTTTACGGTATAATCTGATTCGCTGAGATTGATCATTAGGCACATGATTTCTCCAACATAGTCGGAATCAATTACCCCTACTGCATTTACAAGGGTGATACCGTGCTTTGATGCTAAACCACTCCTAGGAAAAACAAATCCTCCTACATTGCTGTTATTTATATGTATAGCTATGCCAGTAGGGATTTTATAAATTTGTCTTGGTTTCATTATAATTGGTTCTTTAATACATGCATGCAAATCCATACCCGCAGATCCAGATGTAGCATAATTCGGCATATACATATCATATTCAAAATCTTTTTGTACTTTTTTTATAGAGATATCAATTTTCATATCAAATCCATCCTATTTTAATATTGTACTTCTATTGGGTCCAATAATAGCTGCACCCATCTTTTCTATGTTAAACACTAAATTAATGACATGATTGATGTCGTCCATTGTAACTGCATCAATAAGTTCAATAATCTCTTTTGGAGAATATATCTTGTCCAGCAGCAATTCTGATTTTCCTATAGAATTCATTCTTCCGCTGGTGCTTTCAAGACCAAGTATATAGCTTCCTTTTATCTGTTCTTTTGAATCATAAAGTTCTTCTTCACTTATTCCATTTGCTTTTATCTGATTTATCTCTTCAATAATCAGCTCAATAACATGATCCAGTTGGTTCGGCTTCATCCCTGCATAGATTGATAATATTCCACAATCTGTATATGATGATGGATAGGAAAAAACCGAATATGCCAAGCCTTTTTCCTCACGAATCTTTTGAAAAAGTCTTGAGCTCATGGCTCCGCCAAAAATATTATTTAATACAAGCAAAGGATATGTGTATTTATTGCTCAATTCAAACCCTTTAAACCCTAAGCATAGATGAGCTTGCTCAGTATTTTTCTCTTTATGCTTGTAAATAGGCGTGAAAACTGGCTCACTGATAGTTACTTTATCTTTCTTAGTTGTTTTATGTTTTGAAAATACTCTTTTTATTTCAGATAGAACATGTTCTTTATCAAAATTTCCGACTACTGAAATAACAACATTTTCCGGAGTATAGTTTCTATCAATATAATCGATAATATCCTCTCTCTTAATTGATTTCAATGTTTTTTCAGTTCCTAATATAGGCATCCCTAAAGGATTTTTGCTCCAGACTGATTGGTTAAATATATCATGAACCAAATCCTCAGGTGAATCTTCATACATTCCTATTTCTTCTAAAACTACACCTTTTTCCTTTTCAATTTCATTCTCAGAAAAAGTGGAGTTGAAAAACATATCTGACAATATGTCTAATGCTATATCAAAATGAGTATCTAATACCTTTGCATAGAAACAAGTACATTCCTTAGATGTAAAAGCATTGAGCTGACCACCTATTTTATCTATAGTTCCGGCTATTTCTTTAGCTGTTCTGTTTTTTGTGCCTTTGAATAACATATGTTCAATAAAGTGAGATATTCCATTATTACTTTCATTTTCATTTCTTGAACCTACTTTTACCCATATTCCTATAGAAACAGAATTTACATACTTTATTTCTTCAGCTACTATTCTTATGTCATTATCTAATTTGTGTTTTATATACATTTTTACCTCCTGTGTTAATTAAAACTTATGTATTAAGTCTTATAATAAACTCCACTTCCTATGAATTATAATTGATATTAGCAAAATATTCAATTACTGCTTTCTAAAACTTCACTTACAGGTACAATCTCATAACCACTATTTAGTATATTATTGATAAGAATAGGCAGAGCTTTAACAGTAGATTCTGTAGGATGCATTAATATTATAGCACCATTATGAATTTTTTTATTAACTCTTTCCAAGATTTTAGTATAGTCTTTCGTATTCCAATCAATTGTATCAATGCTCCACATAATTACTTTATAGCCCAAATCTTCTGCTATCTGGGTTACCTTTTTATTAACATCTCCATATGGCGGGGCAAACAGATTTGTTTTTATGCCTAATATGCTATGAATGACTTCCTCAGTTTTTATTATTTCCTCTTTATTTTTTTCATCATTTATCTGAGTATGCTTTAGATGATTATATCCATGATTGCCTATTTCATGATTATCAGAGTATATTCTCATAAGCAGTTCCTTGTTTTTATCAGCCCAATCCCCGCCAATAAAGAAAGTTATCCGTATATTGTTTTTTTTAAACTCACTTAGCATATCAGGCAGATATTCATTTCCCCACACAACATTGCATGCAAAAGCTACTTTTTTGTCTCCTTCATCACCCTTATAAATAGGATCAAAGATCTTAAAAGTATTTACACTCATTCGACTTATAAAAGAGTACAAAATGCTGAATGCAAAAAGAATCAACAATGCTATTAATATGGTTTTCTTTTTTATTATTATTATCCTCATAGAAACCACCCCTGCAAATATCTAGAATATCTTTATTTATTATTATTCTTGAATGAGTCATATAGTACAAAAAATTGAAGAAACATAAACAATTGTTTATGTTTCTTCAATTACTTATTATCTGAAGTTGTTCTTATTTCCTCATCGTCTGTTATTGCATCCTTTCGAGAAAGATTTATTCTTCCCTGTTTATCTATATCTGTAACTTTTACAAGTATTTCGTCACCTACAGCAACAACATCTTCAACTTTCTCTACTCTTTTCTTATCTAGTTTTGATATATGGACCAAACCTTCTTTACCTGGCAATATTTCAACGAAGGCACCAAAAGCAGTTATTCTCACTACTTTTCCAAGATATATTTCCCCTTCAGCAACCTCCTTCGTCAATCCTTCTATAATCTTTAGTGCTTTCTGCGCATTTCTTGTATCAGGAGATGAGATATAAATTTTACCATCATCTTCAATGTCAATTTTAACACCTGTTTCTGCTATTATTTTGTTGATGGTTTTCCCTCCAGGCCCGATGATATCTCTTATCTTATCAGGGTCAATCCTTGTTATGACTATTTTTGGTGCATAGGGCGAAAGCTCTTTTCTTGGTTCGCTTATTACACTATTCATTTTATCTAGTATAAACAATCTTCCTACTCTAGCCTGTTCCAATGCTCTTTTTAATATTTCTCTGTCTATACCAGGAATTTTTATATCCATCTGAATAGCTGTTATACCGTCTTTTGTTCCTGCTACCTTAAAATCCATATCTCCGAGGAAGTCTTCAAGGCCTTGTATATCAGTTAATATAACAACTTCGTCTTCCTCTTTTATCAAGCCCATAGCTACTCCTGCAACAGGCTTTTTTATTGGAACGCCAGCATCTAAAAGAGCTAATGTACTTCCGCATACACTTGCCTGAGAAGTTGATCCATTGGAGCTTAATACTTCTGATACCAATCTTATGGTATATGGGAACTCTTCTACGGGAGGTATCATAGGTTCTAATGCCCTTTCAGCTAAAGCACCATGACCTATCTCTCTTCTTCCAGGTCCTCTTAAAAACCTTGTTTCTCCCACACTGTATGGCGGAAAATTATAATGATGCATATACCTTTTGGATTCTTCTTCTCCTAATCCATCCAGTACTTGTACATCACCTAAAGCTCCAAGTGTAGCAACAGTTAATACTTGAGTTTGACCTCTTGTAAACAAACCTGAACCATGAACTCTAGGCAGAAGACCAACTTCAACAGATATAGGTCTTATCTCATCAAACTTTCTATCATCAGGTCTAATTTTATGCTTGACTATAAGTTCCCTTACCTGCTCTTTTGTTATATTGTACAGTACAGCTTCAACATCTTTTAAGTTCTCTTCATATTTTTCAGCGAAATACAAAAGAGTTTCTTCATTTACTTTGTCAATGTTATTCTGTCTTTCCTGTTTATCAACTGTTCTTATTGCTTCCAGCATTTTAGGCTCAGCAAATTCTCTTACCTCTTTTTCAAGTTCTTCATCTATAGTTGCTAAAATTACTTCTTTCTTTTCTTTTCCAACCTTTGCTGCAATTTCTTCAATAAATTCTACAATCTTTTTAATATGCTCATGAGCAAACATAATGGCCTCTAACATTGTTTCTTCTGTAACTTCATTACAGCCAGCCTCGACCATCATGACAGCATCTTTTGTTCCAGATACAACAAGATGAAGATCACTTTTTTCTCTTTCTTCTGCAGTAGGATTTAAAACAAATTCTCCATCAACTAATCCAACCAATACTGAGCCTGTGGGTCCCATGAAGGGAATGCTTGATATGGACAATGCTGCAGAAGAACCTATCATCGCTACTATCTCAGGTAAATTATCCTGATCTACAGACAAAACAGTTGCAATAACCTGAACATCATTTCTGTAACCTTTAGGGAAGAGAGGTCTAATAGGTCTATCTATTAATCTGGCATTTAATATTGCCTTCTCAGTCGGCTTACCCTCTCTTTTAATAAAACCTCCAGGTATTTTACCAACCGCATATAACCTTTCTTCATAGTCAACACTCAAAGGAAAAAAATCAATTCCTTCTTTCGGCTTATCAGAAGCACAAGCAGTAACAAGCACTACTGTATCTCCATATCTTACAACAACTGCCCCATCAGCAAGTTGAGCTACTTTTCCTACTTCTACAGATAATGTTCTTCCTGCCAACTCCATACTAAATTTCTCCAATATATTACCTCCTTTCATGTAGTGAATATTTCTATATTATATGTATTATTTCCTGCTTAAGATTTTTAAAAACATAAATAATGAGCGGATTCAACCGCCCATCACTTTTAAAAATATTACCTTCTTATTCCAAGTTTATCAATTATATCTCTATATCTTTCAATATCCTTGGACATTAAATAGTTGAGCAAGCCTCTTCGCTGACCAACCATCTTTAGAAGACCTCTTCTTGAATGATGGTCTTTCTTATTGACCTTTAGATGCTCATTAAGAATATTAATTCTTTCAGTAAGTAAAGCAATTTGTACCTCTGGTGATCCAGTGTCTCCCTCTTTTAGCTGGTACTTTTTAATAATCTGCTCTTTAACTTCCTTTGATAAAGCCATTTTTTCACCTCCTAATTTTTATGCCATTTGCTAAGTATATCGTCGGTGAATCGATATACCTGGTAAATGGTCTTATCTATAACAAATAAATTTTAACATAAGGGTGGGCTTTGTGTAAAGAATATTATTTAATATTTTAACCTGCTATCAATATCATCTAATATTTGCTTTTTTAATTCTGATGCATCATTGAATGCCTTTTCTTCTCTCACCCATTTCAAAAAGAATATTTCTATGTTTTTTCCATATAAATCTTCATTAAAGTCAATTATATGTGTTTCAATGGTCATATTGCAGCCATTAAAAGTTGGATTAGTACCAATGTTTGTTACACTCTTATAGATATTATTATTCACTACTGTATCTGTAAAATATACTCCTGGTTTTGGTATTACTAAATCTTTGTTGATACTTAAATTTGCAGTTCGTATACCAAGCTTTCCCCCGATTTTCTTTCCATGAATTACTTGTCCATCTATGCTATAGTTGCGCCCTAAATATTCCTTAACCTCTTCAACCTCACCGTTTTTTATCTTTTCTCTTATAAGACTGCTTGAAACAATATTACCATTTATCCTTACAGCATCCACTATTTCTACTTCAAAACCATATAGGTTACCATATTTTCTTAATAATTCTGCATTACCATCTTTTTTATTGCCAAATGTAAAATTATATCCGGCAACAGCATATTTAATATTAAACTGAGATACTAATATATCTTTGATAAAGGTCTCTGCATCCATCTTCATTATTTCTTGAAAATTCTCTAGATAGACTGCATCAAGCCCAAAATTCTTCATTATGTTAATTCTCTTTATATTTTGTGTTATCAATTCTTGACAGCAATCTGAATTTAAGACCTTTTTAGGATGTTCCATAAAAGTATAAACCATACTATTGCAATCCAGTTCCTTTCCTTTATTGACAACCCTTTCAATTAATTTCTGGTGTCCTATATGAACACCATCAAAACTGCCTAGAGCTATACAATAAGGATTTCCTTTTTTTGCTTCTTTATAATTTGTATAAACTACCATGTATATCTCCTCTTAATCAGGTAAATAAGGTTTTTATTTTTACAAAGTTTCTATTGTAGCAAGCATCATATCCTATGACTCCTAATGCAATGAATCTATCTTCAATAAATAAACGGACCATTTTACCTTCTTCATATGCTTCTATATTATCTTCTAAACCTGGTGAAAAAATTGGATTGCCGTTTATTGCAGATTTCTCTGCAGATTTTTTTATATTAATTCTGTCATATTCATTGAACAATGAATCTGGCGGATATATAAGCTTCTGTAAGCTATTATTTTTTACTGCCTTGCTAATTTCTTCAAGTGTAACAGAATTTTCTATACTAAAAGGAAAAGACTCTAATCTGATTAACTGAGACATGTGAGCTCCATAACCAGATTTGCATCCTATATCATGGCACAGAGTTCTGATATAAGTTCCTTTAGAGCATAAAACATCCATCATAAATTCGTCCTTATCGACTTTGTCAATAATATTGATGTCGTAAATTTCAACATATCTGCTTTTAATATCAACCGACTGCCCTTCTAAAGCATATTGATATAATTTTTTTCCTTTATGCTTTATTGCTGAATATATAGGCGGAGTTTGCAGAATCCTACCTATAAAGCATTCTGCAAGTTCTTTAACAGTCCTGATATCCATGTCTGGTACAGGTAATTGATTTATAACTTTGCCATACTTATCTTGGGTATCAGTAGTAATACCAAACTTTATATTTGCTCTATACAGTTTTATCTTATCAGTCAGGAATTGAACTGCCTTCGTTGATTTTCCTATGCAAATCGGAAGAACCCCTGCTGCTTCAGGATCAAGTGTCCCAGTATGTCCAACTTTTTTAATCCCTAATTCCTTTCTGATAAAATATACTACGTCATGTGAGGTCATACCTGGAGGTTTCAACACATTAATTACACCATTCATAGCCTACACCACCGGAAAAGCGCTTATTACTTCTTCAATTACTTTATCTTTTATATTTCTGATATCACCAACAGCAGTTGCGCCTGCTGCTCTCTTATGTCCTCCACCACCAAACTTTTGAGCAATTTCATTAACATTTATAAAATCTTTAGATCTAAAACCTATCTTTATTTTCCCATCCTCAATTTCTCTAAACAATAAGGCTACTTCCACACCCTTAATATCTCTGGCATAATTTATAATCCCATCTGAATCCTCATCTTTAGCGCCTACTTTCTCAAACAACTCTTTCCTGAGTATGATCGACGCTATCTTATTATTATAGTGGAGTTCAATTGAACTAAGAGCTTCTCCTAACAGTTTTATCTTTGATAAGGAATTATTCTGATAAATATCCTTATATACTTTTGCTGGTTCCACACCATTACTAATCAACTCTGCAACTATTCTATGTGTTGCAGAAGTTGTATTGCTATACTGAAATTGGCCAGTATCAGTAACTATTCCAGTATATATACATTCACATATATCCTTGTCCAATGTTATTTCCAGCTTTTTAATTAATTCATATACTAATTCAGCTGTGGCTGAAGCATTTGTATCAACTATATTGTAATGTCCAAAATTAGTATTGCTTATATGATGATCGATGTTTATTATCTTATTGCTTTCCAAATATTTAGCACTCTTTCCAAACCTTCCTGTATCACCACAATCTAAAGTTACAACTAAATCAAGATCGTAGCTGCATTCAGGTTTTACAATCTGATCAGAATTCTTAAGAAATCTGTATACTTCTGGTACATCGTCATCCAGTACAACCACAACATTTTTACCTAGCTTAACAAGGGCATTGTATAATGCAAGGCATGAGCCAATATTGTCCCCATCAGGCATAATGTGAGACAATATTGCAATATTTCTGCTCTCCTTTATCAATTCTACTGCTGCTTCACCTATCAAATCTATTTTCCCTCTTCCTTTTTATTTATCTCATTTAATATTTCTGCTATTCTGGCACCATGTTCTATGGATTCATCCATGACAAAATGTATCTCGGGAATATACCTGATTTTCATTGCTTCTCCAAGTTTTTTTCTTATAAAGCCGCTTGCATTTTTTAAGCCCTTTAAAGTATTCTCCTTTTCTTCTTTGCTTCCAAATATGCTTACATATACTTTTGCATATTTTAAATCCGGGGTAGTTTCAACGGAAACAATACTGCACATAGCAGATATTCTAGGATCCTTTAGCTCGTTCATTATGATCATGCTGATTTCTTTTTTTATTTCTTCAGAAATGCGATTCAGTCTTTGCATAGACATAATAAATCACCTGCTTTTCTATTTTCTTGGTACAGCCTCCATTGTGAAGCTTTCTATTATATCTCCTTCTTTAATATCATTAAATTTCTCTAAGGTGATACCGCATTCAAAACCTGTATTTACTTCCCTTGCGTCATCTTTAAATCGTTTCAATGATGATATTTTACCTTCATATATTACTACACCATCTCTGACTACCCTTACATCATTGTTTCTATTAATCTTACCGTCTGTAACATAACAACCTGCAATTGTTCCTACGCTTGAAGCTTTAAATATAGCTCTGACTTCAGCGTGTCCTAATACTACTTCTTTATATTCTGGTTCCAGCATCCCTTTCATTGCAGATTCAATATCTTCTATAGCATCATAAATTACCCTGTAAAGTCTGATATCAACTTTATCTCTCTCTGCCAGTGCAATAGCAGCAGGTTGTGGTCTTACATTAAAGCCGATAATTATAGCATTTGATGCAGAAGCAAACATTACATCTGTTTCTGTTATAGCTCCAACTCCACCATGTATAGCCTTTATTTTTACTTCGTCGTTGCTGAGTCTTTCAAGTGATTGCTTTACAGCTTCTACTGAGCCTTGTACATCTGCCTTAACAATAATATTTAATTCCTTAACCTTACCTGCTTGTATCTGACTAAATAAATCATCTAATGAAACTTTCTGACTGCTTTGCAAATGTTCTTCTCTATATTTTTCTTTTCTCTTGTCTGATATTTGTTTTGCTGTCTTTTCATCGTCCACTACTATGAATATATCACCAGCATCCGGAACTTCGTGCAAACCAGTTATTTCAACAGGTGTTGATGGACCTGCTTTTTTTAAATTCTTTCCTTTTTCATCCATCATGGTCCTGACTTTTCCATGAGTATTGCCAACAACAAAGAAATCACCAATATTCAAAGTACCATTTTGTACAAGAACTGTGGCTACAGGTCCTCTGCTTTTATCCAATTTTGCTTCTATCACAGTTCCCTTTGCTTTTCTATTGGGGTTAGCTTTTAACTCTTGCATTTCTGCAACTAAAAGAATCATTTCCAATAGGTTTTCTATTCCTATTTTCTTTTTTGCCGAAACTGGTACACAAATTGTATCTCCACCCCAATCCTCAGGCAATAATCCATGCTCTGTAAGCTCTTGCTTTACCTTGTCAGGATTTGCTCCAGGCTTATCAATCTTATTTATTGCTACTATTATTGTAACATTCGCTGCTTTAGCATGGTTTATGGCTTCAATGGTTTGTGGCATAACACCATCATCAGCAGCCACTACTAATACTGCAATATCAGTTACCTTGGCACCTCTAGCCCTCATAGCAGTAAATGCTTCATGTCCTGGAGTATCTAAGAATGCTATCTTTCGTCCTTCTACATTTACCATATAGGCACCGATGTGCTGTGTAATTCCTCCTGCTTCTGTAGCAATTACATTTGTTTGTCTGATAGCATCCAATAAAGAAGTCTTTCCATGATCAACATGACCCATTATTGTTACTACCGGTGGTCTTGGCCTTAAATCTTCTTCCCTGTCTTCCACATCATTCAAAAGCAATTCTTCATCATTTTTATCAACAGCTTTTTCTATTTTAATACCGAATTCATCTGCTATAAGGGATGCAGTATCAAAATCCAAATCCTGATTGATAGTGGCGACTATTCCAAGCAGTAGCAACTTCTTAATTATTTCAGCTACAGTCTTGCCTGTTTTTTCACTAAATTCCTTTACTGATATTGAATTGCCGATTTTTATTGGTTTCTTAGGCGCAGTATTTTCTTCTTTACTTACAGGTAAAGATTGAGATTTATCTTTTCGCTTATCATTTTTATTATGATGTTTCTTTACATTGCCCTCGCTTTTTTTATTGAATATCATTTTTTTATTTTTCTTTGCTAATTTTTTGCTATTAAATTCATCATCAAAATCCTCATTAATAGTATCTTTTAAGCTATCTTTAATATTATCTTTCATATTGTTTTTCATATTGTTTTTCATATTATATTTCATATTGTCTTTCACAGTATCTTTCACCTTTACCGAATCTGAAGAGTTCATTGTATCCTTTTTACTTACAGATTTTTTTTCATTTTTATTAGCTACCAAATCTCTGATTATTTTTTCCTCATGACTTTCTATATTGCTCATATGATTATTGACATTAATATTTGCTTCTTTGGCTTTGTTTATTAATTCCTTGCTTGATAATCCCAACTCTTTAGCTAATTCGTATAATCTCTTTTTGCTCAAACAATTCACCCCCATTTTTTAGCTACTATTCTCCAATAGACTTATTAAATGATTAGCAAATCCTTCATCAATTATACTGACCACAGATCTAATTTTTTGTCCCAGACTGTCACTTAGTTCTTCCTTTGTCAAGTAAATATAGTATGGTACATGATAATAAGCAGCAGAATTAATAAATCTCTTTTTGGTATTATCTGATGCATCTTCTGCTATAATCAATAATTTAACACGTTTTTGTCTGATAGCTTTTCTAACTGGATCCTCGCCGGAAATTATTTTACCTGCTTTATATGCCATACCAATCATTGATAATATTTTTTTACGCTGTTCCATTTGATAGTATTTGCTCCCTAAGGGTGTTGACTAATTCATCGTCTATTTGCGTTTCCAAAGCATTTTGAATCCTTTTAGCTTTTATAGCACTTTCTAAACATTCGATAGTAGGACATATATAGCAGCCTCTTCCTGACGCTTTCCCCTTTAAATCCATGCTTATTTTTCCTTCTGGACTCCTTACTATCCTTATCATTTCCTTTTTTTCTTTCATCTCATTGCAACCCAAGCATTTTCTCATGGGAATCTTTTTTTTCACCATCAAATCACCTCTTATTCATTTGATAAGACTTGTGATTCACTTTTAATATCTATTTTGCATCCTGTAAGTTTTGCAGCTAATCTTGCGTTCTGTCCTTCCTTACCAATTGCAAGTGATAGTTGAGAATCACTGACAACAACATTTGCAGTATTCTCTTCTTTATTTATTTTCACACTTATAACTTTTGCTGGGCTTAAGGCATTTGTTACAAATACAGCCAAATCATTGCTCCATTCAACAATATCTATCTTTTCGCCCCTTAATTCATCTACTATCACTTGTACCCTTTGACCTTTTTGTCCTACGCATGCTCCAACTGCATCAACGTTCTCATCATGAGAGTAAACTGCCATTTTTGTTCTTGAACCTGCTTCCCTTGATATACTTTTAATCTCTACTATTCCATCTTTTATCTCCGGCACCTCAAGTTCAAAAAGCCTTTTTACCAATCCTGGGTGAGTTCTTGATAATATTACTTGTGGTCCCTTTGTTGTCTTTTTAACTTCAACAACATACGTTTTTATTCTGTCACCTATATTATAAATTTCCCCAGGTACTTGTTCATTTGGTCCTAGAATAGCTTCTGTCTTGCCAAGATCAATATAAACATTGTTTTTTTCTTTTCTTTGGACTAATCCAGTTACAATTTCATCTTCTTTATTGATAAACTCTTCATAGACATTGATTCTTTCAGCCTCTCTTATTCTTTGAACAACTACTTGTTTAGCAGTTTGCGCAGCTATTCTTCCAAAATTTTTTGGAGTTACTTTAATTTCAACAATATCACCTATATCATAATTCCTGTTAATTTTTTTGGCTTCTTCTAAACTGATTTCCAAAAGTTCATCATGTGGAACCTCAACCACTGTCTTTTTAGCAAACACGTCAACATCACCATTTTGTCTGTTTATGGCAACTTTTACATTCTGTGATGTTCCGTAATTTTTTTTGTATGCTGTCACCAGTGCTGCATCTATTGCGTCAAACAGTACATCCTCTTTTATGCCTTTTTCCTTTGCAATCTGCTCAATTGCCTGGAGAAATTCCCCATTCATTTATTTATAACCCTCCTTAAAACTTAATTAAAGGTCTCATTATTGCTATTGCTTTTTTATCAATTTCAATTTCTTTACCTTTATAATCCAATTTCACCTTTTCATCATCAAAATCTAATAATCTGGCTTCTATTGATTTTTTTCCATCAAAAGAATCATAGAACTTGACTTCTAATTCCTTATTTAAATTCCTTTTGTAATCTCTCTCGGTTTTTAGAGGCCTATCAATACCAGGCGAAGATACTTCTAAAATATAAGAATGATCGATAGGATCAATTTCATCTAATTTATCGCTTAATATTTCACTTACCAGTTGACAATCATCAATAGTAATTCCACCTTCTTTGTCTATAAATAGCCTTAAGTACCATTGCCCGCCTTCCTTCTTATATTCTACATCAACAAATTCAAAATTATATTTGTTTAGAATAGGCATGCTTATTTCATATAATATTTCTTCCACTTTCTTCTTCAAGGTAACTCCTCCTTTATCTGATTACCCGATGACAATTAAGAGCAAATTATCTGTATGTTTATAATAGGAAAGAGTGGGAAAGCCCCACTCTAATTGAAAATAATAAGTTTGCGTCCAGAAAGATTATAACACTGTTTATATATTCATGCAAGTTTAAAATAAGCTCAACTGATTATTTTCGGGCAGTCCCTCTAAACATCCATGATTTCTCATTATTTCAATAAGAGTTTTGGATATTTTAGTCCTCTCCCTTAAATCTTCTACAGAAATAAACTGACACTTCTCTCTTTCTTTTACTATGCTTAAAGCAGCGTTAGAACCCAATCCTTGTAAAGCTCGCAGAGGAGGTCTAATACCTTCATCAACAACAATAAACTTTTCTGCTTCAGATTTGTATAAATCTACTGGCAAAAGCTTAATCCCTCTGCAATACATTTCATAGACTACTTCAAGTAATGTCATCAGGTTTTTTTCTTTTGTAGTTGCATTATTCCCTAATTTGTCTAATTCAATCCATTTTGCCCTAACCAAATTCTTCCCTTTAGTTAGAAGATCAGCATCAAAATCATCTATCCTTACAGTGAAATATGTTGCATAAAAAGCTTCAGGATAATATACCTTATAGTACGCAATTCTGAAAGACATCATTACATATGCCGTTGCATGAGCTTTAGGGAATAGATATTTGATGGTTTTACATGAATTTATATACCATTCTGGAACACCTTTTTCTCTCATAGCTTCTTCAAATTCAGGTGTTAAACCCTTGCCTTTTCTTACACTTTCCGCAGTCTTAAAAGCTAGCTTTGGCTTAACACCCTTATATATAAGATATAGCATAATATCATCTCTTGTTGATATTACATCTTTCAAAGTAGCCTGACCACTTCTTATAATGTCTTGTGCATTATTGAGCCATACATCTGTACCGTGTGATAAGCCTGAGATTCTTAATAATTCTGCAAATGTAGAAGGCTTAGTATCCATTAACATCTGTCTAACAAATTTTGTTCCAAATTCAGGTATTCCCAAACTGCCAACCTTACAATCTATATCATCCAAGTTTATTCCCAAAGCTTCTGTTGAAGTAAAAAGGCTCATGGTTTTTTTATCATCTAATTTAATGCTTTGAGCAGATAATCCGGTAATATCCTCAAGCATCCTTATTATTGTAGGCACATCATGGCCTAAAATATCCAGTTTTAATAGTCTTCCGCTTATAGAATGATAGTCAAAATGAGTAGTAATTACTGATGAATCTGTATCATCTGCAGGATGTTGTATCGGAGTGAACTCATAAATCTCTTTATCCGATGGTACGATCATAACTCCACCAGGATGTTGACCAGTGGTTCGTTTGATTCCAGTACATCCTGCTATTAGTCTCTTTGCCTCCGCACTATTGAGCTTTTTACCTTTACTTTCAAAATACTTTTTAACAAATCCATATGCTGTTTTTTCTGCTATAGTGCCTATTGTTCCTGCTCTGAAGACATGGCCTACCCCGAATAATTCCTCTGTATATTTGTGGGCAACAGATTGATATTCCCCTGCAAAATTCAAGTCTATATCAGGCTCTTTGTCACCTTCAAAACCTAAAAATATTTCGAAAGGTATATCATGCCCGTCTTTTTTTAATTCATTGCCGCATACTGGGCAGTTCTTATCAGGCAAATCAACTCCAGACCCAATGCTTCCATCTGTAAAAAAGTAAGAATATTTACAGTTACCGCATACATAATGGGGTGGAAGAGGGTTTACTTCTGTAATATCACACATGGTGGCCACAAAGGATGATCCTACAGATCCCCTTGAACCAACTAAATAACCATCTTTCATAGATTTGGTTACCAATTTATGTGCTATTAGATATAACACTGCATAGCCATTGTTTATTATTGAGTTTAATTCCTTATCCAATCTTTCTTTTACAACTTGAGGCAACTCATCTCCATAGATGCTATGGGCTTTTCGCAATGTCATTTCCCTTATCTGTTCTTCTGCGCCATCTATCTTAGGCGGAAATGTTTCTTGTGGTATAGGTATTATTTCTTCAATGCTGTCAGCAATTTTAGATGGATTGTCTATAACAATTTCACGAGCAACATCATTTCCTAGGTATTCAAACTCCTTAAGCATCTCATCTGTAGTTTTAAAATATAAAGGGGCTTGTTCATCTGCGTCACTGTATCCTTGACCGGCCATCAATATTCTTCTGAAAACCTCGTCTTCAGGTTCAATAAAATGAACATCTCCTGTTGCTACCACAGGTTTATTCAACTTCTTTCCCAAAGCATAAATCTTTTTATTAATTTCTATGAGCCCTTTGTGATCAAGGGTTCCATTTCTAATCAAGAATTCATTATTTTGTAATGGTTGTATTTCAAAATAATCATATAATTTTGCTTTTTCAAGCAAAACACTTTCTTCATCATTGTTCATTATTGACCTGAATATTTCTCCGGCTTCGCAGGCAGAACCAATAATAAGACCCTCTCTATAATTAAGCAATACGCTTTTCAATATCCTTGGCTTCTTGTAAAAATGATCAAGGTGAGAAATAGAAATAAGCTTATAAAGATTTTTCAGTCCAATTTGGTTTTTGACTAATAAAATTATATGGTAACTTTCTGAGGTCTTCAGATTCATGCCTTCTTTTATTATATTGTTAATTTCAGCCACAGACTTTATACTTTTCTCCTCAAGCAGCCTAAACAGTTCAATAAGTATTAAAGCTGCAGCTTCTGCATCGTCAGAAGCCCTGTGATGATTCAGCAGCTTTATTCCAAAATAATCACATAGATTGTTTAACCTATGCTTGTTTATTGGCAGCAGATTTCTGGACAGCTGTAATGTATCTATAACTGTATTATTAACTTCAATGCCTAATAGTGATGCTTTATGTTTAATAAAACCCACATCAAACATTGCATTATGGGCAACTAAAGGCCTGTTCCCAGCAAAATTCAAAAATTCTGGAAGGACTTCATTAATAGTTGGGGCATCAGCTACCAACTCATTTGTTATACCAGTTAATTTCTGGATTTTTTCTGGTATAGGTATTTCTGGGTTAATAAGTGAATTGAATTTAGATACAACTTTTTTATTCTTTATTAAAACAGCTCCTATTTCAGTTATTTTATCATTTACATTATTTAAGCCAGTAGTTTCTATATCAAAAACAACATATTCATCTTCAAAACTATAATCAATTTCATTGTAAACAATAGGAACTCCATCATTTACAAGATATCCTTCCACTCCGTACAGTACCTTAACTCCATATTTTTTTGAGGCTTCATAGGCTTCCGGAAATGCTTGTACCACTCCATGATCTGTTATTGCCACTGCTTTATGTCCCCAGTTCTTTGCCTTTTGAATTAATGCAGTTGCAGATGACATTCCATCCAAAGCACTCATTGATGTATGAGCATGCAGCTCCACTCTTTTCACAGGGGCTGTATCTACTCTTTCATCAATATTTGAAGCAATAATGCCTATAGGATATAACACAATTTCTTTAGAATATGGATCTAGCTGCACATCACCCTTCACCTTCACACCGTTGCCAGGACTAAGCTTTCTTTCAAGATCAGCCAGATCTTCATCTTCCTTCAAAAATAATTTGCAGGTTATAGAATTGGAATAATCAGTAATGTATAAACTTAATATTTTTTTGCCATTATTAAGTATCTTGCTTTCTTGATGGAATATCTTGCCTTTTATTACAATTCGACCTGATTCTTCATTCAAATCATCTATAGAAGTTAATATAGCATCAGAAAATGATTTTCCATAAATTACATCATTATTGGATGTTTTTTTCTCCTTATTATCCGTAGTAGTATTGTTTATAGATTTTAATGTTTCAATAATTATGTTTTTTTCTTCTTCCAATAAAGTGTCAATGTAATCATCACTATCTGCATCTTCTTCAGTATAATTTAATTCTACAGAAATATTTATACCAAAATCCTTTAAGGCTATTTTTTCAATAAGTAAATCTAATTTTTTTTGTTTTACATAATCATAAGATAGTTGAGATTTTAATGTAATTGTCATTGCATTGTTATTGTTAGTTGTAATTGAACAATCCTTCAAAAAACCTATAAAACCAGGGTTTTGGTTCAAAACTCTGGCTATTATATCATCCTTACATTCTTCAATGCTTAATGCTTTTCCATGCAAATCAGCTTCATTTATAAGTACTAGTTTTACCTCAG
>Ga0134092_1001482_pt1 | contig 20415 bp, 13 predicted proteins | sample 3_6taG_FD_94454 | JGI IMG/M metagenome (GOLD analysis project Ga0134092, IMG submission 94454) | Switchgrass degrading microbial communities from high solid loading bioreactors in New Hampshire, USA - 3_6_20_6_A3 metaG | ecosystem: Engineered > Bioreactor > Semi-continuous > Anaerobic >... | reverse complement strand
CGAAGCGATCGGAAAGGGCAGCCTGCTGGTTTGCGAGCCGATACAGGCCGCTGTGGAGGAAGTGCAGCTGCTTTCGGATGGTATAGAAAGCATGGTGGGACACCTGAAGAGGCAGATCGAAAAGAATTCCGAGCAGGAAAAACAGCGCCGGCGCACCGAACTTGCACTGCTGCAGGCACAGATCAATCCCCATTTCCTATATAACACTCTTGATACCATTATCTGGCTGATGGAATCGGGCGAAATTACCGACGCGGTCACAATGGTGGGCAGTCTGTCTAATTTCTTCCGCTTTTCGCTGAGCCGCGGCAAAAATGTGATCACCCTGGCCGAGGAGGAACAGCATATTCGCAGCTACCTCGAAATACAGCAGATGCGTTACCGTGATCTGATGGAATATGAAATAGACATTCCCGAGCAGTTGAAACACTTTATACTGCCGAAGCTTACGCTGCAGCCGCTGGTGGAAAACGCTCTGTATCACGGGATCAAAAACAGGCGGCGCAAGGGTTTCATACGGGTTAAGGGCTGGGTGCACAGCAGCCGCATCATCCTGGAGGTTACGGACGACGGACCCGGCATGACTGAAGAGCGCCTCAATGAGCTGCAGGGCTCTTTGGAGGACGGCGGTCATGAAGGGTTCGGATTAAGGACTGTACATCAGAGGATACGGATACTGTTCGGCAGGGAGTACGGCTTAAAATTGGAGAGCACACCCGGTATTGGCACGAAGGTCATCGTAACAATACCGATGCAGACAGCCGAAGAGCCGGGTGCCTGAATACGGTTATCATGCCGGGCAGCATAAGGAGACATGCCGGTGCGGCATGATTCATTGTACCGGCGGCTGAAGCACAGACCCTGAAGCCCTGGTTTCAAAACCTGCAGCAATGATAGAATTGGAAGATCATGCAGTTGTTGTAAAAATATTTCCTTTATGATACTATCAGAAGCAAATATGTGTTTTTATAATATGGAAAATCAATTTTGAGTCTGTTGAGGAGGATGACAGATTGAAGAAAATAATTGCATTAATGCTGGTAGTGCTGCTTACAGGCTGCTCAATGTCAGCGCAGAAGACTTTCGTAAATGGTGATATAACTGGTAATACGGGAGCTGATTCTGTCAGTGCAGGTGACTCTGCCAGTGCACGAGATGATGATAACGGCGGAGTCAATGATTCGCCGGTACTTATACAGGAGGATGAATTTAATCATGAATCGGATGCGGCAGCCGGCGGGAGCAGTTGGGATGCTTCTGTCAGCATAGATTCCATTACGGGGAAATGGTATGCCGGTGCGATTGGAGATGTCAGGATACATGCAAAGTTTGACGTATCTGATAATAAGGTAACAGGCACCTACTATTATGACAAGTATAAGACAGAGATCCCGCTTCAAGGATACATAGATGATGAGATCCGGGGAATGATCCTGCTGCGCATGACCGAAGATACAGACAAAAACGGGTCTGTTTATGTGCTGTTCAGAACAGATGATTATGCGCAGGGGTTCTGGAAATCAGGCGAAACCATTTACCCCATGTACCTTATAAGAGAAGGATCTGATGCTGAGACTCCAAAGCCAGCGGGAGATGAAGCGCTGGCATATAAGGGCTTATGGTACGGAAGCCGGAGCTATTATTCCGGAGGAGAGGTTATCTTCACGCCGCTGTTCAGTGACTTTGTATTCTATGATATGAGTGCACACAACGGTGCTAACTCAGGATGGATCGAAAGCTTTGGTATCCTCGAGAATGGAAGTGTGAAGACGGTTTTTAGTGATACTACTTATGACAGCAATGAAAATGTTTTCTTCAGCTTTAAGCTCAAAGGAACGACGCTGGAGCTTGATTCAAACATGTATGATTACATGTGCGGAGCTGGAGTTGCATTCTCCGACAAGTATACAAGGGAAGAGCCGTATGTTCCTGTACCGACTGCCCGGGATGCCGGAATAGTTGATACGGAAGAGATGGCAGAGGTATTCAGGGAAATCACTGGAGATGACTTTGAAACCTTCATCTCATATACCCAGACCGTACATTATGAGGACATTATACTCGACGGCAAGCCTGCCAAAGCCGGGAAATCATATTTGAGAGGGATGCCTGGCATGTGCTTCTATATAGTCGCAGAAAGCAATATATATGCCGCATATACAGACTACGACTGCATCCGATATTATACGAATGACAGCAGATATGCCTCAGAACTGCCGGAGCCGATGAGAGAATGGGCATCCGTACAGGGTATCGATGTAAAATACAATTATAGGGCCGCCGAATGATGTCAGTCATCGGTTCAATGCGAATTAGCCGGACGTAAAGCATCAAGCCGGCGCGTCATTATTCATTACACTTATGACGGAAGCATAGACCCTGTGAATTCAGCTCTGGCCTCAAAATCAAACCAGACTCGCTCCTGGACCTAGGCTGCTCGGACAGGACAATGATTTTGCCGGTTTTGTTTTATTAACAGGCTCTGTAAGCTTCAGTCAAATGTTCCATGAATAATGCCGCGCCGCATGACAGGGAACAGTATAACGCAGACTGGTATGACACGAGCCTGATATAATACGGGCAATTTGCAAACAGGAGCAGGGAAAGATGAATAAACTGAAGCTTGTCGTTACTGCCGCATTACTTGCCATTTCAATATGCGGCTGCATAAAAGAATCTCCGCCCGCAGCAAATGCTGCCGGCAGTAATCTGATCGTGGTCGGCTTTTCACAGGTAGGAGCCGAATCGGAATGGCGTGTAGCCAACACCGAGAGCATCAAGGCAGCACTGTCTGAGGAAAACGGTTATGATCTTATATTCAACGATGCCAGACAGGAGCAGGAAAACCAGATACGGGCGATCCGCAGTTTCATCCAGCAGGATGTGGATTACATCGTATTTTCTCCGAAGGTCGAAACAGGCTGGAGGACAGTACTGCAGGAAGCAAAGGATGCAGGCATACCTGTCATCATGGTCGACCGGAATATCGAGGAGGAAAGCAAGGGACTGCTTACTGCGCATATCGGATCAGATTTCCGCGGAGAGGGTGAGAAAGCCGTCCTATGGCTTGAGGAGCTGCTGGAAAAGCAAGGCAGGACATCAGAGCCCATACGGATAGTTAATATCCAGGGAACGATCGGCTCATCGGCGCAAATCGGCAGGACTGCAGCGCTGGAGCAGGGTATCGAACGAAATCAGAACTGGGAGCTGGTTGCGCAGGAATGCGGCGATTTTACAAGGGCAAAAGCATATGAGGTTATGGCAGATATACTGAAGCGTACAAAGGATATCGATGTCGTTTACTGTGAAAACGACGGTGAGGCGCTTGGCGCCATCGATGCGATGGAAGAGGCCGGACTGAAATGTAATGCCGGGGACGGCGTGATCGTAATTTCCTTCGACGCTACAAAGCTTGCGCTCGAGTACTGTCTGGAGGGAAAAATCGCACTGGATGTTGAATGCAACCCGCTGCAGGGTCCCTATGTGGACAGGGTGATCAAACAGCTTCATAAGGGAGAGCCTGTGGAACGTGAAATATATATCGAGGAGACCATGTTCGACTGTTTTTCCATAACACAGGAAATGATAAACAGCAGAGAGTATTGACGCTGCAGTACTGCCTGAACTGCCGCGGCAGCATTATATTGCTGTCAGCTGTGGTATCCTGCGGGAATGATGCCTGGTTTGACTTTCGGCCCGACCGCTCCTTTGCGGAAAGGTCGTTTTTTTATGATGCTTTGTTTGAAAATTAAGGTCATCTTGCGCTGAGAGCTGATATAGATTAGTGCAGTTAACTATTTTATCCATTTTGTTGATATTCTTACCAACTTTCTTTTTATGTGTTGTTTTCCAGATTTTACATGTGATATAAAAAACTCATAAGTTATGTTTTCAAAATTGTATTTTGGGAGGGGCGGAGCATGAAAAAATTCATTACGGTTCTTCTTGTTGTTACTCTGATCCTTGGCCTGTGCTCATGCGGATCCAAATCACAGCAGTCATCCGGCAGGGATTCGTCGAAGCTGATCACTGTTGGCTTTGCTCAGTGCAAGGCAGATGAGTCTGACTGGCGCAAGGCAAATACCAAGTCGGTTCAGGAGGCACTCAGCGAGGAAAACGGCTTCAAACTGATCCTTGCCGATTCCAACAATGATGCTGCCAAGCAGGTAGCTGACGTGCAGGGCTTTATCGACCAGGAAGTCGACTACATAATAATTGCTGCTGTTAACGAGGACGGCTGGGATACCGTTCTCAAGAATGCGAAGAACGCCGGTATACCTGTAATACTTATGGACAGGACCATAAACGCCAGTGAGGATCTTTACACCTGCTGGATCGGCGGCGGCTTCTATGAAGAGGGCGTAAAAGCCACAGACTGGATGGAAACAAGATTCTCAAAGGATCAGCAGGTCAACATCGTGCATTTGCAGGGACAATTGGGTGCTTCTGCTCAGGTAGGACGTACAAAGGCTCTTGAGGATGCCGTTGCCAAAAACAGCAACTGGAAGATCATCGCACAGCAGACTGGTGATTGGAGCACCGACAGAGCAAAGGAAATCATGGCATCATGGATCAAGCAGTATGGCGATGATATCCACTGCGTATATGCGGAAAACGACAATATGGCAGACGGTGCCATCCAGGCTCTTGAAGAGGCTGGCAAGAAGGTCGGCGGAAAAGACGGCATAGCAATTATTTCATTCGACGCCAACAGAGCGTATCTCCAGATGACGCTGGAAGGCAAGATCAACTGCAACGTGGAATGCAATCCGCTGCTCGGACCTGGAGTCGCTGAAATAATCAGGAAGATCGAAACAGGCGAAACTCCCAAAAAGAAGGAATCCGTTGAGGAAACGGCATTCTACTGGGATACGATTACACAGGAAATCATAGATGCCCGTCCGTATTGATGCGTATAAAACGATTGCTGATTTACAACACAATATGAAACAACCTTTCGGTCCGGGAAGAAAGTGTATGATCTGCAGCCGCAGCTTCTGCCCGACTTCAGCAGTGTACGGCTCAGAGAAACAGAACCTGTCTGTGGTAAGGGCGGACAGATCCTGTATAGCTTCTTCCCGAACCGATATTTGTCATTTTCGGCAGACAGGATACTGGTGATAAGGTGGCATTGCAATATGGATAAATCAAGCTTTGACCGGAACGTACCGTCGCTGGTGATGAGCGGTATCGGGAAGTCGTTTCCCGGAGTCCGTGCACTCAATAATGTAGATTTCAGATTGCGGCGCGGCGAGATCCATGCGCTGATGGGTGAAAATGGCGCCGGAAAGTCTACGCTTGTCAAGGTGTTGACGGGAGTTTATCCGATGGATGAGGGGAGCGTCAGCATCGATGGAAACCCTGTAGTGATACGTACGACACAGGACGCACAAAGGTATGGGATCAGCACTGTTTATCAGGAAGTGAATCTGTGCTGGAATCTGACTGTCGCGGAAAACCTTTTTCTGGGTCGTGAGCCCCGCAGGATGGGCTTTATCGACTGGAAGCAGATGAACCGCAGGGCGGCAGAGTTATTGCAGGAACTGAACATATCAGCCGATCCGGCGGCACAACTGGACAGCTATTCGATCGCTGTCCAGCAGATGATAGCCATTGCCCGTGCAGTCGATACGGAATGCAGGTTTCTGATACTTGATGAGCCCACTTCTTCTCTTGATGTCGATGAGGTAAAAAAGCTTTTTGCGCTCATGAGACAGCTCAAAGCCAAAGGAGTGGGAATTGTTTTTATCACCCATTTTATCGACCAGGTTTATGAGATATGCGACCGTATAACGGTGCTCAGAAATGGAGAGCTGGTGGGAGAGTATGAGGTGGATAAACTGCCGCGGCTCGAACTTGTGACGAAGATGGTGGGCAAGGAAATAGAAAATCTTTCAAACATCAGTGTGGACAGGGATGAATCGAAATTCGAGGGAGAATTACCCATCATCGAAGCCCGTGGATTGACCAGCGGCCCTTCGAAAATCGCTCCCTTCGATCTCAGGATGTATAAGGGTGAGGTCGTTGGCTTCAGCGGTTTGCTGGGCTCAGGCCGAAGTGAGCTGGTAAGGACGCTGTATGGCGCTGATAAAGCAGTGCAGGGGCAGCTTTTCATAAAAGGCAAAAGGACAAGGATCAGAAAGCCTCTTGATGCAATGAAGCAGGGAATGGCCTACCTGCCTGAGGACAGGAAGGTGGATGGCATTTTATCAGAACTGTCGGTCCGGGAAAACATCATTATTGCCCTTCAGGCAAAACGCGGCATCTTGAAGCGTATGACCCTAAAAGAGATGGAAAGATACACAAGTGAGTATATAAAGCTGCTCAATATTAAAACAGCCAATATGGAAACACCGGTAAAAAGCCTTTCCGGAGGCAATCAGCAGAAGGTGATACTGGCACGCTGGCTGCTTACCGATCCGGAGTTCATGATATTGGACGAACCTACCCGCGGTATCGACGTCGGCACCAAGACGGAAATCCAGAAGCTTATACTTAAGCTGGCGGAGGAAGGGAAAAGCGTTGCCTTTATATCATCGGAGATAGATGAAATGCTCAGGACATGCTCAAGGATGGCAGTCATGCGTGATCGCAGCAAGGTTGGAGAGCTGAGCGGCTCTGAACTGAATCAGAATACCATTATGAATACGATAGCAGGCGGGAAAATGCAGCCGCCGGCAGGAGGAGAAAGACTGTCATCAGCTGACGGAAAAATGCAGACAACAGAAGGGAAAGAAATCCGGGCTGCAGCAGGGGAGGAAGCATATGCAGCCATAGGGGAGGAAGATGGCAATGAATAGAATATCGGGCCTTTGGAGCAAATTTGCCGGATCTGTTCTGAAGCCGGTTCTCAGGAAACTTACGGGCAGCCGGCTGACATTTTCACTGATCGTCCTTTTTGTAGTGATAGTTCAGAATATCATCACAACACCGACGTTTTTCAAAATTACAGTTACCAACGGCTTGATATCAGGTTATATACCCGACATTCTGGATGAAGCCGGCCTGCTTGTTATCGTAACTATGGGCATGACGCTGGTTATAGCGGCAACCGGAGGTGTGGATATCAGTGTAGGCGCAATTATGGCGATTGCCGCCAGCTTCTGTGGTCTGATGCTCAATGGACCTGAATACAGGACTGATGTTTTTTACAGTCCATATCTGCTGGCGCTTCTGGCAGGACTGCTTGGAGGGGCTCTGTGCGGGGCATTCAACGGTTTTCTGGTGGCAGTTCTGAAAATCCAGCCGATGATCGCCACGCTCATCCTTTTTACTGCAGGACGTTCAATAGCAAAACAGATTACCCACGGACAAACCATTTATAATATGAATCCTGTTTTCAAATATCTGGGCGTACAAATACCGGGTATACCCGTCAGGACGACCATAATCGTATCTGTCCTGACTGTGATATTGGTGACACTGCTGACAAAACTGACGAGCCTTGGACTTTATGTACAGAGCGTAGGCATAAATGGTTCAGCATCCCGGCTTGTGGGGCTCAATTCCAGTGCCATCAGGTTCATGACATTCGTGATTTGCGGCACATTGGCCGGAGCGGCCGGACTGGTGGGAGCAAGCAGTCTTGGGAGCGTAAATTCAGGAGAATTGGGCCTGGGAATAGAGATGGATGCCATATTGGCTGTGGCCCTGGGAGGCAATATGCTGGGCGGCGGCAAATTCAGCATAGCAGGCTCAGTGATTGGAGCCTACACCATCCAGTCTATCACTACGACTCTGTACGCAATGAATGTCCGGGCGGATCAGCTGTATGTATTCAAAGCGCTTATAATAATTTTCATCATCGTTGCCAGCAGTGATGTGTTCAAGGGAAAAATAAAAAAAGCGGTCTGCAGAGTATTTGGCAGGAACGCGGCTGTTGGAGGTTGATGCAATGAAAGACAGCAAAAAAAGCATCGTATCCGGTATGGACATTTCAATCAGGCGCAGAGGCCTGAGCAATACGGGAGTACTGCTGCTGATTACCATTTCTCTTTTTGTCCTTCTGTATGTTCTGTCCCTGTTCCTGTTTGCTGACAGCAATTTTGCCAAATACTCCGTTTTCTTCAATCTGTTCAACAACAAGGCTTATTTGCTGATGCTTGCGCTGGGGCTGACCATTGTTATGATAACCGGGAGTATAGATATTTCCGTAGGAGGCGTGACGGGGCTGATAAGCATGGTCATTGCCGCGATGCTGATGGACGGCAGTGTAAACGCAATGTGGACGATCCCTGTATCATTGGGTATAGGTCTGTTGTTTGGCATTGTCCAGGGCTTTTTGGTTTCGTATATGGAAATCCAGCCATTTATAGTAACATTGTCCGGCATGTTTTTTGCCCGCGGCATGATAAGTGTGATTAACACACAGTCTGTGCCGATAACGGACCAGCTGTTTATGAGCTGGTCAAGTGCGAAGCTGTATATTCCGTTTTTGTACAATGAGCGCAGGAACGGCACACGTGATGTGGCATATCTCACTCCGGCAGCGATTGTGGCCGTAATTGTGCTTATTATCATTATCATAGTGCTTAAGAAGACGAAATTCGGTCGTGCCCTGTATGCCATCGGCGGTAATGCCCAGAGTGCATTGATGATGGGAATCAACGTAAAGCGGACAAAGTTCCTGGCCCATGTACTTTGCGGTTTGCTGGCCGGCATCGGAGGATTTCTCTATACCCTTTTTGCCCCGTCCGGCAACCCAGGAAACGGATATGGCTATGAGATCGATGCCATTTCATCCAGTGTGATAGGCGGTGCGATGCTGACAGGCGGGATCGGGCTTCCGATAGGTACTCTCTTCGGAGTTCTGATCAATGCTCTTATCGAACGTGTAGTTCCGCTGCTTGGTATCGTGGAGCCATCATGGCCCAGGATAATAACCTCGGGATTCCTGTTTGCCTTCATAGTGCTTCAGAGCATACTTGCCAGCGCTGGTTCGAAACGCGGCTTTAAATTGCTGCTGCCGGAATGGATGAGGTTCCGGATCAAAAAAGAGAGGGATAATGACCTGGTAATGCACAGATAATCCTGACTCTGTCATAAACCACAGCCCGGACGCTCAGATGAATCGAGCTGCCTTGGAAAACCTGAGGCAGCTGTTTTCATTTCCGGAAGTCTGAAAACCTGCTTAAAAGCTGCAGAAAATGATTTTGCACGCCATAGGTGATTATTTAGTCTAGCCCGCTTTGCCCAAAATATGGTACAATATAAATAAAATAGAAAATATTAACCGGCGGATTTACTTTACCGGGCGCAGTGTTCAGTTAATGCGGGGAGGTATTGTTGTGTACGGCCTTATGGTATGTGACGGCGAGCAGGCAGTGATCGAATCCATATGCCATATAGTGGAAAAAGAATGCAGCAGCATTAAGGTCGTAGGAACTGCCGGATCCGGGAAGGAAGCTGTGGAGAAGACGCTGGCGGCAAAGCCGGACATTATACTGACAGAAATAAAGCTGCCGGGCATAAATGGCATCGAAGCGATAAAAGAGATAAAGAAAGTACAAAGTGATATAAAGATTGTTATCATCTCGGCCTATGAGTTTTTTGAGTACGCAAAACAGGCTGTTGAGCTCGGAGTCAGCAGATATCTGATAAAACCGGTAAGAAAGGAAATACTGGCGGACACACTCAACATGATAACAGCCCGGCTTGATGAAGAAAGGCAAAAATACCGGCGGGAGCTTGAAGCAAAAGAGAGATTGGAAAAAATGCAGTCCGCTGCGGAGCATTGCTTTATTTACTCATTACTGTACAATCAGGCGGGAATAGATGATATAACCAAATATAAAAGTGAATTCTTTGACATAAATGAGCAAACCGGTTTCATTTTTATAATGACCTTCAGCAAAAAGGAGAAAGAATCCGGTCATGAAGCTCCAACCAGGGACTGTCTTGATGTTCATGACATATATGACTTTATAAAAGAGAATCTGAAGCATAAATGGAAATGCATCGTAGGTCCTGTAATGCCGGACAGGGTCGTGGTCTACGCGGCTCAGGACCTGAATGATGTATACCGGCAGAGGGTGCAGGCTGTAACATGTATTGAAGAATTAATGCACCTGCTGGAAGAGAAATTTAATGTCAGGTTAAAAGCAGGCATTGGCAGGGTCCACGATGATAATGAGATGATCGCTTCTTACCAGGAAGCACTGACTGCGCTGAACAGCATTGATGACCGCAGAATAGCACATATAGATGACATATCTCCATCCAAACCCGATGCGGAGTGTGAGGCTGCAGTACAGGAACATAAACTGCTGGACGCCCTCGAAAACGGAGAAGTTTACAAATGCTTGAGCGTTCTGTCCGATATCTTTCGAAAATATCAGGATTTCACTGACCAGGAGCTCGTTCGCTTCAGGATCATTGAAATGATGGCAGCAGTACGGCATATTGCTATGAAAAATGGCTTAAAGGATGATACGGGATCCGGCCGGCATATTAAAAAGCTCATGAGCTGCGGGTCCGGGAAAGAGCTGGAGCAAACTTGCACAGAACAGTTAAGGTATGTTGCCTGCGAAATATTCAGGAGGAAGAAAAGCAGCGCGGGGAAGATAGTAGAAATGACCAATATGCTTATAAACGAAAGGTACAATCAGGGGCTGAATCTGGATGATGTCTCCAGAGAACTGCATATAAGCCCCCATTATCTGAGCCGGCTGTATAAAAGTGAAACAGGTGAGAATTTTATTGACAGGCTGACATCAGTCCGGATAGAAAATGCCAAAAAGCTTATGAGAGAAAACAGGTATTCGGTCAAAGAGGTCTGTTATATGTCAGGGTACAGCGATCCCAACTATTTCAGCAAATTATTCAAAAAGCATGTCGGAGTATCTCCCACGGACTATCAGAAACAGATCAGGGAAGGTATTCGGCTTCAGCGGTGAGAGCTTTTCCGGGGCATGAATGCGGAATCGGCTGAAAATGAAATCCGATGAGCCTGCGTTGGAATACGGAACGAGTTATCCGGGAATTACAGGTTGAAATATTTATGGAGGAGCGTCGAATGGACAATCACCATAATGAAAGATACATCAGCCAGGAATATGTGAAACTGTTTGTTAAGCTGTATAACGGAATGAGTGTCGACAGAAGCATTTTCAGAGGACATACATATATGGTCTGTGTACTGCTGGGCTGTACTGGGACTGCAAGGATCGAGAACCCGCAGGTTCTGTTGCTGGAATGTCTTTACAGGCAGCTGGGTGAGCTGGACAATTGCCAGTTCCGCAAAAAAGGCAGTCAGTATTCGTTTCTGCTTTCTCCCAAAACACTTGAGCTCTTTGGCTTTGATAAAAAGGCTGTGGCGGACATGCTGTCCGGTGAATTGAAAAAGTCAGGCCTGAAATGTGCCTTCCTTTTTGATTCCTATATTTTCGAGCATGGTGAGCATTCGTTCAGGGAGGACCTGGCGGATCACAAATATGCAATGCTGACAGAGCTGTTCTTTTCGGGCGGCGAATTTATGGACTACTGCCCCGAACGGTTCAGTGCAGACAGAGGATCATACCCCGGAACACGATATCTGGAACAGATAAGGCAGCATATATCCATGCTTGACAGAAATGGCATAATGCATGCTGTCGAAGAACTCGCGGAGGAAGTCCTCAGGAAGCATACGGGTATACAGTACATTCAGGAAATAGACTATCGGATATATTATCTGCTGGTGAACGAAATATCCAAATTCATGGAATCAGACATCGAGGAGCCGCTCATCAAACGTCCTGAATGGCTGGATGCTCCGTATTTCATCACTTTTCCCGAATGGAAGAGGCTGCTGCGCTCAATGGTAACTGAGGGCTTCGATATTATTGAAAAATGCTGTTATTCAGCGAACACCGGCATCTGCAAAAAGGTTATCGACTTTATCCACCGGCATTACATGGAACAGATAAGTCTTAAGCAAATAGCAGATCTGTTCTTTATAAATGCGGCATATCTGGGCAGGCTGTTCCAAAAGACCACAGGCATGAGCTTTAAGGAATATGTCAACAAAATACGCATTGCCGAAGCTAAAAAGCTGCTTTTACAGACGGATATGCTTGTTTATGAAATAGCAAATCATGTCGGTTTCACTGAAAGCAGCTATTTTATCCTGAAATTTTCGCAGGAAGTTGGTAAAAGCCCGACGGAATACAGAGAAGGTTTGATTTGTAAAAATTAAAAAATCATCTTGACAGAAAAAGGACAGATTTATAAAATATTATTAGCACTCGATAAGGACGAGTGCTAATAAGCGTTTTACATTCCTTTTATTTTTTGATATTTATTAATGACGTATGTGTGCGTTATTTGTATTTATCCTTAAGCTAAGAGGAGTTGGAACGCTTTTTTGTTGCGGAATAAAGGATAAATAAAGCTTTTGCTTTATAAATAAAACATTCAGAAGAAAGGAGTAGTTCGATAATGAATATCAAACCACTGGGTGCAAGAGTACTGCTCAAGGAAATCGAGTGTGAAGAGACGACTAAAGGCGGCATCGTACTTCCGACAAATGCGAAGGAGAAGCCATACATGGCAGAAGTCGTAGAAGTCGGCCCGGGTGAGGTGAGGAACGACAGGGAGATAAAAATGGTCGTTAAAAAAGGAGACCGTGTGCTTTACGGCAAGTATGCCGGAACCGAGGTCAAGATAAATGATCAGAAATATCTTTTAGTAAAGCAGGATGATATCCTGGCAGTGATAGAGTAAGGAGGCTGGTGAACAATGTCTGCAAAAGTAATTGCATTTGATGAGAAAGCTAGAAAATCCATCGAGGCAGGTGTGAACAAGCTTGCGGATGCCGTTAAGGTAACACTGGGACCTAAGGGCAGGAATGTGGTGCTTGATAAAAAATACGGATCACCTGTTATCACCAATGACGGTGTCACTATTGCCAAAGAAATCGAGCTTGAGGATCCCTATGAAAATATGGGTGCACAGCTGGTAAAGGAAGTTGCCAGCAAGACCAATGATGTGGCCGGTGACGGTACTACTACAGCAACCTTGCTGGCGCAGGCCATCGTCAGGGAAGGACTCAAGAATGTCGCATCCGGTGCAAATCCCATAATTCTCAAAAGAGGAATGGACAAGGCGGTTGAAAAGGCTGTTGAATGCCTGAAGAAGAACAGCCAGAAAATTAAGGGCAAGGATGACATGGCATTTGTAGCCACCATCTCCTCAGGTGACGAGCAGATCGGCCGTCTTATTGCCGATGCCATGGAAAAGGTCACATCAGAGGGCGTAATAACTATAGAGGAAAACAAGGCTTTTGATACTGTAATCGAAGTCGTCGAAGGTATGCAGTTCGACAGAGGATACATTTCATCCTACATGATAACAGACAATGAAAAGATGGAGGCGGTTCTGGACGATCCGTACATACTTATCACCGACAAGAAGATAAGCAATGTTCAGGATCTGCTGCCCGCTCTTGAACTGGTGGTCAAGAACGGCGGAAAACTGCTTATTATCGCAGAGGATGTTGAAGGAGAGGCATTGGCGACAATCGTCGTCAACAAGCTCCGCGGCACTCTGAACTGCGTTGCAGTAAAAGCTCCAGGCTTTGGCGACAGAAGGAAGGAAATGCTCAGGGATATCGCTATCCTTACGGGCGGCGAGGTCATATCTGATGAAGTCGGCCTGAATATCCGCGATATCAGACTGGAATGGCTGGGCAGGGCTAAATCCGTCAAAGTGCAGAAGGAAAACACGATCATCGTTGATGGTGCCGGCGATCCCAAGGCAATAAAGGACAGAGCAGACTCCATCAGGAAACAGATCGAGACAACGACATCGGATTATGACAAGGAAAAGCTCAATGAAAGACTGGCCAAGCTCGCAGGCGGTGTGGCCGTAATCAAGGTTGGAGCAGCAACCGAAACAGAAATGAAGGAAAAGAAGTACAGAGTGGAAGATGCACTGAATGCAACGAAGGCTGCTGTTGAAGAAGGAATCGTTCCGGGTGGCGGTACTGCATATATCAATACCCTTGCAGACGTTGCAGCTTTGGTTAATACTCTCAGCGGCGACGAAAAGACAGGTGCGTCAATCATTCTGCGTGCACTCGAGGAGCCTTTGAGACAGATAGCTGAAAACGCAGGCGTTGACGGCTCTATCGTTGTCGAAAAGGTCAAGAACAGTGAAAAGGGCACAGGATTCGATGCTCTGAATGAACAGTATGTTGATATGTTCAAAGCAGGTATCGTGGATCCGGTCAAGGTAACAAGGTCGGCACTCCAGAATGCTGCTTCTGTGGCTGGTATGATTCTGACCACGGAAAGTGCTGTTGCTGAAAAACCGGAGAAGAAAAATGTTCCTCCGGCACCGCCGGCTGACATGGATTATTAATGGATCGAGGATCCCCCGCCAGTCACACAGGTCTGTGGCTGGCGTTTTTGCATGCAAGTGCCGTTAACTGTGCTGTCAGCCTTACCATACACCTGATAAACTGGTATTATAGATATATAACAACAAAGGATTAAAGCATTTATGAAGAAACTGGTTATTGGAATACTTGCACATGTGGATGCAGGAAAAACAACTTTATCGGAGAGCCTGCTGTATCTGAGCGGCAGGATACGTACGCTGGGAAGAGTGGACAATAAGGACGCCTATCTGGACAATTTCGAGCTTGAGAGGGCCAGAGGCATCACCATATTTTCCAAACAGGCTGTCTTTGACGTTGACGGCACGCAGATTACGCTGCTGGATACCCCGGGGCATGTGGATTTTTCAGCGGAAATGGAACGGACGCTGCAGGTGCTCGATTACGCCATACTGGTCATCAGCGGTGCCGACGGTGTGCAGGGGCACACCAAAACATTGTGGCGCCTGCTGGATATCTATAATATCCCGGTTTTTGTATTTATAAATAAAATGGATCAGAGCGGAACTGATAAGGAAAAAGTACTTAATGAACTGGAAAAGCAGCTCGGTGACTCATGCATCGATTTCAGCCGGGCAGGCACTGAAGATTTTCATGACCGGCTGGCAATGTGTGATGAGGTTTTGATGGAAAGATTCCTGGAGACGGGCCATATCGATGACCGTCATATAAGTGATGCCATCAGGAGCCGAAAGGTGTTTCCGTGCTATTTCGGCTCGGCACTGAAGCTGGAAGGTGTTGAAGCGTTCCTTTACGGAATGCTGAAATATACATGCGAGCCTTCATGGCCCGATGAGTTTGGAGCAAGAGTATTCAAAATAGGCAGGGATGAACAGGGAAACCGTCTGACATACATGAAGATCACCGGTGGAGTGCTGAAAGTAAGGAATGTTTTGTCCGGCAGCGGCTGGGAGGAAAAGGTCAATCAGATCAGGATCTATTCCGGACAGAAATATGAAGCGGTTAACGAGGCAGAGGCCGGCACCGTATGTGCTGTTACCGGGCTTACTCAGACAAGGCCGGGCGAAGGTCTGGGCATCGAGGACACATCCTGTGAACCGCTGCTGGAGCCTGTACTGTCTTATCAAATCGTACTCCAGCAGGGCTGCGATCCAAGAGCGGTGCTGCCGAAGCTGCGTCAGCTCGAGGAGGAGGAGCCGGAGCTTCGGATCGTCTGGGATGAACAGCTTAAGGAGATCCGCGTTCAGATCATGGGAGAGGTGCAGATAGAAATACTGCAGAGCCTCATAAAAAGCAGATTCGGGCTCGATGTTTCATTTGATTCCGGCAGAATAGTATATAAAGAGACTATTGCAAATGTGGTGGAGGGAGTAGGGCATTTCGAGCCGCTGGGACATTACGCCGAGGTCCACCTGCTGCTTGAGCCTGCGGAGCGTGGAAGCGGCCTTCAGTTTGCGGTTGACTGCAGTGATGATGTATTGGGCCGAAACTGGAAGAATCTTATCCTGACCCATCTGGAGGAGAAGGTTCATAAGGGCGTCCTCACAGGATCTCCTGTCACGGATATGAAAATCACTCTGGTATCGGGCAGGGCGCATAACAAGCATACTGAGGGAGGCGACTTCAGAGAGGCCACATACCGCGCCGTGAGGCAGGGCCTGAAAGAAGCTGAATCGATATTGCTTGAGCCCTATTACCAGTTTCAGCTGGAACTGCCTGAAAAAATGGTAGGGCGCGCCATGTCAGACATCGAAAAAATGCACGGTACATGCCAGATCACCCGTATAGAGGGAGAAACTGCCGTGCTCGAAGGCAGCGCTCCCGTTGTCACGATGCGGAATTACCATAAGGAAGTAACAGCATATACCAAAGGTTACGGCAAGCTGTTCTGCAGCCTTAAGGGCTATGATATCTGCCACAATACCGATGAAGTAGTGGCTATGATCGGCTATGATTCCGAAAGAGATGCCTCCGATCCGACAGGCTCCGTCTTTTGCGCCAACGGTGCAGGCTTTTTGGTGAGCTGGGATCAGGTAAAGAATTTCATGCATGTAGAAAGCTATCTTGCTCAAAGAGGTAAACCTGCCCGGGATTCAGCGGAGAAGCGTACGGTATATGCAAAGGATGACTGGATGAGCCCTGAAGAGGTGGATCTTATATACAGCAGAACTTATCTGGCCAATCAGGGCAGGAAAAGGGTATGGCGAAAAAAGTGGAGAACGGTAGAGCCGGCAGACAGAAAGCCTTCTGCAAATAAACCGCAGGAGATTAAGCAGGAGTATCTTCTTGTCGACGGATATAATATCATTTTTGCATGGCCTGAGCTGAAAGAAATGGCACAGGACAATATGGACGGTGCCAGACTAAAGCTCATCGATTATCTCAGCAAATATCAGGATGTAAGAAAGAACCGGATAATTGCTGTTTTTGATGCTTACCGCGTTGAGAAGCATGTTGAGGAAATAATCGAATATGACAATATTCTTGTGGTTTTCACCAGAGAAGTGCAAACAGCTGACCAGTTCATTGAAAAGTTTGCCCATGACAATCAGAAAAAGTACAACATATTTGTTGCCACATCTGACAATCTGCAGCAAATCATTCTCAGAGGAGCAGGCAGTACGGTGCTTTCTGCAGGAGATCTGAGGGACGAGGTCATGAGGGCGATTGAAAATGTTCTGCAGGCATACCGGGAGAGACAGGTAGTAAGCCGCAATTATATAGAAGACTCATTGTCCGCATCGACCAAACAGAAGATGGATGAGTTGAGGAATGAGTAATGAGATGCCCGGCAGTTTGTACTGTCCGGGCCTTTTGGGATTAAAGCTGATTATCCCGTGCCTTTCGAATTGCATCTGATGCTCCGGGCATTTTTGTATAGAATCTGATCGTCTCGAGCCTTTCGAATTGAACCTGACTTTTCAAGCCTCTTCGCATTTAAGATAACTGCCCCGGGGACTACCGAACTGAATCTGACCTTCCCGAGCTCATTTCCAATCGCATCTGAGGGCCCTGGCAGATCGCAGGTTCAGGTCAGCGTAAAAGACTTTGGCGTTATAAAATCTTGTATATGTTATATTAATGGGTTAAAATTTCCTTATAGACATAAATAAAGAAAGATTTCGATATGAAAGTGCTGGTCTGTAACAAACGACATAACTCCCTTTAGTCAAAGTATTATGATGTTTTGCTGTAAAGGAGGATTACAGATGAAGAGCAGGATCAGGGTTTTGATTGCTGTTTTGCTTGCCCTGCTGCTGACGGCGGGCACGCTTGCGGGATGTGGCAGACAGAGCGGCGAAAAAGGTACGCTTTCTGAAAATGAAACTTCTGCGGATTTGCAGGGATCGCAGAAGGAGCCCGTAAAGGATACAGACAAGCCGGCTGCGGATAATTCGTCAGGGACGGATAACCCGGCTGCAGGTGAAGTATCAGATGATACAGGAGCATCTGCGGATTCGGGAGCTCAGACGGACAGCGGAGCAAAGACGGAAAGTGGGACATCTGCGGAAGCAGGTAAATCGGAAGACACCGAATCATCATTCAAAATCCCTGAAATCAGCATCGGTAAAAAGGATCTCCCTCAAAACTCTGCTCTTGCTTTTGTGAGTAAAATGAAAATAGGATGGAATCTGGGCAACACATTCGATGCCTATGACTGCAGCTGGCTGAGTGATGAACTTGATTATGAGTCTGCCTGGTGCGGTGTCAAAACCAGGGATATGGTGATGAAGCTCGTAAAGAGTGCCGGATTCAACACGGTAAGGATTCCTGTGTCATGGCATAATCACGTATCAGGCGATGATTTTCAGATCAGTGAGGCCTGGCTCAGCAGAGTCCAGGAGGTGGTCGATTATGCGATTGCCAATGACTTGTATGTAATATTGAATATCCATCATGATATGGGTGAGAAGTATATTTACCCGACAAGTCAGTATCTGGATCAGTCCACCCGCTATATCACAAGCATCTGGTCGCAGCTGGCAGAACGCTTCGCCGATTATGACGAACGGCTTATATTTGAATCCATGAACGAGCCGAGAATGGTCGGACATAAATATGAGTGGTGGATCGAACCCAATGATAAGGACTGTAAGGATGCCATCAACTGCATCAATATGCTTAATCAGACTTTCGTCGATACGGTACGGTCTTCAGGCGGCAATAATGCAAACAGATATCTCATGGTGCCCGGATATGCCGCATAGTATGCCGGAGCACTGAATCAGGACTTTAAGCTGCCGGCTGACACTGTGGCAGATAAGCTGATCGTATCTGTCCACGCATATACCCCGTACAATTTTGCGCTGGAGGCAGGCGGCGTCAATACATTTGATATAAATAGAAAATCAAGTACACAGGAAATAGATTATTTCATGGATCAGCTTTACGGCAAGTTCGTTTCCAGTGGGACCCCGGTAGTGATCGGTGAGTTTGGAGCACGAAACAAAAAGAACAATCTGCAGGACAGGGTCAACTATTCGGCATATTATGTAGCAGCCGCCAGAGCAAGGGGCATGACGTGCCTGGTGTGGGACAACCATTCATTTACGGGTGATGGTGAGCTGTTCGGCCTCCTGGACAGAAGATATTACAGATGGAGATATCCCGAGATAATCGATGCGATGATGAAGTACGCTGAGTAAGCGCAAATACGGGCAACAGCGTTTTAAGTTAAATTGAATTATCGGACTAATCAGTTTTTTCTACTGGCAGACGGCGCAGCTCAAATAACTGCGCCGTTTGCCTGTTTTGGCGGGACAGAAGCCAGAATATACAGGCTCGGATTGGTAAAGAGTAATGAATATGATCAGTGAATGTTAGTTATGTTGCTGTGGTAACAAAAGTGATAAAATATAACTATTGTATGATTATGTCAAACTTAAAATTCGATAGGGATGACAATAAATGTGGATTTTATTTGCGTTCTTCTCTGCGATTTTTGCAGGATTGACAGCCATTTTGTCAAAGATCGGCATCAGGAACATTGATTCAAATGTCGCAACTGCATTGAGAACCATCGTTGTACTGGTGTTTTCATGGATCATGGTTTTCATAACCGGATCTCATGTGACCATATCACAGATAAGTGCCTATACTCTTCTGTTTCTGGTGCTGTCAGGGCTTGCTACAGGTGCATCATGGCTGTGCTACTTTAAAGCCCTGCAGATAGGCGATGTTAACAAGGTGACCCCCATCGATAAGTCCAGTACTGTTTTGACTATGATACTGGCATTTATATTGCTGGGGGAGGATGTAACGGTCATAAAAGCAATAGCTATAGTGCTTATCGGAGCAGGAACATACCTGATGATCCAGAAAAGCAGACCATCGAATGTCAGGCCGGCTGCTGCTTCGGATCAGGGTTCGGATCCGAATACGAGTTCTGCTGCCGGTACAGGTACAGACACAGAAAGCGATGCGGGTTCAAATTTTACTTCTAATCAGGATCCAAATCAAAACCAAAATCCCAATGGCAGTCTGTGGCTGCTCTACGCCGCAGGAGCTGCGGTCTTTGCGTCCCTTACGTCCATACTGGGGAAGATAGGCATTGAAGGTGTTGAATCAAACCTTGGTACTGCCATCAGAACCATTGTTGTTTTGATCATGGCATGGCTGGTCGTTTTTGTGACAAAAAAACAGCACACTATAAGGGGAATCGATAAAAAGAGCATGATATTCCTTGTTCTGTCCGGTTTCGCCACCGGAGGTTCGTGGCTTTGCTACTACAGGGCGCTGCAGGACGGACCGGCGAGTATAGTAGTGCCGATAGATAAAATGAGTATCGTTGTTACCGTAGCTTTTTCATCGCTGTTCCTGAAGGAAAAGCTCACGGTCAAATCATTGACTGGCCTGATCCTTATAACAGCAGGTACGCTTTCGTTGCTGATCTGACCGTGCTGTATGGCTATGCTGCCGGAAAGCAGAAGCCGCTAGTGATGATGTCCGGCAGCCTCGGCTTCTGCTTTTGTCTTGTGAACAGTACCGTGCGGGTGCTGCGGAGGTGCATATATCGAATACAGCTTTATTGGTTTATTACCCGTATTTATAAGGTTGTGCCACTTGCCGGCAGGTAT
>Ga0134092_1001480_pt1 | contig 20416 bp, 17 predicted proteins | sample 3_6taG_FD_94454 | JGI IMG/M metagenome (GOLD analysis project Ga0134092, IMG submission 94454) | Switchgrass degrading microbial communities from high solid loading bioreactors in New Hampshire, USA - 3_6_20_6_A3 metaG | ecosystem: Engineered > Bioreactor > Semi-continuous > Anaerobic >... | reverse complement strand
CTTTACAGGAAAAACTGTTTTTGACAAAGGAGACAATCAACGAGTTTCTTGACTACTTTGTCACTTCTTTGCCCGATTATATCAAGGCAAAGCTATCAGTTGCTTCCTGCGAAAGTTGATTTAGTAAATATTATTTGACTTCATATGGATTCTTTATTATACTAACAACTATAATAGAGGAGAGTTGATACGAAATTGTAACAAAGATGACTTGATGAGAAAACTTTGATATATATTTATACAACGAGACTGATCTGTATCGGATGTTTGCAGATAAGTCTCGTTGTTATTGTATGTCTGATTAAGATGCTTTCGTTAAATCGAACATACATTGAAGAGGCACAAAAGATAAGGAGAGTCGCAATTTGGGTTTATTTGAATTATTTCTAATCGCAGTGGGTTTGTCAATGGACGCCTTTGCCGTAGCCATATGTAAAGGATTATCGCTAAAAAAAGCCAATTTAAGGCAAGCCGGTACCGTAGGATTGTATTTTGGGTCATTTCAAGCAGGGATGCCGTTCATAGGATATTCGCTGGGAGTTCAGTTTCAGGATAAAATTACTGCAATTGACCACTGGATTGCATTTTTACTCCTGGGGATCATCGGATTGAACATGGTCAAGGAATCCAGGGAGAAAGATTGCGGGTGTGAGGAGGGCGAAGAAGCTGCAGATTGCAGCCTGGGCTTTAAGAACATGTCCGTTCTGGCTGTTGCTACAAGTATCGATGCTCTGGCTGTCGGAATAACCTTTGCCTTTTTGAAAGTGAATATCTTTCCGGCCGTTTCCTTTATTGGATTCGTTACTTTTTCCTTATCCTTTCTGGGAGTGAAGGTCGGGAATATACTGGGCATGAAGCTTAAATCCCGTGCTGAATTTGCAGGGGGAATCATCCTTGTCGGAATGGGATTTAAGATTTTATTGGAGCATCTCAATATTTTGCCGCTATAGAATCAAAGTCTGAATCATCAACATAGTGTTCTATTTTATAGACAAACCGAATTATTGTAAAGACCAATACCGGCCTTATCCAATCATTGGCTCAAAGTCTTTGTGGTTTTAGGATAAGCTTTCCGCAATACAAAAGCCCTAAGGTTATACAGTGAATGCATAGCTGGAAATGAAGTTTTAGCGATGATGAAGCTAACAGGGATAGCTTTGACCTGTTATTAAGAATTTCAAAAAGGCAAGCGAATATGGGGAAGGCAAGAGGGAAAAGCTCGATTCATCGATATGCAAATTGAGTAGGAATGTATCCGGCTGGTGCAAAACATGTTACATGTTGTTTTGCAGCAGCCTTGTTTTTTGGCTTAAATCATGAAGCCTTTGGGATTAACCGATGATTTCACAGATATTGGCTTGCACCAATACCAGCCTGTCTGTTCCGTTCTCCACAACCCTGAAGACCAGGAAGGCCATACCGCTGATGATCAGAACGCAGATAAAGTCTACAGTTACGCCCTCGCCTTCTTCAGGGAATGTCAACAGGATTTCGCAGCGAGGAATACCGGCAGCCAATAAGCCCTGGGCTTGGGTTGCCGTGATTCTTAATGCGACAACTTCAACAATTTCTTCACCGTTTTCCTCGGATACGAGCTCCAGAAGCAAAAAGAACTGGTTGTTCACTTGAAGGATGCAAGCAGACGCAACATTGGCCTCAGAGTCCACCTGGGCTACAGAGACCAACTCTTGAAGCAAAGGATTGGAATTGCCGGCAACAGCTTTTTTCAAGTGGATCACTCCTCTTTTTGTATTAGATATCTATATAGATATCTAATACCATATATGCAAATGAGGCTTCACTTGTGATAGGGCAAATGCATATTCTGCATAAGCAACTTTTGCTGTGGGATTTGTCCGGCTGAAATCAGTAAAAAACTTCTTAAATGCATCAGGAACTAAGAAGCTATGACAGCGGATCATCGATAAGAGTAGTGAATATTAAATTGTGGGCATGACCGCGGTTTATTGTTGTTGTTACTTCCACCAGGTGTACGTGTTTTCCTCCGCCCACAGGAATGGCGGGACCGGTTTCTGCAGCAACTTCGTGGAGGTGCTGAAAAACAAAGTCTGTATTGGTCAGCAGTCCATGTTTATGATCACCGCCGGGCAATGGGATAGCTTCACTTGTCACACCGGCAAAACGGTGATTATGGGTTAGCCCCTCCGGGCCTGCCAGCATGGTGCTTCCCAAAAACTCATGGGTATGAGATTGACCCAGGCTTAGAAGGTTATTTTGCTCTTCCTCTAAAGCGAGTACCTTGGTCTCCAATGTGGATTCCCCCTTTAAATGGAGATACAGATGAAGCACAGTATAGTATATTCTTGGAGATATAATAATGTGATATCCATAGGTATATTTAATATATTTCTGAAGCCCATCAATTTAATTAAAATCGGAAAATTCCTCAAAGCACTTTTTTCCTTGGCTTTATCCAGGATCGCATTTCTGTTTAAATTTTATAAAAAAACACAAACTAAAATCGTCCGGAGAAAAGGAGTGTAGCCATGAAAAAAAACGTAGGGGTGCTTGATAGCTATCTAAGACTAACCGTAGGTTTTTTTCTGCTGGGGCATGGAATCCGAAAGTCATCCTGTATTTCTATGCTTTTGGGTTCTATGAAAATAGCGGAGGGCATAACCCGCTGGTGTCCCATGCTGCATCTCTTAAACTTATCAACGATTGAAAAAACGGGCAATGACACAGAAATAGAAGATACAAAAGCCGAAAAAATCAATGCAGACGAAAAGGTGGAGCCAACGGAAGCATAATGATAGGTCCGGACAAATAATCAGGCTGGTTTCAGCCTGATTATTTTTAGGCAGGATTTCAACTTTTATTAGAATTCCCAGGCAAATCGTGTATAATAGAGCTATGAAGATTCTACTTACAACCCTAAATTCCAAGTACATACACAGCAACCTTGCAATTCGGTATCTGAAGAGCTATTGCAGGTCAGAATATCCGGATATTACCGTGAGAGAGTTCACCATCAATGATAACATGGACTTGATCGTGGCTGAGATATATAAGGAGAAGGCGGACTTTATCGGTTTTTCATGTTACATATGGAATATCGGAGAAACTTTGCAGATAGCAAATACCTTAAAGCAAGTTCTCCCGGGATGCAAAATCGCCTTAGGCGGGCCAGAAGTATCCTTTGATGCACTGCAGATCCTAAATCAAAACCTCGCTGTGGACTTTATCATTAGAGGGGAAGGAGAGGAGACATTTAAAGAGCTTTTGAATGCTTTGCACAGAGGAGGGCAGTTGTCGGATATAAAGGGCTTGTCCTATCGGGCAAACGGTCAGGTCTATGAAAATGAAGAGAGGCCTCTCATAGAAAACCTGGATGATATTCCCTTTGCCTATGATGAAGGCTTTGACGGTTTGGACAACAAGATCATTTATTATGAGACATCAAGGGGCTGTCCTTTCAATTGCCAGTACTGCCTCTCATCTACCATCACGGGAGTGCGCTTTTTGAGCATGGAGCGTATCCGAAAAGACCTTGAGGTTTTTATAAGGAATAGGATTCCCCAGGTAAAGCTGGTAGACAGGACCTTTAACTGTCATCCAAAGCGCGCAAGGGAGATCTTCAAAATGATTCTGGAGATGGGAGGAGAGACAAATTTCCATTTTGAAATGGCAGGGGATTTGATTGACGAAGAAACCCTGGAAATATTGTCAAAAGCCCCGCCTGGATTGTTTCAATTTGAGATCGGTGTGCAATCCACCAATCAAAGTACATTAAGGGCCATTGACCGAAGGAACGACTTTGATAAGCTGGTCCGAAATGTAAAGGCAATAAGAAGCTTTGAGAATATTCATCTTCATCTGGATCTGATTGCAGGGCTGCCGAATGAGGATTACAGATCCTTCCATAGGTCTTTTAATGATGTCTTTTCCCTGAAGCCCCATAGGCTGCAACTGGGTTTTTTAAAACTTCTCAAGGGTTCCGGGCTCCGGCTGCAGGCGGATCAATACGGCTATGTCTACAGGACCTACCCCCCCTATGAGGTGCTGAAAAGTCATGATATCTCCTATGAAGAGCTCCTCATGCTTAAAGGGATCGAAGACCTGCTGGAAAAATACTATAACACCCATCGCTTTGAGTATACCCTCAGATATCTCATCAGCTTATGGGGTGATGATGCCTTTGCATTTTTTGAAGATTTTGCGGCATATTGGGAAGGAAAAGATCTGTTTCAGCTCTCCCATAACCAGCTTAGAATGTATGAAATTTTGCTCGAATATGGGGAGAGCCTTAGGGATGTCGACAAAAGGATACTGGTAGAGCTTTTGAGATTTGATTATTGCCTTTATGAAAAACCCGTCCGGTATCCGAAGGGAATGGAACCTGTGAGGACAGCTTCCCAAAACGAAGCGATTCATGAATTCTTTAAGGATCGGGAGAACAGGGAGAGGTATTTTCCCCATATGAAGGAGTATACCGATAAGCAGATCGCCCGCATGGCTCATATTGAAATATTTGAGTACGACGTTTTGGCGCAGCCGGATGAGATAAAGGATACCAGAAGAACAACGGCCATATTGTTCGATTATCAGATTCCGAATAAGATTTTCCGCAGATGCCGATATCATAAAATTGATTTGAATTGCAATACATAAGGGAAAGCGAATTTATCCGCTTTCCCTTATGTATTATTTTGCATTCTCTTCTAAGCACCCCTCACAAGTCCAACTGCACTCTTTATTTTTACAAATGCAATGTCGTTCAAAATAATAGAGGTCAGAACCACATTTCGGGCAGAAGGCCGTGCAGTGCTCCTTACCTGCATTGGCCTCTTTTTTTGTCTCATGATCCTTTGCATCAGAACGGCTCATGGCTGGATCCCTCCTAATATGTAGAAATTGATGTGCACAAACCAGTGGGACTGATATCCACTTCTTCATTATATCATAGAATCGATCTTGTATGGCAAAGATCATATAAACATGTAGTGATTTTTATATACACTGTCATTTTTGAAAGATAAAAAGGACAAAAAAAGGCCTGATTCATGAATAAAAATGTATTGACATGATTAGTATATTTGTATACAATAATACCCATATACCAAATCAGCATAAAAAGATGGGCTGCCATCTTGACAAGTACTGTAATCATAAGCTTTATACTGTTTTGGATTGAAGGATGGGAGGTTTGTCATGTTAGAATTTAGTAAGCGAACAAATACATTGGAACAATCGGTGTATAAATATTCACTTCAGGACAGGGAGGATCCGAACCTTTACCGGGATATCTTTCCCTATGATTCCATCCCGAGGATTGCCTTTAACCACAGGCATGTTCCCATGTATGTCCCTGATGAGATATGGATAACGGACACGACCTTTAGAGACGGCCAGCAGTCCAGAGCACCGTTCACAGTGAAGCAGATAGTGGATTTGTATGAGTTTCTACACAGGCTTTCAGGGCCCAACGGGGTCATCAGGCAGAGTGAATTCTTTGTCTATACGGAAAAGGACAGGGAAGCCATGCTGAAGTGTATGGAAAAGGGATACGAGTATCCGGAGATCACCAGCTGGATTCGAGCCACGCAAAAGGACTTTGAAATGATCAAGGAGCTTGGTTTGAAAGAAACAGGGATCCTGGTGAGCTGTTCGGATTATCATATTTTCAAAAAACTCAACATGACCAGAAGACAAGCGATGGAACAGTACCTTTCCGTGGTCAAGATGGCTTTGGAGTATGGCATTCGGCCCAGGTGCCATTTTGAAGATATCACAAGGGCTGATTTTTACGGTTTTGTGGTGCCCTTTGCAACAGAGCTGAAGCGTTTAATGGAAGAGGCCAATATTCCGATAAAAATTAGAGCATGTGACACTTTGGGATACGGGGTATCCTTCCCGGGAGTTGCGCTGCCTAGAAGTGTACCTGGCATAATCTACGGATTAAGGCATTATGCAGGATTCCCAAGCGAATTGCTGGAGTGGCATGGGCATAACGATTTTTATAAGGTCGTCACCAATTCTACCGCTGCCTGGCTGTATGGAGCGTCGGCTGTGAACTGTACGCTTCTGGGAATCGGGGAAAGAACCGGAAATTGTCCTTTAGAAGCCATGGCTATTGAATATGTTTCCTTAAGGGGAGACACCAATGGAATGGACCTTTCGGTCATCACCGAAATAGCGGAATATTTTGAAAAGGAATTGGATTATCAGATTCCTCCCATGACACCTTTTGTCGGCAAGTATTTTAATCTGACCCGTGCGGGAATTCATGCAGACGGTTTATTAAAAGATGAGGAAATATACAATATATTCAACACGGAAAAGATTCTAAAAAGACCTCCTGCCGTTGCAGTCGGACAGAATTCCGGCTTGGCCGGTATAGCCCATTGGATCAACGGTTACTTTAAGCTCTCCGGCCGCAATATGCAAATCGATAAAAGGGATCCGATCGTTGTTAAAATGAAGGAGCTCATCGACCAGGAATACAGGGATGGGCGTACTACCATCATGTCGGACGAAGAGCTTGAGAAGATGGTGCAGGAGATTGACCCTGAAGCCTATCGGAAATTTGTGAGTTCCGACGGAGATGAATAGTTTAAAAAGGAGCTGTGATTGGCTCCTTTTTATTTTATATAAAAATACGGCATTATGATAAATTAGTACTTTACAACTTTAATATAATAAAGTATAATAACACTATAAACAGAATATATTGCTTCAACTTTTAGAAGAAATGAGGAGTGGAGAATCATGAGAAAAAATATACTGATGGCTTTGGTTTTTGCAATGGCTTTCCTACTGCTGTTTGCCGGATGCGGTGCCGGCAGTGAAGATACCTTCAATGACATCAAAGCAGCCGGAAAGTTTGTCGTCGGTCTGGACGACGAGTTTGCTCCCATGGGTTTTCGAGATGAAAACAATGAGATTGTAGGCTTTGACGTAGATCTGGCCAAGGAAGCTGCCAGAAGGCTCGGTTTGGAAGTGGAATTTCAGCCGATTTCCTGGGACGCCAAGGAGATGGAGCTGAAGAACAAAAACATTGACGTCATCTGGAATGGCCTCTCCATTACAGAAGAGCGCAAAAAGCAAATGGCCTTTACCAAGCCCTACTTAGAGAATCTTCAGGTTATTGTAGTGCCTGAGGGGTCTGATATAAAAACAAAAGCGGATTTGGCCGGTAAGAAAGTTGGCGTCCAGGCAGGCAGCACCAGTAAGGATGCATTGGAAGCCGATACGGAAACCTTTGAAAGCATCGGCGAACTGGTTGAATATCCGACCAACTTCGAAGCCCTTTTGGATCTGGGAACAGGACGAATAGACGCAGTCGTTGTGGATGAAATATTAGGCCGGTATTATATTGCCATGAACGATGCCAAGCTGGTGGTACTGGAAGATAACTTCGGGAGAGAAGAATACGGCGTTGGGCTCCGTTTGGGAGACAAGGAATTCCTAGAGGCACTGAATAAGGTTTTGGATGAGATGAAAGCAGACGGAACTGCAGCAGAGATATCGAGGAAATGGTTTGGAGAAGACATCGTAAAATAAAAGCGATTGAGCGGGAAACGAAAAGCTTGTATAATATAGGCTGGCGGTTTTAAAGCGCTGGCCTATATTTAAGCATTGGGAGAGTAAAATAATGGCAAATTATATAAGCTTCACATTTTCAATGGAATCCTTTTTTAAACTGCTGGGCTCAATGTTTCAGGGCCTGGGCACTACGCTTTCTATATTCTTTGTTACAGCCATCCTATCCCTTCCCCTGGGACTGCTCCTGGCCCTGGCAAGGATATCAAAATTCAAGGCCTTAAGTATATTTGTCGGGGTATACATTTGGGTGCTCCGGGGGACTCCCCTGCTGCTTCAGTTGTTCTTTGTATTTTATGGGCTGCCCTATATACCCTATGTCGGTGTAACCCTTGACAGGATGACAGCAGCTTATATATCCTTTGTCTTAAACTATGCTGCGTATTTCGCAGAAATCTTTAGAGCGGGCATTCAATCCATCGACAAAGGCCAGTATGAGGCTTCGAAGGCCCTGGGCCTTACTTATTGGCAGACCATGAGGAGGATTATCCTTCCCCAGACGATACGAAGGGTTCTGCCGCCCGTCAGCAATGAGATCATTACCCTCGTTAAGGATACAGCCCTGGTATACTCCATTGGAGTGAGCGAGCTTTTGAAGGTAGCGAGGAATGCTGTATATAGGGATGCGGTGACATATCCCTTTGCCATTGCTGCGGTATTTTATCTGGTTATGACCTATGTATTGACCAAGTTATTCAATTGGCTGGAGAAACGTTACAGTGTATATGAATAGGAGAATGTTCGGATGAGCATGATTGTGGCGGAGAATATCGTGAAAAGATTCGGGAATCTTGAGGTTTTGAGCGGGATTTCCATGACCGTGGAAAAAGGCGAGGTGATCGCCATCATCGGTCCTTCCGGTTCTGGGAAAAGTACCTTTTTGAGATGCTTGAACCATTTGGAGATCATTGATTCGGGCTCCATCACCATAGAGGGCCGAACCATGGTTCAGTCTGACAGAGACGGAGGAGCCAGGTACGTTCCTGATTCTCAAATCAAGGCCATATGCAAGAAGATTGGAATGGTATTTCAAAATTTCAATCTCTTTCCTCATAAAACAGCCCTGGAAAACATCATCGAGGCACCGATTATTGTCAATAAAATGAAGAAACAGGACGCGATTAAAATTGCCGAGTCCCTGCTTGAGAAGGTGGGGCTCTCTGATAAGAAAGACAATTATCCTTCCCAGTTGTCAGGAGGGCAAAAGCAGCGGGTAGCCATTGCCCGGGCTCTGGCCATGGCGCCGGATATCATGCTCTTTGACGAACCTACTTCTGCCCTTGATCCCGAGCTGACCGGAGAGGTTTTAAAGGTCATCAAGGATTTGGCAGAAGAGGACATGACAATGGTGATTGTAACCCATGAAATGGGTTTTGCCAAAGAAGTGGCCGACCGGGTGATCTTTATGGACGGAGGAAGAATTATTGAAGAGGGATCCCCCGATGAGATTTTCGTAAAACCGAAGCAAGAAAGGACACGGGCATTTTTAGATAAAGTATTATCATGATTCAAAAGCCATTGGCCGATTAAGGCCAATGGCTTTTGATTTGACAAGTAAAGAGGGCTGGAATACAATCATCATATGGTAATATATCTTTTGGGCGATCAAGCCGGAATCCGTAGTTGAAACATAAACCTAAAGGCTGAATCGGTTATTGAAAATCCAAAGCGGTTTGAAATTTGAAAGCGTAATGGGAGAAGGCGCCACCCGATTTTTTTCAGGAAATGCTATCGGACTTAGCACCGGCGGGAAAGGAGAGTCGCAATGGAATATTATGTGGAGCCGGAAAAAAAGATACCCATAAGGGAAAGCGTTGATGTGCTGGTAGTAGGGGCCGGGCCGGCCGGATTTTCGGTTGCAATCAATGCAGCGCGAAACGGGGCGAGAACAATGCTCTTGGAGCAGACCGGTGCGGTTGGAGGTGTGGCAACATCAGGCCTCATGAGCCATTGGACAGGGAATACCAGGGGAGGTTTTTATGAGGAGATCTTGGATCGCTCCTGCGACTGTAGCGATCGGCAAATCATCAACCCGGAAAAATTAAAAACGGTTCTCCTGCAAATGCTCTATGAGGCCGGGGTCATTCTGCAGCTGTATACCCTGGCCTGTGAGCCCATTATGGACGGGGATCGGATCACGGGTGTGATCACGGAAAGCAAATCAGGCAGGGAAGCCATCATGGCCCGAATAGTCATAGATGCCTCCGGTGACGGCGATATTGCTGCCAGGGCAGGGGTCCCGTATTACAAAGGCCGTGAGGAGGACGGAAAGATGCAGCCCATGACCCTTATGTTTAAAGTGGCGGGGGTGGATACTGAGCGTGCAGTATTGCCCGGAAGCTTTGAGACCACCTTTCAAGTGCCCAAGGGAGATCTCCAGAGCCTTGCAAAGGAAAGGCTGCCCTATCCTGCAGGCCATGTTCTTTTGTACCGTTCATCCCTGCCCGGGGTGGTTACAGTCAATATGACCAACTGTATTGATGTGGACGGAACAAAGGTAGAGGATCTGACCCGGGCAGAGTATGTATGCAGAAGCCAGATCGGGCCTATTGTAAACTTCCTTAGGGATACCGTACCCGGTTTTGAAAATTGCTATGTGATAAGTTCCGCTTCGATGATAGGTGTACGGGAGACCCGCCATTTTGAAGGGGAATATACTTTAACGGAGCAAGATATCCTGGAAGCAAAAGTATTTGATGATTGGGTAGTCACCAAAGCCCATTTCAATTTTGATGTACATAATTTGTCGGGCAGCGGCCTGGACGAGACAGGGGTCCAGCATAAGTTCCCGCAAAACAGAGGATATACCATACCCTATCGATGTTTCCTGCCCAAAAAGGTGGAGAATTTACTTCTGGCCGGACGGAATATTTCCGGAACCCACATGGCCCATTCGAATTTCCGGGTTATGCCGATCTGCGCCAATATGGGGCAGGCGGTTGGGATTGCGGCTGCATTATGTGTAAAACAAGGAGTTACACCCCGAATGCTCAAAGCCGAGGATATCCAGGAAGTGCTGAGGAAACAGGGCGTAGAACCTTAAGGCGTTTTTCATCGGAGAAGGGTTAAAAAGCCATATGTCTTTAAGGAGGATATTCTATGAGAACGAAGCGGATAAAGGTGGATTTTTGTGTTGTAGGCGGCGGACTGGCAGGGATGTGCGCTGCCATTTCAGCCGCAAGGCACGGGGCAAAGGTGGCGCTCATGCATGACAGGCCGGTTTTGGGTGGAAATGCCTCTTCTGAAATCCGGATGTGGATAGGAGGAGCCCATGGAAAAAACAATCGGGAAACAGGCCTGGTGGAGGAATTTATTCTGGAGAATTACTATCGCAATCCCAATGGCAATTATTCCATATGGGACAGCGTATTGTATGAAAAGGTTCGCTTTGAGGAAAATATAACTTTGCTGCTGAATTGTACCTGTAATGATTTGACGATGAAAGGGAATCGGATCAAATCAGTAAGAGGATGGCAGCTTACCACAGAAACTTGGTATGAGGTGGAGGCGGACCTGTTTGCAGACTGCTCCGGCGACAGCATACTGGCTCCCCTGTCCGGTGCGGAATACAGAATTGGCCGTGAAGCCGCATCGGAATTCAATGAATCCATAGAGCCTGAAACGGCGGATCGAAAGACAATGGGCTTAAGCTGCCTGATTCAAGCCAGAGAGACCGATCGCCCTCAGAAGTTCATCCCACCCAAATGGGCCAATGTTTATGAGACCGATGAGGATCTGCCGAATCGAGGACATGATATTCTGAAAACGAATTTTTGGTGGATTGAACTGGGTGGCGATCAGGATTCTATCCATGATACCGAAGAGCTGCGGGATGAGCTTTTAAAAATTGCCTTTGGCGTTTGGGATCACATTAAAAACCGGGGAGATCACGGGGCGGACAACTGGGTTTTGGAATGGGTAGGCTTTTTGCCCGGAAAGAGGGAAAGCCGGCGCTATGTAGGGGATTATATATTGACCCAGAATGATGTTCGCTCGGAGGGAAGATTTTCTGATATCGTGGCATATGGGGGATGGAGCATGGACGATCATCATCCCGGGGGAATGAAATATCCCGGCTATCCCACCACCTACCATCCGGCGCCGTCGCCCTACGGCATACCCTATCGTTGCCTTTATTCGAGAAATATTGAAAACCTGTTTTGTGCAGGGAGGAATATCAGCGTATCCCATGCAGCCTTAAGCTCCACTCGCGTAATGGCTACCTGTGCCACTTTAGGTCAGGCGGTGGGGACCGCAGCTTCGATTGCGGTCAAGGAAGGGCTGAAGCCGAGGGAGCTCTATCCTTCAAGGATTCGGGAACTTCAACAGATGCTGATGGATGACGACTGTTATCTACCCTGGCAAAAAAGGGAAATATCCAGTTTAACCCAAAGGGCAAAACTGTCTGCCTCTGAAGGAGCAGATCAGGCGGAGAACCTGCGAAACGGCATTGACAGGCCGGTGGGGGAGGAAGATAACGGATGGTTTGGCAGTTTGGGCTCATGGGTGGAATACTCCTTTGACACACCTCAAAGGGTTCAAGAAATGAGGCTTGTGTTTGACAGCAACTTAAACAGGCCGGATCCGAATATGCCCTGCAGATATCCACTGGAAGGGGTCCAATTTCATGTTCCTGAATCCCTTATACGGACTTTACGGGTGGAGCTTCTCGATGAAAAGGGAAATTGGACTTGTCATTTCCGCCTTACGGACAATTATCAGAGGCTTGTACGTATAAACCTGGATGTGACAACGAAAGCTCTTCGCATCATTCCTGAGGAGACATGGGGAGCTGAAAAAGCCCATATTTTTGCCTGGGACCTTTATTAAGTGAATGAAAAATACCACCGTCCCTGAAGGACGGTGGTATTTTTTAGAATCAGTTGACCATATATTTGTTATTATTATTTCCAGAATAAAATGAATTATACCTGTTGCTTGAGCATTTTTGCAGATTATTTCAGGAAGTTTCACTGAAGTGTGTGGCAAACTTGGCTTCATTTCGGCTGTAGGGGCTTGCATCATTGAAGTGAAGAAGGACTATTTGATTTGCAACGATGAGGTTTTGTGGTTTATAATGAAGACATGATCAAGCCGTTAAGGGGGAGACCGTTGACAAACAAAGAAAAGATGCTTGTCAAAGATGGTATGGATCTGCAGGATATCAAAAAAGTACTGGATGATTTCATGCTGCTTACAGGGTTGGAGGCTATCTTTACAAACGGAAAGGGAGAAATTGTGGCGATTTCGGATCAGAGTGAAGTTTGCTCCTCCTTTTGCCGTTTGATCCGTTCAGATCCTGAAGGGCTCAAGAGATGCGTCCAGTCCATGGATAAGGCAGGCCGTCAGGCAGCAGAACTGGGTGAAGCCTATATATACAGGTGCCACGCCGGAGTGATCAAATTCACGGCTCCCGTTATGTCAGATACCACATATATAGGGAGTATTTCCAGCGGTTCGGTTTTGATGTGGGACTGGGATGAGATAGCCCTGCAGGAGATATTCAACCAAACAAAGGATTTAAAAGTCAACAAGGAGGCCTTGGTGGTTGCCAGCCGGCAAATCAAAGTCTTAAGCAGCAAAAAGGTGCAAGGGGCTGCAAAGCAATTGTTTATCGTTGCCAGCCATTTGGACAGCAGTGGGCTTGATATGCTGAAGGAGCGTAAGGAGCTCAATGATCAGCAATCGAAATTGTTTGATTTTGTTTATCAGAATAAGATCGGCAGGGATCCGGTAAGGCTGCTCGAATCCCAGGCCTTAAAGTGTAGTTATCCGATGGACAAGGAAAATGAGCTTCTGTGCCGGGTGCGCCTGGGTGACCGGACAGGGGCAAAGGCGATTCTGAATGAAATCTTAGGCCATATTTTTCTGGGCGGAGTTACCGATATCGAGCTTTTAAAGGCAAGAATCCTGGAGTTGGTTGTCGTAATTTCCAGAGCGGCGGTTGAGGGCGGAGCGAGCCTGGAAAAACTCCTGGGCCTCAACTATGAGTTTATTGCCGACCTTTCCGCCAAGAAAAATTTTGACGAGATCTGCCTCTGGATCGTAAAAGTACTGGATGTATTTATGGACACGGTTTATGAGACGAGAAACATAAAAAATGCCAGGAGTATTGTTGAAGCCCTAAAATTTATCCGTGAAAATTACAAGAAAAATTTGACTTTGGAGAGTGTTGCACAACAGGTGTATATCAGCCCCTATTATTTGAGCCATCTGTTTAAGGAAGAGCTGGGGATTACCTTCGTGGAATACCTCACAAAGGTTCGGATCGATGAAGCAAAGAGGCTCCTGAAGGATTCTTCGATGTCTATCGTTGCCATAGCTCTTGAGGTGGGATATCAAGATGCCAGCTATTTTAGCAAAGTATTCAAAAAGGTTGTTGGCTTGTCCCCCAATCAGTATCGGAAAAACCTATCATAATTTCTTTCAAGAGCAAGATATTACCGATGTTCACAAGAAAAGATAAGGACAAAAGGGGCCTGGCCTGCTAAAATAGGATCGAACCATTGTGGATTTTTCAGTTTAATCCTTGAGAATGTAAAAAAATGCATTTTCTATCGGCTTGTTTGTGATTCTGATTTAAAAAGGAGGAATAATTCATGGCAGATTTAAGAGCAATTGCAGACGCCTTGAAGGCAGGGAATGCTCCCAAAGTAAAGGAAATGGTGGAAGCCGCCCTGGCTGAAGGCGTGGATCCGGTTGAGATTGTCAACGGAGCCTTGATCGTAGGAATGGGAGAAATTGGTGTTCTCTTCAAGAACAATGAAATTTACGTACCGGAAGTATTGATAGCAGCCCGTGCCATGCAGGCCGGTTTATCTGTTTTGAAACCTTTGCTGGCAGATAAGGATGTGAAGCCGGTTGGTAAAGTAGCCATCGGTACCGTAAAGGGTGACTTGCATGACATTGGTAAGAATCTTGTAGCCATGATGCTGGAAGGTGCAGGATTCGAGGTCATTGACCTTGGTATTGATGTATCTCCGGAAAAATATGTAGATGCCGTCAAGAACCATGGAGTTGATATTGTGGCCATGTCAGCCCTGCTGACAACCACCATGCCTTCCATGAAGGATACGATTGAGGCCCTGGAAGCCGCAGGGTTGAGGGATCAGGTTAAGGTAATGGTGGGCGGTGCTCCTGTTACCCAGAGCTTTGCCGATGAAATCGGAGCAGACGGATATGCCCCGGATGCTGCATCCGCTGCTGATTTGGCAAAAGAATTGATTGCGTAAAGAAATCCGAAGGCACCTCTTAAAGTGTTTGCTTTAAGGGGTGCTTTTTTTTTGCCGCAATGATAGGCCTTTCTGTGCTGCAGAACCGACAGCGCGCAAAGTATGACCTGATTTTTTTGGGGAACAATGGAAACAGAACCAAGGAATAAGGATTTTTTTAGCAGGAGGTTTTTGGCTTGAGACGAGTTTGCCTGGTCTTACTTGCTTTTCTGCTGCTTTTCTGCCAATCCCCATGCAGTGCACAGGAGGGCGGGAAAGTCATTCTGGTGGTGATGGATCGGATCGGATGGCAGGATATTCAAAAAGCCAAGACGCCCAATATTGATTATTTAATTCAAAACGGGGCGATTGGGCTCATGACCACCAATACCGGTGGGAGTCTGAATCAACCCAATGCCTATTTGACACTGGGGGCCGGTGCCCGGGTGGTGGCTTCTTCTGAATCGAGCCTGAGCTTCTCAGCCGGCGACGAGTACCAGGGGAAAAAGGTAGGTGATATCTATTTCCAGCGAACGGGAGCCAGGGTAGAGGACGACAGCATTGTGAATATTGCGACGGCCCAGATCATTCGAAATAACAAAAACAAACCTTATACGGTGAATATTGGGGCTTTGGGGACGGCTCTGAGAAAGGCGGGGCGTATACCCGTAGTTTTGGGAAACTGCGATACGGATCGTGAGTATCAGAGATATTTGCCTACCATGCTGATGGATGAAAAGGGCGTGGTGCCCGCAGGAGATGTGGGAAGGGGATTGCTGGTTGAGGATGTCGCAAAACCCTATGGCTTGAAGACAGACTATGAGAAGATGTTACAAAGGCTTTATGATTTCTGGGATCGATGCGACGTCATCGCCGTCCAACTGGGGGATACATCAAGGGTCGAGGATTTTAAGTATGAAGCCACCGATGAAAGGATCGAAATTCTCCGGCAAGAAGCCATAGAAGAGGGAGATGCATTCATCGGCAGGCTGATAGAGAAGATGGACAGAAATAAGGATCTGCTGCTTTTCTTATCACCTGTGGGACCGGCCAAGGAACTGGAGCTAAACAACCGATTGAGTCCAATTATCGCTTTTGGAAAGGGGATAGAAAAGGGCTGGCTTTCCTCCGGTTCGACCCACCGGGACGGAGTGGTCAACAATCTCGACGTCGGAGCAACCATACTGGATTTTTTTGATATACGGCCTGAGCCGGGACAGACCGGCGCTCCCATCTTCAGCCGGGGAAACAATAAAGGGTTTGACGGCCTGCTGGCCTTTAATAAAAGGCTGGTTGAGATTTACAATCAACGGTATTTTCTGATCAGAAGCTATGTGTTTCTTCAAATCATTCTTTTAGGCTTGACACTGGTTTCACTGCTTTTTGCCAGAAGATATTTAAAATATATGAAGGCCGCCCTGCTTTTTTTGATGATCGTCCCTCTTCTCTATCTTATCATTACAATATTCCACAGGCCGATCCTCATGGAGAATGTGGCCATTTTACTGGTTCTGGGAACGGCTTTGACAGCGATCCTTATGGCCTTAGCCCCAAAGGTATTGGACAGGATCGTATTCATTTGCGGGATTTTGTCCCTGGCGCTCCTGGTGGACCAGTGGACCGGAGCCAGGCTGATCCAGGGCTCGCCCCTTGGTTACGACGTGATCAGTGGGGCCCGTTTCTATGGAATAGGCAATGAGTACATGGGGATTTTGATGGGAGCGGTATGCACGACAGCTGCCGCAGCTGCTGAAAAATGGGCAGACCGACAACGCAAGATCCTCCTGCTGCTCGCACTCTTTTTAGCAGGGGCGCTTATCACCATGGTCCTGCCTCAATTGGGAGCCAACGTGGGCGGAGGCATCGCGGCGTTCATAGCATTTGCACTGACGTGGATGCTGCTTAAGGGCCGCAAGGTCACGATAAGGCATGGTTTCATCATTGGGGGAGCCCTGATATCCATGCTGGTTATACTCTTTGTCATAGACAGCTTCAGGGCTTTAGACAGTCAATCCCATATGGGGCAGACAGCCAAGTTGCTTCAGCAAAACGGAATAGGGGAGCTTTTTAAGATCTTTGAGAGAAAGATCTCCATGAACATAAAATTGTTCAGGTATACCATATGGACAAGGGTTTTGCTGACCTGCATTTTCGTCGTCGCCGTACTTTTCTACCGCCCCCTCGGGATCCTGAAGGATGTCGTAAGCCGGCATCGAAATCTGTCAAAGGGCTTGATTGGAGGAACAGTCGGCAGCATAGCGGCGCTGCTGGCCAATGATTCGGGTGTTGTTGCTGCGGCAACCTCAATGGTTTATGTCATTCCCCCCCTGCTTTTGATCACGATAGAATTTGTTGAAGAAAAGGTGAGGCGAGGAGAATGGAATGACGGAATTCACAAAAAAAGCGAAAGTGCTTGAATTGATTCGCAGCGCCGAGGGCGGAATGAAGGAGCACTATCTTTGCATAACAAAGGCTTTAAAGGAGCATGGCTTTGACGTTATTGCATTTTGCAATTTTGATGCCCAAACCATGGAAGATTTAAAAATGAAAGGAATACGGATACAGCCCTATGACCTTCCCGGCGCAATAAAGCCCGTGTCTGATATGAAAAGGATATGGGTTCTTATAAAGTTTTTAAAGAAGGAAAAGGTCCAGCTGCTTCACTGCCATGGCTTCAAGGCAGGGCTTATCGGCCGCATGGCCGCTTTCATTGCGGGATGCAGGACCCTCTACACCGTGCATAATTTTATTCTTTCCAATACGAGGGGAAAGATCACAGGAAGGATTGTAAAATGGCTGGAATACATTTTTTGCCTCAAAACGGACAGAATCATAACCGTATCGAAGGCACTGAAAAAAGAGTTGGTCGACACCATAGGGGTATCCCCCCAAAAGATCGATGTAATCTATAACGGAATTGAGATCGCCCATCAAACAACGGAAGAGAACATCCGCGAAAAATGGCATATTGGATCGGATTTCCTTTTATTGGGGACGGTAGCCCGCTTAATCCCATCGAAGGGAATTGACTGTCTTTTGGACGCATTAGACCTTATCCCAAAAGAGATCCATTTTGTGCTGATGGTGATTGGAAGCGGTCCGGACAGCGAGAGGTTAAAGCAAAGGGCAAAAGAAAAGGTAGACAAAGGACAGGTGATTTTTACGGGTTATGTCGAGCCTATTCAGGCCTATTACCGGGCCATGGATATTTTCGTGCTGCCAAGCCTATCCGAAGGCCTGGGAATTTCCATACTGGAGGCCATGGCCGCCTCAAAGCCGGTTATTGCAACAAAAGTGGGAGGCATTCCTGAGCTGGTTCAAGATCAATACAACGGCTTACTGGTTTCCCCCGGTGAAAGCCGGGAATTGGCGGCTGCCATTGTAAAGCTGGCCCGGGATCCCCAGTTGAGATGCCTTTACGGCAAGCGGGCTTTTGAATTTGTTAAGACTTTTAGCAAGCAGAAGATGGTGGATGAAACGGTCTCTGTCATACAGGGCTTACTGGGACAGCAAAGGAGAAGCTGACGAATAACCTTAAAAAGCCGGCTTGAATCCAAATCCTATAGAAAAGAGCGAGTCCAAAGGTGGACCGGCATGGAAATATGGGTTGTGCTTAAGCAGGGTATCGGTGTATAATGGTCTAAATTGAACAAAGGAGACAGGCTTGTCTCCTTTTTATATATCATAGGCCAAAGAGTAAAACGGGGGGATCTCATGTACTTTTTGAAATTGATGCAAGGGAATCGGGTTGTTGGACAGATAGAAGTTGAGGAGAACGCAAACTTGCTTGAGGTCATTCGCAAGCAGGGTCTGGCTATGGAGACTCCCTGCGGCGGTAGGGGCACCTGCGGCAAATGCAAGGTTCTTATAAAAGAAGGCCCTATTGCGAAAGAAAACTATGACCCTGAGGAAATGGAAAAGCTATCCTTTGTTGAGAAAAATGCCGGCATGAGACTGGCATGCAAGGTAAGGATAAAGGAGGATATGGTGGTGGAGCTTCCCGCTGCCGGGGAGACAGATGGTGTGATCTTAACCGGCGGAGAGAGCCAGGTGCCCATCTCCCCGATGATTCGGAAAGAGCACCGTATATTGCAAAAGCCGTCTTTAGAAAATCAAATGAGCGATCTTGAAAGATTGGAGGAGGCTTTCAAGGCTTCAGCCGGCCTTCCGCTTAAAGAGTTAAAGCAACTGCCGACCATCCTTCGGGAGAATCAGTTTGACGTTACGGCTGTGATCTGGGGGCAGGAACTGATAGGGATTGAAGGAGGAGATACCGGAGAGGCCTTTTACGGGCTGGCGGTGGATATTGGGACAACCACGATGGCCGGATATTTGCTGGACTTGAAGACGGGCAGGCAGATGGGGGTCAGCTCCGCACTAAATCCCCAGAGGGCATATGGTGCAGATGTAATAAGCCGCATTGATTATACCATTGAAAAGGCCGATGGGCTCAAACAGCTTCAGGACCTTGTTGTGAATCAAATCAACCGGATGATCGAAGACTTTGAAAGCAAGTACGGCTTTTCTTCCCGCCACATCTATCATACCGTTTTGGTCGGAAACACCATTATGATGCACATTTTGGCGGGTCTGCCGGTGAAGAACATTGCAGTGTCCCCCTTCATCCCCGTTGTGACAAAGCGAATGGATTTACCGGCGGAGGAGATAGGGATGAAAATCAACCCGACAGGCAGGGTGACCATCCTTCCCATGATAGCGGGATATGTGGGAGCTGATACGGTTGGGGCCATCATGGCCTGCGATATGGCAGAAAAAGAAGAAATAAGCCTGATGATCGATATTGGAACCAACGGAGAAATTGCCCTGGGAAACAGGGACAGAATTATGGCCTGTTCAACGGCTGCAGGTCCGGCCTTTGAAGGGGCTCATATCAGGCACGGAATGGGCGGAGTGAGGGGTGCTGTCAATACAGTGGAGATCAAAGACCGAGTTTTGTACACCACCATAGGCAGCGCACCGGCAAAGGGAATCTGCGGCTCAGGTATTGTAGATGCCGTAGCCCAGCTTTTACGATGTGGCATCCTGGAGTCTTCAGGCAGGATGAAATCTGCAGAAGAGGTAGAGGGCAAGCTGCCCCCTGAGGTCGCAGCCAGAATCAGGGAACTGGACGGCAAGCCGGCCTTTTTGATTGCACCAAGGGAACAGGGCGCAGAGCAGGATATTTATTTGACGCAAAAGGACATCCGGGAGGTGCAGCTGGCCAAGGCTGCGGTGGCAGCCGGCATCCAAATCCTGATGAAAGAGATGGATGTCTCCTTTGACGATATCGCCCATGTCTACCTGGCAGGGGGCTTTGGTAATTATATTAATTATAACCATGCCTGCGTTATTGGGCTCATTCCAAAGGAGCTTGGCGGGAAAATTGTGCCTATTGGAAACGGAGCCGGAGTGGGAGCCAAAATGGCCTTGCTTTCCCGGGAGTGCCTGGAGAAGAGTGAAAAAATACGCCAAATGACTCAGTATATCGAGCTTTCCAGCAGGCTTGACTTTCAAATGAGCTTTGTGGATCTGATGGAATTTTAAAACAACAAAGGCAGGCCAGCTAAAGGCCTGCCTTATCTTTATACACCCAGAACATGATAGCCGCCGTCTACGTGGATATTTTCACCGGTTATTGCCCG
>Ga0134092_1001478_pt1 | contig 20428 bp, 14 predicted proteins | sample 3_6taG_FD_94454 | JGI IMG/M metagenome (GOLD analysis project Ga0134092, IMG submission 94454) | Switchgrass degrading microbial communities from high solid loading bioreactors in New Hampshire, USA - 3_6_20_6_A3 metaG | ecosystem: Engineered > Bioreactor > Semi-continuous > Anaerobic >... | reverse complement strand
GCCGGATGATGTGCTTGATGTTTAGAAAAGAATGAAGTTTGAAGTGTTATGTTAACAATGAATTTTAATGGGTCGAACAGTGGCTTCGGTCACTGATTTAATACAATATTAATTGTACAAGATTCAGCTATTTTTTCGATTGCCTGACAAGAGACAAAAAGCTTATAAAAGAGTTTTTTGAAGAATATTATGAATTGTTTGAGCTGCTGTGCATAAAGGCCGGCAATTCATTCAGATATATATATGAGATACTGGACAATACCATAGCCCATTATCGGAGGCTGCAGAAGGTTTTTGGCGGGGCAGAAGGCCTGGGGAAAATAAAAAAAATAGATCTGGGCCTGGGCGATACCCATAATAACGGGAAATCTGTGGCGATCATACACTTTGAAAACGCCAGGCTTGTTTATAAACCCAGGAGCATGGGCATGGAAGAAGGTTTTCAAAAACTTCTGGCATGGGTGAACGAGAACGCGGGAAAAGATGTACTTAAAATCAGGACCGTGAAGGTGTATTCCTGCAAAAGGTACGGATGGATGGAGTATGTCGGACATATAGAATGCATGGATATCACGCAGGTCAGAAACTACTACAGGAAAATCGGACAACTGATATGCCTTCTTTATTTACTGAATGCGAAGGATCTGCATCACGAGAACATCATATCCTGTCGTGACGACCCGGTGCTGATCGATCTTGAAGCGCTTTTCCATCCATATTTCAATATAAATGACAGCGGCGAAGACAACTCCTTCAAGAAGGCCAGGCTGATAATAGACGATTCGGTCCTGTCCGTCGGGATCCTTCCCCAGAGGATATTGAACAATAACAGGGATGATGAAGAAAGCGCTGATCTGAGCGGGCTTGGAGCGGCTGAAGAACAGTGTTCGCCAATAAAGGGCATAAAGATAGAAAACAGGGATAAAGATGATATAAGGATTTCCAGAGAATATGGAGTGATCAAGCCGGCGCAGAACGTACCCAGACTATCGGGGAATCCTCAGGTAGTGGATAACTACAAGGAAGAGGTCATGGACGGTTTTGCCCGGATGTACCTGATGATATCAGGCAATAAGGACAGGTTCATGAAGATCGTACAGGATCTTTTCTCCGGCAAAAGTGTAAGGCTCATAGTCAGACCCACATACCTGTACGGACAGTTGCTTGCCGCAAGCCTTCATCCTGACTTTATGAGGGACAGGGTCCACAGGAAGATATTATTGAGCAGGCTCGGGCTATATGCCGGGAATTATAACCATATGATACTGCACCGGGAGCAGAAGGACCTGCTGGGCGGAGATATCCCGTGCTTTAATCTCAACAGTTCATCACGGCATTTATACAGCAGAGGACGCGTGATAGCCAGAGACTTTATTGAGACCCCACCTATTGATACATCTCTCGATAAAATACGCAGCATGGGCATGACCGACCTGGTAATGCAGAAAAACTTCATAGCCATGTCCTTCAAAGCCAGGGGTACAGATGCTTCAAAGGATATCACGGGTATTGATTTTCATGATTGCGCGAATATTGGCGGCAGGTTCAGCACCGATAAATGGCTGAGTCTGTCGATCGAAATCGGTGATTATATCCTTAAAAGCTCGGTCATAAACAAGAATGCAGCCACGGCCGACAGGACATGGATAAGTACTGTGCTTCTCGGCAAAAAGGAAATCACATGGTCTGTCGAACCAGTGGGGAATGATCTGTACAACGGAAATTGCGGTATAGCGTTGTATCTTGCTTATCTCGGGAATATCACCGGGCGGAGAGAGTATATCGACGCTGCTTTTGAGGCAATGCGGCTGCCCATGATGGAACTGGACGGCCTTGATACGAACCACCCCTATACTATAGGAGCATTCGGCGGCCTGGGCAGTTACTTCTATGTACTTGACCATTTGAGGAGGATCACTGCAAATAATGGACTAAAGGATTACATATACTCCAGGATCGGCATATTGGGCAGTCTGGCTGACAAAGACACTTTATTTGACGTAGTCAGCGGTTCGGCCGGGTGCATTGCCGTACTGACCTCGATATTTGAAAATACTGCCGGTGAACAGGAAAAGAGGTTGCTCATTGACATAGCGTACAGAAATTATGATCATCTGATGAAAAACCGCAGGCCATATAATGCGCCGGATATTCCTGGCTGGAGCTACGGCAAGGTTTTTGAGCCCGCTTCGGGTTTTTCCCATGGAAATGCCGGCATCGCAGCGTTTATGTCGAAACTTGCCTTCCTGGCGAATGATGCAGATATAAAGCCTGCGATACGGGATGCGTTGAAACTCGAAAGGATGCTGTACTCGGAAAAGCATGAAAATTGGCATTCAACTGTACTGAAAAAAAAGATTTCCCATGGCTGGTGTCATGGCGCTCCGGGGATACTTCTAAGCAAGCTTATGCTGCTCCAATACGGTTATGATGACGCGCAGTTGGAAGCCGAAACAGAGACTGCCCTTAGAACAACAATGACGAAATCTTTTGGATATAACCCTTCGTTATGTCACGGGGACCTGGGGAATCTTCTGATCCTTATGCACTGTGCAAAGGTCCTTGGAAGACACGAGATAAGAGACCAATGCCTGAGAGTGTTCCAGGAATTATACGAGAACATTATCTCTAAAAAGTGGAAGGACGGGGTGTTCCGCGGGACCACTTCGCTGGGGCTGATGGTCGGGCTGGCCGGATTCGGGTACAGCCTCATCAAGTTCTGCGAGCCCGACATCGTGCCTAACATACTTATACTGGAATGATCGGCGCAATATAATTACTAAACAAAACATTGCCGCGGAGGATAGCACATGATTCTTAAGGTGGATAATGTCAGTAAAAACTATGGGAAGACTGTTGCGGTCGAGAACCTGTCATTTGAGACGGATAAGTCCGAGATACTGGGGATCATCGGGCCCAATGGTTCGGGGAAAACAACGATAATGAGGATCATAACCGGGCTCATAAAGAATTTTGAAGGCGACGTGTTCATCAACGGCTCCAGCGTCAGGGAAAACAGGGACAGAAGGATCGGATGCATAATCGAAATGCCGGGTTTCTACCCATACCTGAGCGGGCTGGAAAACCTGAAGTACTTCTCCATGCATTCCAGCATTGTCGATGAGAAAGTGTTTCATGAGTATATAGACTTGCTGGGCCTTTCAAAAGCAATCAGGAAAAAAGTCAGCACCTATTCCATGGGTATGAAACAGCGCTTGGGGATCCTCCAGTCACTGATCAATAAACCCCAACTGCTGATACTTGACGAACCCACCAATGGCCTTGATCCGAACGGTATCCAGGAGTTCAGGGAATATATCAGGAAACTGGCAAAGGAAAAAAATATTTCAGTATTGATATCGAGCCACATACTTTCAGAGATCGAGCAGATCTGCGATAAAGTCGTGATACTTCAGAACGGAAGAAAACTGAAAGAAATAACGCTTAATGAAAACAGCAGGATAAAACGATGCGTTTACGTGCTGAATACTGATCAGGCTGAAAAACTGGCGGATTTTCTGAGGGAAGAGCGTCTGCAGGTGGAGGAAGCCGGCAGAGACCATATAAAAGTAAATATGGGCGGAAGGGATATAGGAGAAGTGCTGGCGAAAATATACACCGCCGGTATCAAACTGACAGGGATAACCCAGGATTTTGGATCGTTGGAAAGCGAATACTTGGATCTTACCGGAGGTAACAGAGTTGAATAAGATTATCAGATTATCATTCTATGAATTAAAAAAAATATTCATAAGACCGTATATCTACCTGGGATTGCTTTTTGCCGCCACAGCGGCTTTTGCCATGACGTACCTTGCAAAGACCAATCCGCAGCTCTTTCATATGAGAAATGTATATGCCGTGTTTGCAGACATCAGCGAAATAATGATCTTCATATTCGCTGCAAAAAACCTTAGCGACGATATCGTTTACAAGACAGCTTCCATCATATTCACTAAATCGGTTTCACGTGCCGGGCTGGTTGTTTACAGGATAATAAGCCTGGGCCTGCTTGGGCTGGCCATAGGGATATGTTTGTCGGCAGTGACCGTCATTTCCAGCCTGATCCTTGCAGTCGGGACCGGTATTATGGACATTTTGAAAGTGCTGTTCATATATATGCTGTATTCCTTATGTGTGGGCGGGTTTGCCATTTTGACGACGATAAGGTTCAAGAGCTTTATCGGCAGTTTTGCATCATGTTTAGGTACATTTTGGTTCATAAAAAATATCCTTGCCTTCCTGGGGGAGAAGGATTATATAAGCGAAACAGTCTTAAGTTTTATTCCGTTTTATACTGCGAGCGATTTTCTCCACATATACGTGTTCGGCATGAATGAGATCATCGGGTTGTTCGCAGGGACGATCATATTTATGGCAAGCGCGGCTTTCTATATCGGAAAGGTGGATATTTACTGACTGGAATCGGGTCGAACAGTGGATTGCCAAAAGTTCATGGATATATTAGCTGTTTCCGGAGACAGCTTATATCCTGGCCTTGTCCCAGTTCACTGATTAAAAGAAAAAACTAAAGAAAGGGGGCTCCCGCATGCTGAAGCTTGAAATGGTTAGTCTGGAACACAATGATCCAGCCGGCTTTATCCCGGAGAGCGAACTTAAAACATTGTCAAAAGTTGAAGATCCGGCCGGTGGTACTCTTTGGGCCTGTGTGATCGTTGGCGGTGTTATAGCAGGTTCCATAGCTCTGTGTCCTACGACAAAGTGCACATCACAATGCAATAGCTGACGCCTGGATTTTTATCACTTCTTAAAATACAAGACCGGAGCTTATATACTATTGTCTCTCACCTATTTAGGGATACCTGGGTACGCTCGTATCCAGGTATTCCTTTAAAAAATGTTTTTCATTGATTGGAGGATCGCCTGAGTAAAATGGGTGCAGTTGAGATCATCGAAAAATATGGCGGCAGGGATGACTTTGAAAATACGAAACTTGTTTTGGCAAGTTCCTCGGGGGAGTTTGAGAACTTCTTTCGTCATTTTCTTGGTTTTTTTGAGGAAAACCTGAACAGGGAACTTGATAAAATAACTGAAGAAACCGGTCTCAAGATTTCCAGAACCGGTATCGTTTTACCGGCGCTTGTTTCAATGAGACAAGAGTTATATATGATAAGTATCAAAACATTGATCAGCACTATCCATATATGCAAAAACCAGGCGCTCCTCAGGGGAAGGACCAGTGAAGAAAGATATGATCATTTCTGTAAACTGCTCAAGCGTAAAGATACTATCCTTGAGATTATACAGGCGTACCCAGTACTGGGATCACTCATTTATCAAAAAATCAATAATAAACTGAGATTTATCAGGGAATCAATCAAAAACGTTTCGGACAATTTTGAGAGGATCAGCAGAGAACTGGATATAACCGGAAATTACCTGGAAAAGATAGAATTCGGTGTGGGCGATCGTCATAATGATGGCAGGGAAGTATTGGTTTTTCACTTTTCCGGTGATCGTATAGTTTATAAACCAAACGGGACAGGGGCGAACGAAGTATTTGAGAAGGTCGTCAACTGGTTCGCCGGGCACGATGAGATAAAGAAAAAACCGTTGCCGGTCAGGACAGTGAATTTCAAAGATTTCTATGTCCAGGAGTTCGTCGAATACAAACAGTGCAGGGCTGTGGAAGAAATCCGAGAATACTTCTATAAGACAGGAGTGCTCCTGCTAATATGCTACGTATTGAAGTCAACGGATATTCATTCAGAAAACATCATTGCTTCAGGCAATACTCCGGTCATTGTCGACGTGGAGACTCTTTTCAATAATGATAATCCTACAGTGTTCACAAAAAGCTTTTTCAGGACTTTTCTTGAAAGCATAAACGATTCGGTGCTCGGTTCGATGATATTGCCGCAAAATTTTGACAGGGCCTCCATGGATCTGGATATCAGCGGACTATCGGGCGGAGGGGGAGAAAAGTCCAGGAAGATGGAGACTTTTGCCCTGGTCGATAAGGGCACCGATGACATCAGGCTTGTAAAACGATTCGTATCGATGGCTGAGAACAAAAATATCGTTAAGATAAACGATAAAAAAGTCAATATACAGGATTACTGCACGGATATCCTTGAGGGGTTCACAGACGGCTACAGGCTTTTGCTGGGAAAGAAAAAACAATTCATAGAACTGCTGAGTTCCTTCAGGGAACTGAACCCGAGATACAGGCAGATACTCAAGCCTACATACATATACGGCAAATTCCTGGACGCTTCATACCATCCGCGATATCTGAAAAGCGAAGATGACAGGAAAAGGCTGTTCTCATTACTGAGAACGGACAGCGACAACAAAAGCGCAGTACTGTCCCTGAAGACAGGCAGGGAGATCGAGGAATTATACAGGGATGACATACCCTATTTTATTGCTGATTTTATCACCAAAAACCTGTATTTCAGCGATGGCCTGGTCGTGAAAGACTTTTTCGCAAAAAGCATGATCGATATCCTGACTGAAAGGACAGAAACCCTAAGCGAAGCAGACCTGAAAAAACAGTTGTGCTATATACGCCAATCCATTGCGACGACCTGTGACGATGTATGGAAGATTTCATACGGTACGTGTAAAGATCGCACCAGGATCAGGCAAAAAATATTTACAGGCAGCAGGGATTTTCTGTCTTGCGCGATGGATATAGGCGATTATCTATATAATACAGCAACATGGGATGAGACCCGGGAATGCGCGTCATGGCTGACTCTTCTGGTTTCGGAGGACAACAAACTGAAGCTTGGTCCGCTGAACCATCTGTTGTATGAGGGCGGAGGAGTGTATCTCTTTCTTGCATATCTCTACAATGAAACAAGCGACGAGAAATACAGATCGCTGCTGTATGCAGCAATAAGGGGGCTCAGAGGAACATATCACATAGACAACCCTGGTCAGCCTTTATCGGCATACTCAGGCATTGGCTCGCTGATTTACATTTTTTACAATTTATCTGTTTTGCTCGGTGATGATGAACTTTACAAGGATTATCTTTTCTTTGCCGGGATGCTGAAGGATCGCAATCTCGAAGACGTTGATCCGAAATACGATTTCCTGGGCGGCCTGGCAGGCATGACGGAGCTGTGCCTCAATATATATGAAGCGGACGGTAACAGGGATCTTCTGGATTTTGCGAAAAGGTGCGGATACAAACTGAGCCGGTACATACAGAATACTGATGAACGATTGCTTACAGGGCTTTCCCACGGATATGCCGGCTACGCTCTGGCTTTGATCCACCTGGGGCATATATTGAAGGAAAGTATGTTTTACGACCTGGGGATGCAGCTTGTCAGGCGGGAAAACTGTTTTTACAGGCCATACATAAACAACTGGGAAGATTTGCGCGGGAACTCCCGGGGAGACCAGGTCTATTGGTGTCATGGAGCGGCAGGGATCGGCCTGGCCAGGGCGGCTGCCTTAAGGTACTGCAGGCACGAAGACTATGAATATATCAGGAACGATGTGTACAAATGCATTGATAAGGTCAAAAACAACGGGTTGGATCCTGATCTAAATCATTGCATGTGTCATGGCCTGTTTGGGAATATCGACATACTTCTCACCATATCACGGATCCTCCGTGACAGGACGTCATTGAAGTATGTTTATGAAAAAGCAGGTGAGATATTGGAGCGGGTACAGGAGAACGGCCTGGAATATGGCCTGGCCGGATCCACTGATCTGTTGAGCGGGATGCTCGGTTTGTCCGGGATCGGCATGGCGCTGCTTCGCCTGGAGAACAATGCCTATCCGTCGATCCTTAACCTTGGCATAGTAAAAAGAAAGGATGTATACGATGAAGTACAAAACCAGGAATAAGGTTCCTTATGTCGAGCAGCTTCTTCAGAACGAATGCGGACTGTGCTGTGTAGCCATGATACTGAGGTATTATGGCAGCCATGACACCTTGTTCAGTTTAAGAGAAAATACTGATGTCGGCAGGGATGGCCTTCAGATGAGCCAATTGAAGAAACTGCTTACCATCAGGGGCTTTGAAACGAAGGTTTATAGAGGGGATGCAGAAGCGCTGAATAATGTAAAATGCCCTGCAATAATTTACTGGGCTAACAATCATTACGTAGTGCTTGAAAAGATTGATGGCAGAAAGACAGTGATCGTGGACCCGTCCATAGGAAGGAGACGCATAGACAAAAAGGAGCTTGAAGAAAATTTCAGCGGTTATGTCCTGACCGCCGAGCCCGGAGCAAACTTCAAAAAGTGTGAAAAACAAGGTTCGATGTGGAAGGACATGTTTTCAAATATTACAATAAATAAACCATTGTTTTTTAAAATATTGCTTCTTTCTGTAATCACTTACTTTCTGACCCTGGCTATCCCCATGGGTATCCAGTTCCTTGTAGATAAGGCAGCCAGTAACGGCAGCGAAATCCTATACGTTATTCCGTTCGTATCCCTGGTATTCCTGCTCGCTTACTCGCTTCTGCTGTTCATGAGAGGAAAGGGCCTGATCAGACTGCAGGCTGCCATCGATGTCGCGATGATGAAGAAGACTTTCATGCACCTGCTGAAAGTTCCCTATAAATTTTTCGACATCAGGTCAAAAGGAGACCTGATTTTCAGGCTGAACAGTCTGCAGGTGATAAGGGACCTGATTTCGGATCGGCTTATCCAGGGGCTTATAGATTTCGGGGCGATCGCTTTCATAACAGGTTACATGCTTTCGAAGTCCCTGTACCTCACAGCCGTTACGATGGTCATTTTCCTGGTCAATGTCTTCTTCATACTATATACCAGGCCTTATATCAAGGACGCGAATCTGAGGGAAATAACGGAAAACAGCAAATTGCAGGCTTTCCAGGTCGAAACTGTCTATTCGATGCTTGGCATCAAGACTTCAGGCTGTGAAGAAGAAATATACAAAAATTGGGAAAACAAGTACGACAGGTTCCTGTGCAAATTCATAGACAGAAGCAAAATAGTCAATATTTACAGCACGGTCTTGAATACTATCAGGACGGCAGGTCCCATAGTAGTTTTGTTTTTCGGGTTATACAGGTTTTTCCATAACGAGGTCACCATAGGCGAGGTTTTCGCTTTCTATTCACTGGCTGGCATGTTTTTCTCCCTTGGGGTCTCTCTGTCGAATGCATGGAACGATTTTCTGCTGGCGTCCTCATATGTTGAAAGGTTCCGCGATATCTTGCAGACCCGTCAGGAGGCTGTGCCTGAAAATGCCGTCAGGAGAAAGATACAGGGAAACATAACTATCAGGAACATTTCGTTTTCATATACGAAACACTCTGAAAAGGTCCTGAAAAACGTCTCCCTGGATATCAGGTCGGGGCAGAAGGTAGCGATAGTGGGACCTTCAGGCTCGGGCAAGACTACGTTGAGCAAGCTGATTCTTGGGCTGTATCCCGTCGACGAGGGTGAGATCTATTATGATGGGATCAATATGAATGAATACGACAAACAGGATCTCAGGAGGCAGATCGGGATCGTACCGCAGGATATGTACCTTTTTAACAAGTCCATCCTTGATAACATAAGGATGAACAACGAGGATATAGATCTCGAACAGGTTCGGAAAGCGGCAAGGATAGCTCAGATAGCCGATGACATAGAACAAATGCCCATGAAATACCACACCATGGTATCAGAGATGGGTCTTAATCTCTCCGGCGGCCAAAGACAGCGGATAGCGCTGGCAAGAGCAATCGTCAACGATCCTCGCATAATAATCCTTGATGAAGCCACCAGCTCTCTGGACTCCATAAATGAAAAGAAGGTTTCCGAATATTTCAGGAACAAGAACTGCACATGCATAGTCATAGCACACAGGCTGTCGACCATTATTGACGCCGACATGATCTATGTGATGGATAACGGGGAGATAGTCGACTGCGGTACCCATTATGAACTTATGAGCAGGCGGGGCATGTATTATAGCCTGTACAGCGCTGCCAGCAAAATCAGCTGACATCGTATAACAACGGGAGGGGAGGATCTTAATGGAAACGGTATACATAAATTCGCGTACATTGTTTATAAACCTGGAGATCGCCAACAGCGGGGTTTTAAGGGCCATGTCCAATTATGATATCGAAAGTGTGATCGGCTTCCTGAGATCGAAGAGGATCATATCCAGCAGGTTCATCAGGTTCGAACTGGGAAAAGAGACAGAGATCCTTGATGCGATAAGAAATAGTGGCGCAGATAAAGTAGTCTTTTTCATAAGGGAGGATAATTACGAGCTATCGAGGCTGGTAACGGAATTTATAAAGGAATATGATGATTCATTGGCCGTCATATGGTTTGGTCAGTTTGTTTTCAGTCATCATCCTGCAATACTGGACGATACACGCTGTGATATATGTATACTGTTCGAACCGGAAAATACCATGCTTGAGCTCATCATGAAGGACAGGGGATCATGGCGTGAAATAAGGAGCGTATCAGCCAGAACGGGCAATACAAACGTGTATTACATCGACAGTCCAGTCGAAAATTGGCTATGTGACTCCCCGTATTCCCCATATGAAAGCAGCGATTTTCTTTATACCAGGCTTTCGGAGGTGGAGATACCCTTGGAAAGACTGTCGTACAGAGCTGACCTCGATAAGGTGGCAAGATCTTTTATTTCCCCCGAAAACGTGATCAGGGAGCTTGAAGCTGTGTCCCGGGCTTGTTGGATCCCGGGGCAGGCAATCGTTCTCAGATGTGAAAATATCGCTTCGCTGCCGTACTTTGACGAGCTTATGGACATTCTGGGCAGGAAGTTCAGCAACTTGATATTCAAGGTATCTGTCGACCTCGGCCATATTAGCGCAGAGACCCTGGCCAGGCTGGCGGATGCTAGCTGCACGCATGTGGATATGATCGTTCGACGCCCTTGTGGTGTGGAAACATTGAGGCTCTTCGGAAACTACCTGCAAAAGGCCGGTCTTACCCTTAAGCTGACATTATACCTTACCGAAGAAAACGAGAAAGAATGTATCCAGTTTTTAAGGACCGTCAGGGAAGAAAAACTTGTCAGTCCGGAAAATATCAGGATAATATCGGACAGGACCGTACAGTCGCCCAGACTGTTTCCCCGCAGGAATCTCCTGCCCAGGGAGCTTCTGCCGGCTGTCGGTATGGACGAACTGGCCGAAAGGCACGCCCCTTTATTACGAAATCTGATCATGTTCATGGAAGGAAGGGATGAAGTAAATTCCAACAAAGGCTACGCCAGTTTCGTGCGTCTTCCTGAAAATACCATAGACCGCCGGGTGCTCTTGTCGCTTAAACCTTATATCGGCCCTGACACTGCTCTTATTATTGAAAGGAGCCCATATTCCGCAAAAGAAGACGAAGGTGTCCTGTTTACCGAAAGAGCAGGGGTGATCAGCAGGCTGGACAGGCAATACGACATTTACAGGGAGCAGCTGCGCCAGGCAGGATATATCGGTACAAACGTCTGCCAGGTGCAGAAAGACTGCGAGGGAAATATCTCTGTCCGGATCAATGATCTCTATCTGCCCGGAGAAAAGGTTTCGAAAACCATAAAATACGGGCAGGCTTACAGCGCCCCGGCAGATGGGAACGCTATTCTCACAGTTGAGACCCCTGAGGATTTTGAAGCGCTGGAAAAAAACATAAAGTACCATATTGCAACGGGGAAATTCAGAAATGACTATGAACTTACATGCAGCATAAAAGATCCATGCAGATGGACGGGTCCCGAATACTGCCGGCTGGCCAGGATGACGAGCCTGCGGATTGACGGCGAGGGCAATGTCATACCTTGCGGAGGATGCACTGAAAGCCTTGGGAATATTTTATCTTCCCGGATAAACCTGAGGGATGAAGCTCTCCGTATCATAAAACGTGAAGAAAAAAAGAGAAACTGCGGCAATTGCCAAATGAAGAGCTGCTGTTCAAAATGTGCCCTGCTCCCTGACGGTATTGACAGCCGCCTCTACTGCGATCTGATGAAGAGCTCAGAATATGTCCGGTACTATTTTAAGATACTTTTTTTAATGAAAAACATATTTCATGATTCCAGGCATTTCAGTGGTGTGGGTCATGGGGATGTAAAGGTATCCGGCCCATACTCGAGCCATTACCTGCCTGCAGGGATCGCAGAAGCCGGGGGCGAAAGCCATATATATCCGTTCATATATATGTTCTCTGTCAGAGAGCAGCCTTATTTGTTTAATTCCGCCCAAAACAGCCTTGTAAGGCTGAACCATAACGCAGCGTTTATTATTGAAGCCCTGTTCAGGGGAGTTGGGATGGAACTCATCAAATCAGCCATAAGTGACCATTTCAGTATCCCCATGCCGGATGCGGAAGGAACATTGAGGTCGGCCCTGACCTCGCTGAGGAGCATGGGTTATCTGAAAAGCCACGCGGATGTTTAGAATTGCCGGGTATGCAATAACGATCATGTTACTGGGGTGATGGAAAGGATGGAAAACAGGATCATTGTCAGGACGGTTTCGAACCTGAGTTTTGCCGGAGAAAGGGTGACCAATAATATCATAGCGGAAGAGAAAGGGATATTGTTGAAAACCAGCCCGATCTCAAATATCAGGATATGGTTTCCCGCCGAAGAGATAGAAAGCATAATATATCCCGACGGTAGAATTGTCCATGGTGATTCGATCGCCGGGACACTGTGATATGCGGAGGTAACTATGGACAGGATAATGCTGCTGAGCTTAAAAGTTGCCGGCCAGTTAAAGGAGGAATATGCTGACGGGCTCGTTGACAAGCCATGGATTGGGCTGCTTTCAATAGCTACGTTCCTTGAGTTCAACGGTTATGAGACCATGGTCAGGGATATATTTCCTGATAAGAAGACCATGGACGGCCTGGTACGGCAAATCAGCGAAAAGCAGCCTGTGATAGCGGGTATTTCCGTGTTTACGGAAAATGCTGACAAGGCTCTTCTCGTCGCAAGGATAATCAAAAGCCAGTTCCCCGGCATCAAGATTGTTCTCGGAGGGCCTCATGCAAGCTTATGCCCAATGGAATGCATAAAGTCCGACAGCGTAGACTTTGTCGTGCTGAAGGAAGGCGAAGCGACAATGCTTGAGATTGCAGAGATGGTATCATCAGGGGGCAGAAGTATAAACCCTAAAGATATCCCGGGCATCGTCTACAAAGAAGGCGATAAGATCATCCGCAATGAACACAGGGGACTGATAGCCGACCTTGATCTGCTGCCTATAGTAAAACGCGAACTAACAGACATTTCAGGATGGCGGGGCATCGTTAACGTATCTTCCAGCAGGGGGTGCAGCGGCAGGTGCATATATTGCGCAGCTACTGCCTTGTCAGGCGCTGTTTACAGGGTGAGAGACATCAGCAATTTTTACATGGAAGTCCTGATGCTCAGGCTCATGCTCGGGGATAAGATGGAACAGCTTTTTATTACCGATGATACTTTTACCGGGATACCGGAGCGGGTACTTAAATTTATAGATCTATTAAAAAAACACAGGCTGGACATACGCTGGCGCTGTGAATCCAGGATCGATAAAATGAGCAGGGAACTGATCGGAAAAATGGCTGAAAATGGCTGCATCGGCATACAGTATGGTATTGAAAGCGGGAGCCAGGAGGTTCTGGATAAGATCGGGAAAAATATTGATATAGGCAAAGCGCTGGAGGTCATAGAATATACCCATGATGCCGGAATTTTTATATGCCTCAGTTTTATGATCGGCCATTACTGCGACACCAGGGAAACCATGGGCGAGACCCTGGGATTGATAGAGCGGCTTTTTAGGAAATATAAAAAGATACAGCTTGTTTTAAGCTATAACACTCCATTTCCCGGGACCTGGCAGTACACAAGGATGAACAGGCTTGGGATGAGACTTGCTGCCGACAAATATGAGGATCTGAACCTGGCGGCGCCTGTTGTGGAAACGAGGAATTTTACCCTTGAAGACCAGAAGGATATATACAGGAAGGCATATCCTTACTTATGGTACCTGGAAAAAGAAGCGCATGCAGGAGCGGCTGCAGGTTTGCCGCAAAAAGAGTGAGAATATTTATGATATGGGAGGTGCTTTTTATGGGAACAGGGGTAGTGGTAGCTATAGTGCTATGCCTGGGAGTGGCGGTATGGGTAGCAGTCACCAGGAATAAAAAAGCGGCAAATGATGATCGAAAATGACCCTATGTATATATAAAGCCTCTAACCCCATCTGGGGTTAGGAAAATGCGCTTAGCCATGGTAATAGGCATGGAAGCTGCTTTAAAAGATATATAACATACTTAATTAGCTGCTATAACCTAATTGCGTAACCAAGCTTTGCATACCGTGAAAATCGTCAGGAGTTCGAGTCTCCGGTGGATCACGATGAAAAGCCCTGAAACATTGTGTTTTCGGGGCTTTTAGTTTTATTGCCATTTTGTTGTCATGCTGAGCGCAGCGAAGAATCTTATCTATTTGAATCCTTTATTAATTTCCGTACACATTTTATTCTTTACGAAAAATCGATACTATACAGAGATATTTGTTTAAAATAAAGGATATTGACAAAATAAATATGGTATATTGTGGTATTATAAAGATAAATCAAGTTTTGTATTGATATATTTTATGTTTAACTTTTATGTATGTAGTTGTATTTACGGAGTGAAGTAATATATGTTACCTTCCGGAATATATGAACAGGTCATTAATAGAATTATCCGTTCAAAATTGAACAGTGATGAAAACATTGTTATAACAGATTCCATCGACAAAGAGGAAGCTGCCAAAATCCTTGCACAGTATTTTGAGGAGATTTTGGAGACAGCGCTTGAAAACTTGAAGGAAAATGGGGGTGATATATTTAAGCAAATCGAATTATGTAATAAATTATTGGAAGTTATTGAAGCTGAGACAAAAGACAACTTTATGAAGAATTTTATAGTTGATGAAAATGCCAAGCTCCTGATAGCTTATATAAGAAAAAAAGATAATATACATGCTGTGAATGATAAAATCAGTATTATAAGGCCTGCTACTTCCATTGCAAGGAGCTCTCTGTTTACCGGTGCGATACATGAACCCAGTATGTTTTCGGAACTAAAAAAAGAAATCCTCAGTTGCGACAGAATTTATATGCTGGTTTCTTTTATCAAGTGGAGTGGATTGCGTCTTATTATTGATGAACTAACTTTATTTACTAAAAATGGAGGACAACTCCGGGTAATAACAACATCGTATATGGGAGCAACTGATGCGAAAGCTATTGAGGAATTAAGTGAACTTCCAAATACTGAAATAAAAGTATCATATGATACTAAAAGGACAAGGCTTCACGCAAAGGCATATATTTTTTACAGAAGTACCGGATTTACAACGGCTTATATAGGTTCAAGTAATCTATCAAATGCTGCAATTTCAAGTGGGCTTGAGTGGAATGTAAAAATAACTCAGAAGGACCTGCCAGAAACTATCCAAAAAATTGAAGCAACTTTTGAGAATTATTGGAACAGTAATGAGTTCGCTTATTATAATCCGGCGGAAAAATCAAGACTTATAGCTGCCATAAAGGCAGAAAAAGGTGGAAATAAAGAAACAATAAGCTATAATTTTGATATTCAGCCTTATCCGTATCAACAAGAGATTTTGGACAAGCTGCAGGCTGAGAGATATGTGCGTAACCACTGGCGCAATCTTGTTGTCGCAGCAACAGGCACAGGCAAAACAGTTATATCAGCAATTGATTATAGGAATTATGTGTATAAAAACCGTCATAAACCATGCAGACTGCTTTTTATAGCTCACAGAGAAGAAATACTGAAACAAAGTCTTGCATGCTTCAGAATGGTTCTCAGAGATCCGAATTTCGGTGAGCTGTTTGTAGGAAACTATACACCAAATAGTCTGGACCATCTTTTTATGTCTGTTCAAACATTTAATTCCAGAGAGTTTGAAAATGTGACTACTCCAGATTTTTACGATTATATAATTGTCGATGAGTTCCATCATGCAGCAGCCCCTACATACCAAAAACTGCTTGAGTATTACAAACCTGAAATTTTACTTGGCCTTACGGCTACACCGGAAAGAATGGATGGAAAAGACATTCTCAAATATTTTGATTACCGGATTGCAGCCGAAATTCGTTTGCCTGAGGCAATAGAAAGAAAACTACTATGTCCGTTCCACTATTTTGGGGTTACTGATAACGTAGATCTGAAGAGTCTGCGCTGGACAAGGGGCGGATATGATAAGAATGAGCTTTCTAAAATATATACAGGAAATGATCTGCGAGCAAAAATTATCATAAAGGCTCTGGATAAATATATAACAGATATGGATGATGTAAAAGGGTTAGGTTTCTGCGTTTCGAAAGAACATGCGAAATATATGGCTAATTTTTTCAATGAAAACAATATTCCTTCGATATACCTGACTGCAGAATCAGATGATGAAACCAGGAATGAGGCAAGAAGGAGGCTCGTTAGAGGGGATTATCGCTTTATTTTTGTTGTGGATTTATATAATGAAGGGGTAGATATTCCTGAAGTTAATACAATATTATTTTTACGGCCAACGGAAAGCTTAACGGTATTTTTGCAGCAGCTTGGCCGAGGCCTGAGACTATGCGAAGGAAAGGAATGCCTTACTGTGCTTGATTTTATTGGTCAGGCCAATAGAAAGTATAACTTTGAAGAGAAGTTTGAAGCTCTTCTTTCAAATACTTCAAAGGGCATCCAAAGGGAGATAAAAGAAGACTTTATATCTCTCCCCAAGGGATGTTTTATACAACTTGAAAAGATAGCAAAAGAATACATTCTTATGAACATAAAGCATTCATTAAGAACGCAGAATGGATTGATTTCAAAGATTGCAAGCTTTGAAGAGGATACGAATAAAGCTCTTACACTGACAAATTTTGTTGAGCATTATCATATAAAACTCAAATCAATTTATGCAATGAATAATTTCTCAAGACTCTGTGTTCTTGCAAAAGTTAAAGAGGATTTCACTTCAGAGAATGAAGATATCATAACAAAAGGGATGCTCAGACTCTCAAGTATCGACTCAAGAAGATGGATTAGCTTTCTGATCGATATATTACCTGAAATCGATGAAATATCGATAGACATGCTTAATACAAAAGAGAAAAAAATGCTAAATATGCTCCATCATACCTTCCGTCAGCAGCCTGTTAAAAGATGCGGTTTTGATAACGTTATTGAAAGCATAAGATCCATTAAGAAAAATGAAGTTTTATTCAAAGAGATAATGGAACTTCTGGAAATCAGATTTAATTCAATTGACCTTGTTGATGAACAGATTGATTTGGGGTATGAATGCCCGCTGGATTTATATTGCAATTATACAAGAGACCAGATACTTTCTGCATTCGATTATTATACTGAGGACATTATGCCTCCAATGCGAGAGGGTGTATTGTATTTAAGCGATAAAAATACAGATTTACTTTTTGTTACTCTGAATAAGTCAGAAAAGGACTACTCTCCAACTACGATGTATAATGATTATTCTATAAGTGAATATCTGTTCCATTGGCAATCTCAGAGTACTACTTCTGAAACTTCTACTACAGGACAAAGGTATATTAATCATAAAAAACTGGGTAACAAGGTACTGCTTTTTGTCAGAGAATTCAGAGAAGAAAGGATTGGTTCTATAATTATGGCTCAACCATATACTTTCCTTGGACTTGTTGATTATGTTAGCCATAAAGGGTCAAGACCTATGAATATTATCTGGAAACTGGAGAAGCCAATACCGGCCAAGTATCTTAAGAAAACCAACAAGCTTATCGTTGGATAAGAGTATTATAATTATATTTTGGAGTGATATCGATGAACATCAAACAAGCAATATTGTTAAGAAAATCAATCCGCACGTACAAAAATGAGCCGTTATCTAAGGATTTAAGGGATAAACTCGAAGACTATATCAAAAATGTCAAAGGTCCGTTCGGCACGAATATGAGATTTATGATGATAGATACCGATATCGCCGTTTCCGGAGCTAAACTTGGAACATACGGAGTTATATCGGGGGCAAGGACATTTATATGTGCAGTGGTGGAGCCTGAAGAGCGTTATGAAGAAAACCTGGGCTATGCTTTTGAAAAGATCATCTTATATGCCACCTCATTGGGTCTGGGAACATGCTGGCTTGGTGGCACTTTCAACCGATCCGGATTTTCAGATGCAGCTGGTCTTAAGGATAAGGAGTTCATGCCGGTCATAACGCCCGTGGGCTATCCCGGAGAAAAAAGAAGCTTTGTCGATCAGGTTTTCGTTATGACAGCCGGTTCAAGGACACGGAAGAACTGGTCGGAACTCTTTTTTGATAAAAGCTTCGATAAACCGCTCAATGAAGCTGGGGCAGAACATTTCAGGGAAGCTCTTGAAATGGTACGCCTTGCGCCTTCCGCCTCCAACAAACAGCCCTGGAGAATCGTTAAAGATGGTGATATCCTGCATTTCTTTATAAAAAGGTCGGTTGCGTATAAAAACGTAGTCGGGTTCGATATCCAGCGGCTGGATATGGGTATCGCAATGTGCCATTTGGAGCTTACCATGAACGATCTTGGCTATAATGGAGATTGGTTGGATATCGATCCTAAGTTTAGCTCAGACAAAAATACCGGGTATATTATAAGCTACAAACTCAAAATATCAGAAAATTCATGATTATGAGGTTGATTTGAATGATTGATGTCGCTGCGGCAGTTATTATGAACAAATACGGCAAGATACTCATTACTCAACGTTCAAAAGAGGACAAGCAATCTTTGATGTGGGAATTTCCGGGTGGAAAAATCGAAGACGGTGAAACTGCGGAAGAATGTCTGAAACGCGAGATCATGGAAGAGTTGAATCTTGAGATCGAGGTTCAGGACTATCTGGGAAGCTGCGTATACAAATACGAAACTGGAGAGATATGTCTTATTGCATATAAGGCGCTTGCTCTTTCGGAAGATTTGCAGCTTAATGTTCATAATGAAGCCAGATGGGTCAACAAAGATGAAATAAAAAACTTTGCTTTTGCTCCGGCCGATGTTGCATTGCTTAATGTAATACGATTACCATAATTGCTGTTATTTTCTGCATTTCCAAGGGAACAATAAACGAAGCTCCTATATACCCAAGAGAAGTAACAAAGCAAGCTCTATTATATGATGCGAGTTCAGTCATAGTCTCACACAATCACCCTGGCGAATCGCTAAGAGCTTCTTCAGCAGATATAGAAGTAACAAGAAAGATATATGAAGCATTAAGAACCCAAAACATTAAACTAGTAGACCACATCATAGTAGGAGGCAAAGATGCTATTTCTCTTGCCGAAGATGGAACATTCAACAGCATAGATGAAAGCAGAGTAAGAGAAGAAAAAAACCATTATAAAGCATTAGGTGAAAAGATAGAGGCCGGAATAGCAACAGCCGAGGACATACAGAAATATAATGCTATACAGGAAAAGCAGTTCAAAGACACAATTAATGCAGCTCAAGAGCACATCACAGAAGATATGACAAAAAACATGGATCTCATAAGATGAATAGGCAAAAGTGTCACAAATGCGTTTATATCAACGGTTAGAGTGGAAAATATATAATATAAAAAGTGTTGCCGGGGTTGGATAGTGATGAAGACACAACCCAACCCTTATGATGGTGAAACTGGCACCAACACAATTTATACAGCAACGTATTTATTATAAAACGTATATTGAGTAAATACAAGCTTATGGTGTTGGAGCTAAATGGAAGGAGCAAAAAGACAACCATGAGCTTTTTATTATCTAAGGAAGTCACAAAACATCAACAAAGAGTTGCAAATATATCAAAAGAATTTACATTAAAACTAGGACATAGTAAAAAAGATGCAGCACAGATATATCTGGCAGCACTATTTCACGACATTGGAAAAGCCAAGATAGACCCTAAGATATATAACAAGCCAGGCAAGCTATCAGAAGAAGAATTTAAAGAAATAAAAAAACACCCGGTAGAAAGCGAATACATCCTGAAAACTCTTAATATGTCAGAAGAAATAATAAAAACAGTATTATATCACCATGAATCATATGACGGTACAGGATATCCGGAAGGCCTCAAAGCAGAAAAAATACCATATGCAGCAAGAATACTTAAAATATGTGACGTATATGACGCACTTACTAACGTAAGAAGTTACAGATCCAAACCATATACAAAAGATCAAGCCTTAAGGATCATGGAAAAGATGAAAAACCAATTTGATGAAGAGATATTTAATAAATTTAAGATATACATAAACAAAAAGCATAATTCTTCTGATGAAGAAAGGAGAAAAATAATGAAAGTAAACTGTTTACGCCGCCGCAAAATGTCAGTAAGCTGACGGTATTGCCTGTCCAGTTATTGATGGATATAATGTCCATATCATCATAGAGAAAGGAAAGCGCTTCTGTTTTAATGTACCAATGTTC
>Ga0134092_1001477_pt1 | contig 20430 bp, 21 predicted proteins | sample 3_6taG_FD_94454 | JGI IMG/M metagenome (GOLD analysis project Ga0134092, IMG submission 94454) | Switchgrass degrading microbial communities from high solid loading bioreactors in New Hampshire, USA - 3_6_20_6_A3 metaG | ecosystem: Engineered > Bioreactor > Semi-continuous > Anaerobic >... | reverse complement strand
TGATTATGCCTCCTGGTGGAATTTCACAGGACGCCGCAAGGTTTGCGGTTGTGTCGGATGTGCATCTTTCAAGCAATCAGCCAGACAGCAAGGAAGTTCAGAATTTCAAACAAGTCCTGGAAGAGATCAATAGGCAAAAGGTGGATTTTGTACTGTTTACCGGGGACCTGGTGGACAGCGGTTCCCTTGGCAACCTCAAGTTTGCCAAAGAACTCATCGATAAGACTTTAAGTCCCCAGATTCCTTATTATGTGATCCCCGGTGACCGTGAAATAGAGGGGACAGGGACAACGGCCAACTTTAAACAGGTATTCGGCAGTGACTTTTTCTCCTTTGATCAAAAAGGAACCCGGTATATTTTGCTCAACACCTCAAAGGGAAGCTTAAGGGCTTCCAATGCCGATCAGTGGAAGATCCTGCAGGCGGCCATGGAATCGGCCAAAGAGGATCAAAGGATCCACAGCCTTGTGGTGGTGGGCCACCATCCTTTGATTAGTCCCCCATCGGCCCAAAACAGCAGCTTTGGCGATGCAAAAGAGGCTGAGGTGCTCAAGGAGCTTTTGACGGAGTTTTATAAGGAGTCCGGCAAGCCAGCAGCTTATATCTCCGGCCATGCCCACGGATTTCATTTGCAACGACAGGAAGGCATTCCCTATGTAGTCACAGGGCCTGTCGGGAAGGCTCCAAGTCTGGCCGCTGACAGCGGAGGCTACTATCATTACGGGGTTTTCGGGATTGAAAATCCCGGCGAAAAGAAGACAGATTGGCTGAAGATGGAAGTCAGGCCTATCTTAACCGATATCAGGCTGGAGCTTGAGGCGGAGCAGCTTGTACCCGGAAGGGTATATCCTCTCACCGTCCTTGGAGTCCAGAGGGGTTCCTATGAGTTCCCCCTGGGCAAAGAGCATCAGGTGAAATTGGAAATCGGCGACGATGTCTATGTGGGCGATATGGACGAAGCCCTCGAAGTCCTCAAGGAGCATCCGGAGCTTAAAGAGGAGCTTACGGCCATTGTAGACCTGTCAAAGCAAAAACTCTATTTTGCTTCGGAAGGTCAAATCACGATAGGCGTAGAATATGGTGGATTTAAGAAGGAAGTAAACTTGAAAGCAAAGATCCGATTGGCGGGATCCAATCGTTATCATACAGCAGTTGCCATCAGCCAGGAGGGCTGGGAAAAGGCCGAAAACGTGGTATTGGTAAACGGCCTGGATTTCCCCGATGCCCTGGTGGGGGCCGCCTTATCCCATGGACTGAAGGCGCCGATGCTGTTAACTGCCCCTGACAGGCTGCATCCGGCTACCCTCGATGAAATCAAACGGCTGGGTGCCAAGAACGTGTATATCCTGGGTAGTCCCGAGTCGGTTTCCCAGGCCGTCCAGGACGCTTTGGCAGCCCAGTTCCATGTAGTCCGCATCGGCGGAGAGAAAAGGCTGGATACGGCAGTAAAAGTAGGGGAGTTTTTAAGGGGCATTCAGGAATTTGATACGGCCATTATCGTGACGGGAAGCAATTTCGCCGATGCCATGACGATGGCGCCCTTCTCGGCCAGGATGGGCAGCCCGATCCTCTTTACTGAAACGGACGCCTTAAGCGGTGATACGAAAAAGGCTTTGGTGGATTGGAAAATCCGCAAAGTCATCATCGCAGGGGGCCCGGCAGCAGTCAGTGAATCGGTGGAAGCGGAAATCAAGGCCCTTGGAATTGAGGTCAGCAGGCTTTACGGCGACAACCGATATCTGACGTCTTTGAAGGTAGCGGAGTTTTTCAAGCAGAGCTATCCCTATGAAGGGATCCTGATCGCCACCGGACAGAACTTCCCCGATGCCCTGGCCGGAGCCGTTTTAGCGGCAAGGTATAAAGCCCCCATCGTACTTGCCGGGAAAGACAGCTTGAGGCCCGAAATCCTGAATTTCATTCACTCTGTAAAACCCAGGTTTAAATATATACTGGGAGGCTCAACGGTCATATCGGATGAGCTTTGCAATGAAATTTTCAAATAGTATTCCATCTTTTCTCGCTGGGAAGAGTCCTTCCGACAGCTGAGAAATCCCTCACCGGGTGCCGATGTTTCGGCACCCGGCTAATTTTTTGGATTTTCATCCGGAACCTGTTTTGCGAAAGCAGCAATGGGTTATGTATTTCATACTTTGAATAGGAAGGCCCGTGAATCGGAAAAGTAAAAATAATATTTTGGATTGGGGAGAAAAATGAAGCAAAGCGGTTTAAACTACGGTTTCAATGACCGGCCTAAAGGGTCTGTAACCCTTGTCTCAGCGCTGCAGTGGCTGATTTTTATTATGCTCAACAATGTCTTCATCCCCATTGTGGTGGCAAACCTGTATGGGCTGTCAGCCCGGGAAACGGCGGAACTGGTCCAAAGGACGATATTTGTCGTAGGCGTGGCTTCCCTGATGCAGGTTTTCTGGGGGCACCGGCTGCCCATTGTGGAAGGGGTTGCCGGCCTGTGGTGGAGCATCTTTATTTTGGTTTCCGAAAATGCAAAAGCCCTGGGAGTCGATCCGAGGTCCCTCTTGCCCAGCCTGGAAGGCGGGCTCATTATTGCAGGGCTTTTTATGGTATCCGTCAGCTTAACTCCGTTTTTTGGCAGGGTAAAGGGGCTCTTTACCCCGGTTGTCACCGGAACATACCTTATTTTGCTGGCCCTCCAGATGAGCGTCAGCTTCCTGGGGAAACTCATGGGTGCTGAAAAGGGGGCCTTCGACGGCAAGCTTTTTATCGTTTCCCTGGTAACCATTGCAGTCACTCTGGTACTGTCCTATAAAGGGAAAGGAGCGGCCAAGAGCTTTGCTGCCCTGGGCGGGATCGGTGCCGGATGGATCGCCTATATCCTGCTGGGCATCCGGCCGGACACAGAGCCCCTGCCGCCCCTTGAGGGAGTCTTCTCGCTGCCTCAGCCTTTCCCATGGGGTTTCCCCAGGTGGGATTCGGGAGTGATTGTAGCTTCCGTGATCACGTCGCTGGTGCTCCTGTCGAACCTCTTTGCCTCCATTGATGTACTGTCATCCCTGCAGGCCGGCCAGGTGGATCCTGCTTCCGGCCGCAGGGGCGGGATTTTCAACGGTATCGGCGATATCCTGGCCGGGGTTTTTTCCACGATCGGAACCACTCCTTTTTCCATTGTGGTGGGATTCATTCATATTACGGGAAATGCTGCCAGAATCCCTTTTATTATTGCATCCTTTCTCATGGCAATCGCAGGCCTTCTAAGCCCCGTAGGAAGGCTTTTTACCCAAATCCCGGTTGTTTTGGGTACGCGGTAAGCTTTCTGGCCTTTGCCCAAATGGCCGGCTTTGGCATAAGAAATCTTGTCAAGGCGGGACTGGATGAGCGAAATATGCTCATCGTTTCACTGGGGATCTGTGTGGGCACTGGAGTTATGTTTGTGCCTTTAGAAGTATTCCAGGGGATTCCGGGCATGATCCGGGGTGTTGTCTCAAATGGGATGCTGGTGGGGATCATTTTGGTGCTTATCATGGAGCATCTGATCATGAAAAAAAAAGGGGCAATTTCACAATGAACCATTGTGAAATTGCCCCTTTTTAAGAGAATGCAGTTTCCTGTTTAGAGCAGTTTTGCCACGCCCCGCAACAAATCATGCAGCCTCTCATTTTTGAAGCGGCAAAAATGTAAAAAAGAAAGACCGGGCATTTCCCGGACTTTCTACTCTTCGTACTTGACCTTGTACTTCTCGCAGAATTTTTTGATCACGCTCTGAACCCACTCAAAATCATCCTTGATTCTGCCTTTTTGGATGATATAGGGATCAGTTTCGCCGTTTATGAATATCTCCAGGTTTTCGGTGGGTTTTTTAAAGAATAGGACGTTTCTGGTTGCTTCCCTCTTTTGAATCTTGTTGATTCGATCAGCTGCAAATCTCTTCCAGTTTTTGTCTCCTTCCAGGTTCAGAGAAAGTTCACCCAGGTCGGCATTGAAATCCCGCACGTATTGAGCAGCCATCTGCATTCCCCTCCTTAAACGTTCTTTTCTCCCGCAGGTACAAAACGTTCAAGCAAGATGAAAAAGAAATAGGAAAGGACTCTTGGGAAAATCTTTCATTTGATTAAAATGGGAGCAAACATTACAGAATATTTGGTATATTATATCGATTCGGGAGTCACAACTAATTATATCATATTCCAATCTGAAATTAAATAGATAAACAGGCTGATATCGGGGAAATCAGCCAGAATTTTGCCAATATTTTGGAAAAATAGCCAATAGTCTGAAAAATGCTGGCTATTCCGGGATTATAAGGCATCAGCCGTGAAAAGGGGCTCTGAAGCGGGCTAGACGTAACAATTGTGTAATTCATCACAAATGTCGAAAATACAGTTGGTGCTAGTTTAGAGAGAGCAGAACGACGGCAATGATTCCTACGATAAACAACGTTGAAAAAAAGACAATGACGCTTTCTTTTTCTTTGGAGTTGAGCAGGTAATCATTGGGGGAAGCATAGAGATCCCTTTTTGCGAAAATTTTGCGAATTCCACTAAGCAAATACATAGCATTCCCTCCGACGCTGATTCCGACATTATTTTTTCAAACATTTACATTATAACTGCTAATTCGACATGTTTCAATAGATCGCAATAGGACTTTGATTGGGTTTTACTGGGACTTTATGCCTATGGCAAGGCTTTGGAGCCAAGAAAAGAGGTTTATCGGAGAGGGGTTTTATGGTAAAATGGGGTATAAGATAGAAAGATTTGGTCTTTTATGCACTAGAAAGGAGAAGGTATGAAAAGCATTATCCGAGATATCCGTTTGGCACCGGAAGGGAAAAGGCGAATCAACTGGGTCAAGGGCTATATGCCGCTTCTGAATGCCCTGGAAGAGGAGTTCAGGAGGGATAAGCCCTTTTTGGGGAAGAAAATAACGGTATCGGTTCATCTGGAGGCAAAGACCGCATATCTTAGCCTCGTTTTGGCAGCGGGAGGCGCAGAGGTGGCTGTAACCGGCAGCAATCCTCTGTCCACCCAGGATGCCGTGGCTGCGGCCTTGGCGGAGGAAGGGCTGAATGTATACGCCTGGCATGGAGCAACAGGCCAGGAATATCTGGAGCATTTAAATGCTGCCCTGGATTTTGGACCGGATCTGATCATAGATGACGGAGGCGATCTGGTTCATCTGCTCCATACCACGAGGCAGGAGCTAAAGAGAAATGTTCTGGGCGGCTGCGAGGAGACAACAACCGGCGTCCTTCGGCTGCGGGCCAGGGAGCGGGAAGGGATGCTGGATTTTCCCATGATATCCGTCAATGATGCCTACTGCAAATATCTCTTTGACAATCGGTACGGAACAGGGCAGTCCGTATGGGACGGCATTATGCGGACCACCAATTTAATCGTTGCCGGCAAAAATGTAGTCGTTGCCGGCTATGGCTGGTGCGGGAAAGGCGTTGCCATGAAGGCCAAAGGCCTGGGCGCCAATGTCATCATCACGGAGATCGATCCGATTAAGGCCATTGAGGCCGTCATGGACGGTTTTCGGGTCATGACCATGGACCAGGCCGCTCCCATCGGCGATATCTTTATCACGGTAACCGGCTGTATCAAGGTGATTCGCAAGGAGCATTATCAGAAAATGAAAAACGGGGTCCTCCTTGCCAACGCCGGCCATTTTGATGTGGAAGTCTGGAAACCGGATCTGGAGGAACTGGCGGTGGAGAAGCGCAACATGCGGCAGAACATCGTAGGCTATGTCATGGAGGACGGCAGGATCTTAAACCTGCTGGCGGAGGGGCGGCTGGTGAACCTGGCATCCGGAGACGGCCATCCTGCAGAGATCATGGATATGAGCTTTGCCCTGCAGGCCTTGAGTGCCAAGTATATTGTGGAAAATCACAGCCGTTTGGAGAACAGGGTCTATGATGTCCCGCAGGAGATTGACCGGAGGGTAGCCCATATGAAGCTTAAAGCCATGGGAATTGAGATCGATTCCCTGACAAAGGAGCAGGAGGATTACCTAAACGGCTGGGGAGAATAGGAGGATTATATGAAAACCTTAATCAAAGACGCTGTCATCCTGACCATGGATCAGGAGAATCATATTTATTCGTGCGGCTGCGCAGCGATCGAGGGGGATACGATTGTTTTTGTGGGAGATGAAGCCAATCTTCCCAAAGATTTTATACCGGATAAGACGATAGAAGCGCGGGGGAAGCTGATGCTGCCGGGCTTTATCAATGCCCATACCCATGCTGCGATGTCACTGTTCAGGGGGCATGCCAACGATGCCGACCTGTGGGAATGGCTGACGGAGAAAATATGGCCTTTGGAAGATCGGTTGGGTTTTGACGATACCTACTGGCTTACGCTCCTGAGCATAGCGGAGATGATTGCCGGAGGAGTAACCGCCTTTGCGGACATGTATATGTTTATGGACTATACGGCCCAGGCGGTAGAAGAAAGCGGTGTGAGGGCAGCCCTGTCCAGAGGCCTTATGGGACCTGATGCCCATTCTCAGGAGAGGTTGACGGAAAACCGCCTCCTGTGGGAGCGATGGCACGGCAAAGGGGATGGACGGATCAAAGTCATGGTCGGTCCCCATGCGATCTATACCTGCTCCGGCGACTATTTACAGGAGTGCATGGACCTGGCAAGGGAAATCGGAGTAGGCGTCCATATTCATCTGGCGGAGACCCGCAAAGAGGTGGAGGAATGCAAGGCGAAGCACGGGAAAACACCTGTGGAATACCTCCTTGATATCGGCCTCTTTGAACTTCCGGTATTGGCAGCCCACTGCGTCCATCTAACTTCCGGGGATATGGACATTATGGCCGAAAAAAAGGTAAAGGTAGCCCATTGCCCCGCCAGCAACCTGAAGCTGGGCAGCGGCTTTGCCCCGGTCCCGATGATGCTGGAGCGGGGAATCACAGTGGCTTTGGGAACGGACGGTGCAGCCAGCAACAACAATCTCAGCATTATGAAGGAAATGATGCTGACCGCCCTGGTGAACAAGGGGCTCCATGAGAATCCTGTTCTGGTTCCCGCAGCCAAGGCCCTCAAGATGGCGACCCTGTACGGAGCCGAGGCCTTGGGATGGGAGCAGGAGATTGGGAGCATTGAAAAGGGGAAAAAGGCGGACCTCATCCTGATTAACCTGGATAAGCCCCATTACCATCCCAGGTCCGATTATGTGTCCCATATTGTCTACAGCGGCTATACCACTGATGTGGATACGGTCATGGTAAACGGAAAAGTATTGCTTCAGGACGGTGAATTTCTTACCCTGGCCCTGGAGCGGATTTACAGGGAAGTCGAGAGGATTCAAAAAAGAATCATAGGCTGATCAAAAGAAAAGAAACTCCACACTATGCTGATGGAGTTTCTTTTTTTATTGAGATCTGCCGGTTTATTTTGAATACTTTCACATAATCTATGCCTGCGTTGATTGTTTCAGTTTTTGCGATGAGCCACGAGATCTATTCCGCCAAGGACTATATGAGCCAGTCCAAAACCGGCAACCCCTGAAGCGATGATCGGCTTGGTTTTGTAGAGTGCAACTCCGGTAGCGGCAACTACAGCTCCTAAGACTGTTGGGATAAGACCTTCGCGTGTTTTCATAAACATCGCCTCCTGGTGTTTGATCTCATAACTTAGGATGTGGAGAAAGCGATGTTTTTATGTTGATAGTTCCTCTCATCTTTTCCAAAACAATTTGTTCTTAATAATTGTTATAGACTTATTCAAATTTTTCTAAAGGTTATGTTACAGATTTGTAATAAATTGGGGCTATAATAAAATCGGAAAGACGGGAAAAGGAGGAGTGACCATGGATGTATTCTTGCAATCTGAAATCGGAAGAGGAATCACAGGAGTAGTTATTTCGATTGGCCTTACCCTCATTGCGTTTTTTCCCGTTCTACTGATGGAACTTGTTTCGGTTCTAATTCCAGCCGGCTGATTCGTATGCGACAGGGGACGTTTCTCCTGTCGCATTTTTATTTCTTTTCTGATGCGACGAAGAGCCGTCCCCTGTCGCGTTTTTTTATCTCATAAAAACGTGATTCCCGATGGTGACTACATCAATGGTTCTACGCTCACGCATCCAGCGCGATGTGGCTGTCTTGGGGTTATAATAAAACAGGCAGCCATTGGTCGGATCCTTTCCCAATATGGCATCGAAAGCGGCCTTATAGCAGTCCAGGCAGGGAGTCAACAAAATCTGCCGGTCCTGAACGCAGGTAAAGGCGTTTTTTTGATAGACCACTTCCTTCAAGGTATTGGGAAATAAAGGAGAGCGGATGCGGTTTAGAATGACTGCCCCCACAGCCACCTTTCCTGTATAGCTTTCTCCCCTTGCTTCTGCATGAATCGCGCGGGCCAGCAAATGAACCTCCTCTGCCTTTCAATTGCTGACAAGGCAGGCTTGCTCCACGATTTTCTCTACAGTCAGCTGCTCAAGATCCGTTTCCTCGCAGAGAACCTGTGCCGGAACAGCTAAACTTATGAGCAGAAGGCAAAAGGAAAAGAACCTTTTCATTTTGATCCCTCCTCGAAAATAGTGTATGTTCTTTTCAGCTTCAAATACAAGGAAACTTTCTTTTGATTTGTCAAATGGTATGGTCATTATACATTTGAAACCGCCTTTTACATTTTTTTGTGGAAATGTTATAATAAAAAAAGCAAGCTGATTTGGAGGGAAAGCTGTATGTGGAGCGAAAGGTTTTTTGAAGACAACCAGGAAGCCCTGGATCGTTTTTTAGAGGAATATAAAAAGCACCTGGAAAAAGAGAAGAACCAATTCCGTTTCATGAAAGACGATTACATAGTGAAGGAAGAGGAAGTACAAGCCATAAACGATAATGTGGTTCGAATCCGCCAGGTCAAAGAGGAAATGCAAAAAAAGACCCTCCTTGAGCTGCGGGAGTCCTACAGCAAGCGCATGGTGGACTTTGCCGATCAATATGGCTTTGAGCAGGAAGGGGAAGTTCTCATTCAGGATCTGGAGAAGGCCGCCCTTATTTTAAATGACTTGGCCTGCTCCATGGGGGAATGGATGAATACCTATGTGAAATACTTTGGCTGTATCGATGCCCTGGACGGGGTCCATTCCAATCAGGGAATACTGGGCCTGGTACACAGCAATTCCTCTTACAAGGCCATCCACCTGGCCGCTTTCAGGCAGATGCTGATCTTAAGGCCTGAACCGGATGTGCTTTTCTTTATTGTGGGCACCGAAAAGGTGAATCCCTTTTTAAAGACCCGTGGCTTAGTGAAGGACAGATCCATCCTTGTGCCGGATCATTATCAGGCCATTTATGACGATTTCTTCGGCGTGCACTATCATATCCGGCTTCTTCTGTGCGGAGGGGATAGCCTTTTGATTGCGCCGTCCTATATCGCCCAGAAGGAATACAATGCCGCGAAGCTGCAGGAGACCTTTTTGTATGCAGAATAAGTAAAAAATGGAGGGATGATTCCCTCCATTTTTTATTCCTGGGACTTTGCAATAGCCTGCTCAAGATCGTCGATCAGGTCCTTTACATCTTCAATGCCTACTGAGATGCGAATCAATTCCGGCGAAATCCCCGCAGCCCGCTGCTGCTCCTCGGTGAGCTGCTGGTGGGTGGTGCTGGCAGGGTGGATCACCAGGGATTTGGCATCGCCCACATTGGCCAGATGGGAGAATATCTGCACGCTGTCGATGAATTTTCTGCCTGCGGCCTTACCCCCTTTTAGGCCAAAGGTAAAGATGGCGCCGGCACCTTTGGGCAAATACTTCTTAGCAAGATTGTGGTATGGATCGGAGGGCAGGCCCGGGTACCGGACCCATTCAACGGCCGGATGGCTTTCCAGAAATTCTGCGATCTTTTGGGCGTTGCTGCAGTGTCTGTCCATGCGGAGGGACAGGGTTTCCAGCCCTTGCAGGAGCAAGAAGGCGTTAAAGGGGCTGATGGCAGGGCCCATGTCCCTCAAAAGCTGGGTCCTGGCCTTTACAATATAGGCGGAGGGGCCAAAGGTTTTCCAGTAGGAAACCCCGTGATAGCTGGGATCGGGCTCCACAAGCTCGGGGAATTTTCCGTTGTCCCAGTTGAATTTCCCGGAATCTACCAGGAGGCCGCCGATGGATGTTCCGTGTCCCCCTATGAATTTCGTAGCGGAATGAACAACGATGTCGGCTCCGTGTTCAAAGGGGCGGCACAGATAGGGAGTTGCAAAGGTGTTGTCAATCATCAGGGGAATTCCCGCCCCATGGGCAACCTTTGCAATGGCTTCAATATCCATGATATTGCCGTTGGGATTGCCGATGGTCTCTACGAACAGGAGCCTGGTTCTGGGGGTAATGGCCCTTCTGAAGTCCTCGGGGTCATCGGAGGAGACGAAATGGGTTTTGATTCCAAAACGGGTCAGGGTATGGGCAAAGAGGTTGTAGGTGCCGCCGTAAATGGTGGAGGAGGAGACGATTTCATCTCCCTGCCCAACAATGTTGAGGATCCCAAGGGTGATGGCCGCAGCACCCGATGCGAGGGCCAGGGCTCCCGAACCGCCTTCCAGTGCAGCGATCCTTTCCTCCAGGACCTGCTGGGTCGGGTTGTTGATCCGTGTATAGATGTTCCCCGGCTCTTCCAGGGCAAAGAGCCGGGCTGCATGGTCGCTGCTTTTGAAACAGTAGGCGGCCGTCTGATAGATGGGCACGGCCCGGGCTCCTGTTTCAGAATCGGGCTTTTGACCTGCGTGGAGGGCGAGGGTATCAAATCCGAGCTTTCTTTCTGTCATTTCCATTCTCCTTTCATGTAAAATAAAATATTTAAAAAACCCCTTCTGAAGATACAGAAGGGGTTTTACAGACGGCTCCTTCTCTTATCTTTCAGGATCATCCTGCTGGAATTGGCACCTCGCACTTTTGTACAGGTTGCCGGGCTTCATTGGGCCAGTCCCTCCGCCACTCTGGATAAGAGCAATATTCCCATAGCCTAGTAAACGAATCGGAATACCATAGGATATAATGTTTTCGATATGATATCATAGAGCTGAGGCGCTGTCAAGAGGAGAGTTCATTATTTTTTCGCAACCAGGATTAGCCCGCCAAAGCCGGATATAGTGTCCCGGTTGCCGCGGTCAAGGCTTTGAAGTTCCACGGCGGATTCTTGCCGGGCTGGATAAGGGGATGAAAAACCCGGCAATAAAAAAGGGCTGATGGTCAGTCAGCCCTTTTGGCATTCAAAAACTTTTCACCGATTTCCACAACATTCCCGGCTCCCATGGTGAGAATGACATCGCCTTCTTCTGCGCGGGAGTCGAGATATTCCACGATCTCATCAAAAGAGGAAATATAGATGCAGCGCTGGCCTTTTTCAGAAACGGCCGCAGCCAGATCCCGGGAATGGACCTCCCCGGTATCCTTTTCCCTGGCGGCATAGATATCGGTGATGATGATTTCATCCACTCCGGAGAGGGCCTCTGCGAAATTTTGAAAAAGGGCTTTTGTGCGGCTATAGGTGTGGGGCTGGAATACACACCATGCCCTCTTGTGGGGATAGTTCTGAAGGGTGGCCAAAGTGGCCTTGATCTCCGTAGGATGATGGGCATAATCATCGATAACGGTGACACCGTCTCGCTCACCCTTGATCTCAAAGCGGCGGTGGGTGCCGTGAAAGGAACTTAAGGAATCCTGGATGACCATTCGGGAAATGCCCATGGCCCATCCCGCAGCCGCCGATGCCAGGGCATTGTATACGTTATGGATCCCGGGAACGCGAAGGGTGAAGTATCCCATATCCTGATCCTTGTAAACAGCCCGGAATGTAGCACAGCCGAGTTCATCAAAGGTGATGTTTCTGGCCATCCAATCGCATTTTTCCTTTATCCCGAAGGTAATGGTATGGGAATCCAGATTTTCCATCAGCCGGCGAACCAGAGGATCATCGCCGCAGCCGATCACCGTTCCCTTTCGAGGTACCAGGCTTGCAAATTTCAAAAAGGATTCATAGATCTGATGGATGTCCTTGAAATAATCCAGATGATCTTCTTCGATATTTAAGATAACAGCCATGGTCGGATGAAATTTTAAAAAGCTGTCCACATATTCGCAGGCTTCGGTGATGAAGTAGCTGCTGTTTCCGACCCGGACGTTTCCGCCGATGGTATCCAGCTCACCGCCCACCAGAATGGTTGGATCCAATTGGGCGTTTAACATGATCGTCGACAGCATGGATGTGGTAGTCGTCTTTCCATGGGTGCCTGCTACTGCGACAGCATGGCTGTAGGTCTGCATGATCTGCCCCAGGAGTGTAGCGCGATCCATTTTTGGGATTTGCCTTTTGGCGGCTTCTATCATTTCCGGATTGTCTTCCTTCACTGCAGCGGTGTATACGATCAGGTCTGCTCCTTCTACATTGGAGGCTTGATGCCCAATGTGTACTGTGGCGCCTTTTTGGGATAAGTGGTGCAGGATTGGGGAATCCTTCATATCGGAACCGGAAACCCTGTACCCTTTGAGAAGGAGAATCTCTGCCAAACCGCTCATACTGATACCGCCAATTCCAATAAAATGGACGTGTCCTCCCTTAAAATTCTTGATATGAATGTTTTCCATCTTTTCACACTCCTTCTTCAGGGTCATAAAGCCCTGAATTTTGGGTCACTAACTAATATTATAACCGTAGATAAAGCGAAATTTCAATATTTCTATGTGATGAGATCAAATAGATAAAGAAAATACCAGTTGACATTTTTCTATATATACACTATAATTATTAATTGTTATGGCGATTGATGTCTATCAGCCATGAAAAATTGAATATCCTGGAGGGGTTCCCGAGTGGCCAAAGGGGGCAGACTGTAAATCTGTTGTCGCAGACTTCGATGGTTCGAATCCATCCCCCTCCACCAAGAAAGCACGTTGAACTCGTTCAACGTGCTTTCAACTATATTCGCCTAAAGCGAGTGATATTGGCTTCGCCAGTGAAATTGCTTCGCAGTGAAAAAAGTTTGGTTTAGTGAAGCGGCGAATATAATATCACTCCGTGAAACGGAATATCACTTGCGGCAAAGCCGCAAATATCACTGACATCTGATGTTTGCAAGGCCAAAGTGCTTTCAACTATATTCGACTAAAGCGAGTGATATTGGCTTCGCCAGTGAAATTGCTTCGCAATGATAAAGTTTTTTTCAGTTTAAGTAGCAAATATAATTTCGCTCTAAGGTTATCATTTCCTGAGAATATCTTTAGCATCACCGAAACCTCATAATTTGCATAAATTTAGGATCAAAATGCTTTTCAACTATATTCGCCTAAAGTGAATTACATTGACAAAGCCAATGAGATTACTTCGTAGGGATATTGAATCTTGCTCAGTTAAGGCAGCGAATATAATATCACTCCGGGAATCAGAAATATCACTTGCAGCAAAGCCGAAAATATCACTCATATTTAGTATTTTGAAGTTAGGCCTAAAGTGCGTTTCAACTATATTCGTCTATAGTGTGTGATATTGGTTTCGCTAGTGAAATTGCTTCGTAGTGATAAAGAGCTTTTATTCAGCGAAGCAACGAATATAATATCACTCCGTGAAGCGGAATATCACTTGCGGCATATGCTGCAAATATCACTCATATCTCATACTGTGGGGTGAGCATATGGCTGATAGCATTCTTCGTACGAAATCGAAAGAAATGGCAAAAAAGATCGTATTATTATGCAAGGATCTTCAAGAATCTCGTGTTCCATCGCCAATGATCAATCAATTAATGCGTTCAGGCACTTCCATTGGAGCAAATATTCACGAAGCTCAATATGCTCACGGAAAGGCAGACTTTATCTCGAAATTGGAGATTGCGTTAAAGGAAGCGAACGAAACCGAATACTGGCTGGAGTTGCTTTTTGAAACAGGATACTTAACCGAACAAATATACAGGCCTTTGCAGCAGGAATGCGGTACAATAAGAAGAATGTTAATAGCCTCCTGTAAGACAGCCAAACAAAAGGGCTGATTTGTCAAATTCTGTTGACGAAGTGGATTCGTTGTGGTATATTACATGTGAAAAATAGAATAAAGGAGTGTACCTTATCAAGAGAGGTGGAGGGACGGGCCCAATGAAACCCGGCAACCAGTCGCAATGACCAGGTGCCAATTCCCACAGAACCAATTGGTTCTGAGAGATGAGGGAAATACTGCAAAAATATGCCCTCATTTCGTGAGGGTTTTATTATGTTTTAACATATACTAAGAGAAAACCGGCCTATAGCAATAGGTTTTCAATATAGATACGAGAAAGCCCAGCTTGACGATTACCGTCAAGCCCGATTTACATAAACTTAGGAGGAACAAAGATGAGCAGATTTTTATTTACATCGGAATCAGTAACGGAAGGACATCCCGACAAGATATGCGACCAGATTTCGGATTCCATACTGGATGCCATTTTGGCTCAAGATCCGGATGCCAGAGTAGCCTGTGAAACGGCGGTCACAACCGGATTGGTGCTGGTGATGGGAGAGATTACGACCGATTGTTATGTGGATATTCCCAGAATTGTCCGAACGACGGTCAGGGAAATTGGGTACACCCGTGCCAAATATGGATTTGACGCCGATACCTGTGCAGTGATCACTTCCATCAATGAGCAGTCCCCCGACATTGCCATGGGCGTGGATAAGGCCCTGGAGGCCAAGCTGGGGGAAATGGAAGATATAGGGCTGGAGGCCATCGGAGCCGGGGACCAGGGAATGATGTTTGGCTTTGCCTGCAATGAGACGCCTGAACTCATGCCGATGCCCATTTCACTGGCCCATAAGATTGCCTGGATGCTGGCAAAGGTTCGAAAGGATCATGTTTTGGATTATCTGAGGCCTGACGGCAAGACCCAGGTGACGGTGGAATATGAAGACGGAAAACCCATTCGGGTGGATACCGTGGTTGTTTCCACTCAGCACAGCGAAAATGTGGATCATAAAACCATTGAGAGGGATATTATTGAAAAGGTCATCAAAGCCGTTATTCCTCCGGAGCTTTTGGACAGGAAAACCCGTTATCTGGTGAACCCCACAGGCCGCTTTGTGATTGGCGGACCCCAGGGGGATTCCGGAATGACGGGGAGAAAGATTATTGTGGATACCTATGGCGGTTATGCACGCCACGGCGGAGGTGCCTTCTCCGGCAAAGATCCCACAAAGGTGGACCGCTCTGCCGCATATGCAGCGAGGTATGTTGCGAAAAACATCGTCGCGGCGGGCCTGGCGGACAAGTGTGAAATTGAACTGGCCTATGCCATAGGCGTAGCTAAACCGATTTCCATTTTGGTGGACACCTTTGGCACTTCCAAGATCCCCGAGGATGCCATTGTGAAACTGATTAACGAAAACTTCGACCTAAGGCCTGCTGCCATCATCAAGGCCCTGGATTTAAGGAGGCCGATTTACAGGCAGACAGCCGCCTACGGGCATTTTGGAAGGCATGATATTGACCTGCCGTGGGAGCGAACGGACAAGGCTGAGACCTTAAGAAAGCAAGCCTTTGGTTTATAATTTTGAAAAAAGCCGTCTCCGAATTTGGAGGCGGCTTTTTTTCACCTCCTGTTGTCAAAAAGCATAGACTGATAATGCCAAGTGGTAAGTTCAATGAAGCAATTGGAAGGTTATAGAAGATCGCTTGCAGCCAATTTAACTGACATCGACAGGAGGGTTTCTATGTATTTGGGTACATATCAGGCAGTCCTCTTATGGACCTTTGCCATCTATGGATTTTTGTGTTTTCTTTTCCAGCTGTTCAACAGCTTCTCCCTTCGAAAAAAATACCGAAGGGGGGACTGCTATATCATCCTGGCAGCCAAAAATCAGCAGGATATGATCGAGAGTATGCTGAGGCATCTGATCTTCAGAGCCGGCCTTGAGGGCAGGGATGAGCTTTTGACCAATATCATGCTCATCGATGCCAATTCCTCCGATGATACCCAGAGGATCATGAAAAGATTAGCCAGGGAATACCGCTTTGTAAAGGTAATAAAACCCACCGAAATCCAATCTTTCGTAGAAGAGCTTGCCCGATAGGAAAGCCGCCGGTCAATAGGAGCCGGACGGCTTTTTTTTATTTCGGGAAAGCGCTGGACAGGCATTTTTGGAAAAGCGAATACCTTCTCCACGGCTTTTTTCGATTTTAGCAGAAACCGGTATGATGAAAGCAGTTGATCAACAAATGAAAAGGGCCGGCCCTCTGCAAGGAGGATGGGCGAAGGTGAATTATATCTATCAGGATTTGGTGGAAAGAGGAAAGGCCGGGGATAAGGCTGCGGCAGAGGCCCTGATAAAGAAACTTGAACCCCTCATCTATGCCGCCATAGGGAAGCTTGGCCGGGGAAAGGACCGGGAGGACCTGTACCAGGAAGCCTGCCTGGCGATATTGGAATCCCTGGCGGAATACGAGCCTGAAAGGGGGATCCCCTTCCTGGCCTTTGCAAAGAGCAGGGTTTATTTCAAAGTATTCAACTATGCAAGAAGGCAAAGGGAGATGCTTTCCCTGGATCAGCCTTTGGAAGAAGAAGGAGGATGCTTTCTTGATCTTATCCCGGCTCCCCGGCCGGATGTGGAGGAGCTTATCCTGCAGGAGGAGGCAGGGGACTTCCTTCGAAAGGCCTTGGACAGGCTTTCGGAAAAGCAGCGGCAGGTCCTCATGATGCACTACTTTCACGGACTGTCTTTAAAAACCGTTGCCGGGATAAGATCTGTTCACTATAAGGCTGTGCTCAAGCTCAAGAAAAGAGCCCTTGACAATCTAAAGAAATTTTTGAAAAGCAGGTATCCAATATTCCCCTGATCTGAATCTGTTCTGCGTAGAGAGGAGGTGATGCCGGTGGCGTTGGAAGTTCGTTCGTTGGATTCACGGCTGCAGATCCAATTGGATTTGGGCCAGGACGGCGAAGGGAGGAAGCTGACCAAAACCAGGACCTTCAGCCGCTTAAGAGCCGAGCTGAGCGATGAGGAAGTCCATCAGGTGGCAAGTGCGCTGATTGGGCTCCAGTCTTATCCGGCAATTGCAATTCGCAGAATTGACCAGTCTGAGCTCGTGAACCTGTAAGGCAGTAGTATGAAATTGCAGTGGCGGCCTGGGAATCTGCACTGGGTTTTGCTGTGAGCCGGGATTTCCGGGACCGCCGATCCATGACAGAAGGGAGGTGGATACTGTGAAGTCGGTTTTGGAGATGGTTTTCAAAACCGGAGGCGGAAAGACCTTTAGGCTCACACTGGACGAGCCTAAGGAAGGGATTACCGCCGCGGAGATCCAGACAGCCATGAATCAGCTTATCTTTATTAATCCCTTTAACATAGAGGGAGGCCTCACGGAGATCCAGGAGGCCAACATCATCACAACGGAGACGGAGCCGGTGGTTTTCGCGTAAAGGCGGCAAAATGGGGAGTGGGTGGGCACTCCCCGTTTTTCAGTAAGGAGTTTTGGATCATGGATTTAATGAGGCAGGACGAAGGAATAAGGCAATGACCGTGCCGGAAATCGGAGGTTTTGGCCTTAAGAACATGAGGACAGCAATGGCTGTAATCATGAAAAATGGCTCCGTTTCATTGGTATACGCATTATGCCCATCATTGTGAAGCAGTGCCTATATGTCCGTATGGCTTGCTTAGAAGATGATGAAAACTTGAGAATGAGTAAGATACTGAAAGAACATGAAAGAATTAAGGAGGTGGAGGTATGGAACAGCTGCTGGGCCTTATTGCCAACATGGGCTTTCCGATTGCCGTTTCGGTTTATTTATTGGTGCGGCTCGAAAACCGATTGGAGAATCTGACCCATTCCATCCAGGCCCTTGCCCAGGCCATATCCGCCATGGAGCGGTAAGCTATTGGAGGCGCTTGAAAGTGCCTCTTTTTTTTAAAACATCGCCTTTCATCTCCAGTCAAGCATCCCTGTCCACTTAAAAACGAATGATATTGACACGAACATATGTTCGTATTATAATGGGAGTAAAGAAGCGGGAACGATTGAGAAGAAGAGAGGTGATGGTTGAGTATGAGGAATTTCAGTCCGTGCAAAGACTGGCTGGAGAGGGGACTCTGTGCTTTGATTCCCGCCTATGGGGAAAACGGGAGCAATGAGACGATTCTGTATTTTACAAACAGTTCTCCCATTCGGGTATGCAGGCAGGTCAAGGCAATCGTCAATGGGATTGCAAGGGCATTTCAAAAGGATATCCGGTTGGTAAGAAAGCATTCCCAGGAAGTTTTAGGACAGCGAACGATGAATCCCCTGTGGATTTCGGAGGATATTGTTCTTGTTCCCTTCAAGATGCGAAAGCCGATCGGCAGAGAAGACGGATCCGTAGGATATATATTTGAATCGATAATTCAAAAGGCGGACAGGCAGGATAAGGGAGCCGTCATTATTCTGAAAAACGGACAGGCCCTTCCTGTTTTGGACAACCTGAAGACCGCCGTCAGGCACATTCGGAATGCACGGGAGCTGATGCGCTGTCACGGCTATGTTCAAAGCCCTATGGCCGGGAAGGAAATGATCTGGAGAGAGGTACAGGAAAGCTTTGATGCACCGGCGACCAGGGGGGATATTGCCATGCTGTCTCGTAACATACTCTGCCTGATGGAGATGCTCCATACAAAGTGACAGAAAATTAAATCACATCTGTTGACATAAGGCATATGAATATAGTATAATTCCAGTTAATACAATCTAAGCAGAGACAAATGCAATGAACGGGAAAAGTACATTCTCTGTGAACCTGCAGCGAGCCGGGGACGGTGGGAGCCCGGCGGGGAGTGGAGCTTGGAAGTTCTCCCGGGAGCAGCAGGCTGAAGGGGCAACCTGGTAGGCTGAGCCGGCGTCCTTCGTCGTTAACTGGGAAGGGGAATATAAAGCTTAACTTGTTTAAGCTCGTATTCTAATGAGTGGGCTGAATGATCAGCCAAGATGGGTGGTACCGCGGGAACAACTTCTCGTCCTGTATTCAAGGATGGGAAGTTTTTTTAATACCTTGAAAATGAAGGCCCCTTCCAGGGACAGAAAGTACCTAAAGCCATACATGAAACATACAGACGGCCTCCGGCTGTCTGTCAAATAAATTTTATAAAACGGAGGAATCCTTTATGATTATTGTAATGAGGCAAAACGCTACAGTACAGGAAATAAAGGAAGTTGAAAACAGGCTTGTGGAGCTGGGATTCAAAACCCACGTCATTCACGGTGAAGTAAAGACCGTCATTGGAGCCATCGGAGACAAAAAACTGGTTCGGGATCACAATATCTCCAACTTGCCGGGAGTAGAAGCCATTATCCCGATCATGAAACCCTACAAACTGGCCAGCAGGGAGCTGAAGCAGTCCAACACCGTTGTGCAAATAGGGGATGTTAGGATTGGGGGAGAGAAACTGGCGGTGATCGCAGGACCCTGTGCCGTAGAGAGTGAAGAACAGATCCTTGAAACAGCCAGAAAAATCAAGGAGGCAGGAGCCCAGATTCTGCGGGGCGGCGCCTATAAGCCCAGAACATCGCCTTATTCCTTCCAGGGCATGGAGGAAGAGGGACTGAAACTGCTGGCCGAGGCCAAGGAAGCCACGGGCCTGAAGCTGATTACCGAAGTGGTTGACACAAGGGATGTCGAACTGGTCAGCCGGTATGTGGACATACTGCAAATCGGTGCCCGCAACATGCAGAATTTCCGCCTGCTCAAGGAATGCGGCGCTTCCGGCAAACCGGTGCTTTTAAAAAGAGGGCTTTCGGCCACGATTGAGGAGTGGCTGATGGCGGCGGAGTATATTCTGGATGCAGGCAATCCCAACGTGATTCTCTGCGAAAGGGGGATCCGCACCTTTGAAACGGCTACGCGGAATACCATGGACATCAATGCGGTGCCTGTGGTGAAAGAGCTGTCCCATCTGCCAATCGTTGCGGATCCGAGCCACGGAACAGGCAACTGGAAGTGGGTGGAGGCTGTTTCCAAGGCTTTTGTGGCGGCCGGAGCCGACGGCTTGATTATAGAGGTGCATCCTGACCCTGCCAATGCCGCCAGCGATGGAGCCCAATCCTTAAAGCCCGAAAAGTTTGCGGAATTGATGGAGAGCTTGAAATCGGTTGCTCAGGCAGTGGGCAGGGAAATATAACGGAGCAAAGGATGCCCCCCGCCTTTGATGTGTGGCGGGTGCCTAATTCCTGTTTTTCTTTTCCAGAGCCGTATGTTATAATGGAAGGGAGATGCAAGGAATGCCATCCTTTGGCTCCCTGCAGAGCCGGGGCTTTTGTCTCCTTGCAGCCAAAATACAATCTTGGGATATAAAGAAGATGGTTGAGGTAACAGGTATTATTGAAGGAATTGTATTTCGAAATGAATCCAACGGTTTTTCCGTGATTGAAGTGAGGGACGAGGAGAAAGATGCACTGGTTACGGCCGTGGGCATTTTTCCCTTTGTCAACCAGGGGGAAAAGGTCCGCTTAAGCGGTCA
>Ga0134092_1001475_pt1 | contig 20445 bp, 22 predicted proteins | sample 3_6taG_FD_94454 | JGI IMG/M metagenome (GOLD analysis project Ga0134092, IMG submission 94454) | Switchgrass degrading microbial communities from high solid loading bioreactors in New Hampshire, USA - 3_6_20_6_A3 metaG | ecosystem: Engineered > Bioreactor > Semi-continuous > Anaerobic >... | reverse complement strand
ACCTTTTTGAGTATCTTGTCCAAGCCTTTTTCAAATAAGTAGCTGGTATAGGAGCCTTCCCTGGGGTTCCTCTTCCTTTCTTTCAGAAGGGCATACAGTTCTTTCAGCACATCTATTTCTTCATTTTCTGAAGATATTACTTCATTGAAAAAACAAGAAAATTCACCTGTATGACAGGCAACTCCTGTTTGTTCCACTTCCAAAAGAATGCTGTCTTTGTCACAGTCATAGTAAAATCCCTTAAGCTTTTGGGTATTCCCTGATGTTGCTCCTTTTATCCATAGATCCTTTCTGCTTCTGCTATAGTAGCAGGCTTGTTTTTCTTCCAGGGTTTTTCTTATGGCTTCCGCATTCATGTATGCAAGCATCAGCACTTTCTTGGTGTCTGCATCTTGCACTACTGCAGGCACCAGCCCTCTGTCGTCAAAATTTATATCTTCTATTATTTTATCTATATTCATATCCTGACTTCTATCCCTCCTTCTTTCAGATACTTTTTCAGGTCTTGAATCCTTATCTCTCCGTAGTGAAACACAGAAGCTGCCAGCACCGCATCAACACTTCCATATTTTATGGCATCATAAAAGTCTTCAGGTCTTCCTGCTCCTCCTGAGGCTACAACAGGCACATTTACAGATTCTGTTACCCTCTTTAATAGTTCTATATCATATCCCTTTTTCATTCCGTCTTCATCAATGCTGTTTATTACTATTTCTCCGACACCAAGCTTCACACCCTCTACAGCCCATTCTATGACATCCAGATCCGTTTTTTCTCTTCCGCCTTTTATATAGACATCCCAGGAGTCTTTTTCATTTTTCTTTGCATCTATGGATAAAACCACACACTGGGCACCATATTTCAGTGATGCCTCCCTAAGAAGCCTCGGATTTTCTACCGCTGCTGTATTGACGGATACCTTATCAGCGCCTTTGCGCAGTATATCAGTAAAATCATCTACGCTTGATACTCCCCCGCCTACACAAAAAGGTATATTTATGTTGGCTGCCACCTTTTCCACAAATTCCAGAGAGGTTTTTCTGTCTTCATTTGAAGCTGTTATGTCATAAAACACCAGCTCATCTGCCCCGCAGCGGCTATAATATTCAGCCAGCACTTCAGGACTATCCACATCAATTATGTTTTGAAACTTTTTTCCCTTTACTACTCTTCCATTCCTCACATCAAGACATGGAATTATTCTCTTTGCAAGCATTCCATTACCTCCGTAAAATCCAGCAAATTATCATAAAATGCCCTACCTATTATTGCTCCATACATATTCATAGAGTTAAGCCTTTTGATGTCTTCCATAGAGCATATGCCTCCGGAAGCGATGATGTTCAAACCAGTTTCCTTCATGAGTGTTTCATAGATCTGGAAGTTTGGACCTTCCAGCATCCCATCTTTGGTTATATCCGTATATACTATGGTTTTAACGCCTATTGCTTCAATTTCTTTACACAACTCCAGGGCATCAACGCTGCTTATTACCTTCCAACCTCTTGTTGCTGCTTTTCCATCCTTTGCATCTATGGATACCAGGATTCTTTCCTCATATTTTGATACCAGTTTTTCTAACAGTAGCCTATTCTCTATTGCCATGGTGCCCACTATAACCCTGTTCACTCCAATACTTAGAAGTTCCTCCACATGACTTTCACTTCTTATACCTCCACCCACCTGAACAGGAATATGAAGCATTTTGACAATCTGTTCTATGGATTTTTTATTTATTATATCCTCACTCTCTGCTCCGTCCAAATTCACCAGGTGCAAAAAGGTGGCTCCTTGTTCCTGCCATTTAAGAGCTATGTCAACAGGATTGTCCGAATATACTTTTACTTTGTCAAAATCACCCTGAGAAAGCCTCACGCATTTATTATCCTTTATATCAAGAGCTGGAAAAATTATCATCCTATCATCTCCTTGTATGCCTTTATCAGATTTGCTCCAACTTCACCGCTTTTCTCAGGATGAAACTGAAAACCCAGTACATTTCCTTTCCTCACTATGGCAGGAACCTTTACCCCATATTCTGCATAAGCTATCAATTCACTGCCAGATGATTTAATATAGTATGAATGCACGAAATAAACATGATCGCTTTCATTTATATATTTCAATATCGGGTCTTGCTTGCTGAAATATATTCTGTTCCATCCCATATGAGGTACTTTTAAATTTACATCCAGCTTTTCCACGCTTCCTTCTATGAAGCCAAGGCCTTCGTATTCTCCATTTTCATAGCTTTTTTCATATAAAAGCTGCATGCCAAGACAAATCCCTAAGAGATATTTCCCTTTATCCACATGTTCCTTTATCACAGGTATGAGCTTCATTTCCTTCAGGGAACTCATAGCATATTGGAAAGCCCCAACCCCAGGAAGAATCATAGTATCTGCATTTTTAATTTCTTCAATATCTTTGGAAATCTTACATTCTATACCTTCCCTTTCAAAGGCCCTTGATACTGATGCCAGATTTCCCAGTCCATAATCTATTATGATGTTCACTATAAAACCCCCTTTGACGATGGAATCCTATCAGACTTAATCTCCATCGCTTCCCTCAATGCTCTTCCGAAGGCTTTAAATGTTGCTTCTATCTTGTGATGATCATTTTCACCGTATAATACATCTAAGTGCAGAGTAATCCTTGCCTCATTTACAAAGGCTCTGAAAAACTCTTTGAAGTCTTGGGAGTTCATATCCCCCTGCCTCTCACTCTTAAAATCTGCCTTAAATACCAGATAAGGACGATTGGAAATATCCAGAACTGCCCTTGCTAAAGCTTCATCCATGGTTATATAACAATAACCATATCTGTTTATACCTTTCTTATCACCAAGTGCTTTGTTAAAAGCCTGCCCTAAAGCTATTCCTATATCCTCAACGGTGTGATGTCCGTCTACCTTAAGGTCTCCTTTGCACTTTATGTTCAAATCCATGGAACCATGGAAGGCCAAAAGACTGAGCATATGATCAAGAAATCCTATACCTGTGTCTATGCAACTTTCTCCCCTTCCATCAAGATTTGCTTCCACAGATACGCTTGTTTCCAAAGTATTTCTTTCTACTTTACTTTTTCTCATCATTCACTATCTCCTTCAGTGACTTTATAAGCTCCAGATTTTCACTTCTATCTCCTACAGTTATCCTATAATACTGTTTCATATCCCCAGAAAAGCTTCGGATGAGTATGCCCTGTGCTTCCAGTTTTTCTGCCAGATCTTCTATATCAGATTTAATAAGCACGAAATTTGCATAGGATTTATACACTGTAAATGGAAGCTTACTCAGCTCATCATACAGAAACTCTCTTTCTTTTTTTACTTCCTCCACATAGTCATGGATTTTTTCCTTGTTTTTCAGTGCTAAAACGCCTATATACTGAGTTATGGCGTTGAGGTTATATGGTACTCTTACACAGTTTAAAACTTCAATAATTTCATCACAGGCTATGGCATATCCAAGCCTTATGGCTGCCAGACCTAATGCTTTGGATAAGGTTCTTAATACTATCAAGTTATTATATTTTAAAGCTTCCCGAGCAATTGAACTTTCTGCAAACTCTATATAAGCTTCATCCACCACTACCAGGGAATCAGTATTCTCCAAAAGCTTCTTAATATCTTTTTTATCTATCAGACTTCCGGTAGGGTTGTTGGGGTTGCATAACAATATGAGCTTTGGATTTATTTCTTTTGCTCTTTTTATCAAAAGGTCTATATCAACCGTAAAGTCCTCATTTCTTTCCACTCCTGCAAATCTTGCAGAATGTATCTGACTGAATATCTGATACATGCTGAAGCTTGGCACAAAGCTCATTATTGTCTCACCTTTATCTACAAAGGTCTTTATAACTAACTCAATGAGTTCGCTGGAGCCATTTCCAACCATTATATTTTCATGATTCACGCCCACATAGTTTCCTAATTCTTCCCTAAGTTTCGCTGCATCATTGTCGGGATAATAGTTGATATAGAAATCCTCTTCGAACCTGAGACCTTGAGAAATTATATCCCTAAATAATATGTTTTTGCCTTCGTTGGCATCCAGTTTGATTCTGAATGGCCGCTGATTTGTATTATAAGCCTTCAATCCTTTTATGCTGTCTTTTACCCATTGCATTGCAATTTCTCCTCTCTGAATCTCACCCTTATGGAATTTGCATGACCAGTCAAACCTTCTTCTTCTGCTATCCTCATGATTGAGTCCTTAGATCTTTCCAGAGCTTTTTTGCTGTAGTAAATCAAAGATGTCTTCTTCATAAAATCATCTACGCTCAATGGAGAAGAGAATCTTGACGTAGAACTGGTAGGCAATGTATGGTTGGGTCCTGCAAAGTAATCTCCTACAGCTTCGGGTGAATATTCACCTAAAAATATTGCTCCCGCATTTTTCACTCCTTTATATATTTCAAAAGGATCTCTTGTGAGTATCTCCAGGTGCTCCGGTGCAATCTCGTTTACTAAATCCAGGGACTCAGACATGCAACCGGTAACAATTATTGCACCATAGTTTTCAAGAGACTTCTTTACTGTTTCCTTTCTATCAATAGATTGGAGCTGGGATTCTATTTCTTTCATAACCTTGCACGCCAGAGGCTCCCAATCTGTAACCAATATGGCTGCAGCCATTTCATCATGCTCTGCCTGTGAGATTAAATCAGCAGCTATATATTCTGGATTTGCCCATTGATCTGCCATGATAACAATTTCACTGGGACCTGCTATCATATCAATACCTACATAGCCGCTGACCTTTTTCTTTGCCATGGCTACGTAGATATTGCCGGGACCTGTTATTTTATCCACCTTTGGTATGCTTTCGGTGCCGAAAGCCAGAGCAGCTATCCCCTGAGCTCCTCCCACTTTATATATCTTATCAACCCCTGCAATGGAAGCCGCTGCAAGTATTGAAGGCTTAATGCTGCCCTCGGGAGAAGGTGGAGTTATCATGATTATTTCCTTAACTCCTGCTATTTTGGCAGGTATGGCATTCATCAATACTGTTGATGGATATGCGGCTCTTCCGCCCGGGATATATATTCCTGCTCTTTCCAATGGCCTTATCAGCTGACCAAGTATAACATCTTCTCCTTCATAAAGTGAGTAAGAATTTTTCAGTTGTTTTTTGTGGAACTTCTCTATATTTTCCTTTGCTTTAAAAAGATCCTCAAGCAAGTCCTGGCTTATACTCTTTACAGCTTCATCAATTTCTTGCTTAGATACCAATAAATCCTCCAGCATAACTCCGTCATATTCTTTTGTATATTCCTTCAGAGCTTTATCCTTATTCTGCCTTACATCCCATACGATCCTATCTACCGTTTCATTAGCTTCATTCATTTCCAGCTTGTTTCTGTCAAGAAGCCTTTTCAAGAAATCCTTTTCCTTAGAGAAATCAATTATCCTCACTACACCTTTCCTCCCATTCTTTAATACTTTCTATCAGTTTGTTGATCCTGTCATATTTGAATCTATAGCTGACTCTGTTGCATATGATCTTGGCGGTAATGCCAAACATATCTTCTAATATCTCTAGTCCGTTGGCTTTCAAGGTATTCCCGGTCTCAACCAGATCCACTATTACATCCGAAAGCCCAACCAACGGTGCCAGTTCCACCGAACCATTAAGCTTTATAAGCTTGATTTTTTGTCCTCTTTCCTCGAAATATTTTTTTGCAATTCTGGGATATTTGGTAGCTACCCTAAGCACCTCATCCTTTTTGTAAATCTCCTTCCCTTTTATTCCTGCTACCGCAAATTTGCATTTTCCAAATCCAAGGTCAAGTATTTCATATACATCGCTGTCGCTTTCAAGAATGACATCCTTGCCTGCTATTCCAAGGTCTGCAACACCGTTTTGCACATATGTAACCACATCCCATGGTTTTACATATACAAAGCTCATCTTTTTCTCATCATCCTTAAATATCAGCTTCCGTGATTCAGGGACTATTGAATCTCCTATGCCTATGGCTTTCAATAGCTTGCATGCTTCATCACCGAGTCTTCCCTTTGCAATTGCTATATTTATATAATCCAACTCCGCTGTTCCTCCTCATAATTTATATCTGTCAGCTCATCCATATCTATGGAAAAGCCTATAGCTGAAACCTCCTTTCCAAATATTCTTGTAAAGGAGTCATATCTTCCCCCGCTGATTATGGACTTATAGGATTGGGGCAGATATCCCTTGAAAATCAAGCCATCATAGTAATCCAGCTCAGTTACCATGGACATATCTACTTGCACATTGTTCTTATATCCTTTTTCTTCTATGAGCTTGCAAATGGTTTTGGTTTCATCCAAGGCTTCCATCATTTCATCATTCATATAATAGTGCCTGGATTTTGCCTTCACTGATTCAATGCTGCCTTGCAAATCCATAATGTTTGCCAATGCATCAGTAATGCTTTTTGATATATTCAAAGCACCGATGTAACTTATCAGTTCCTGCCTATTCTTTCGGTATATCAAATCTTTTATATGTCTCTTCTCATTTTCTTCAACATCCATTTCCTTCAATAATCCATTGATATACTTGCTGTTTGACATTTCTAAAATAAATCTGCTGTCAAAACTGTCCAGTATTTTTAATGCAAGGAGGATAATCTCCTTATCTGCTTTCAATGAATCTTCTCCAAGGTTTTCTATTCCCATCTGCCGTATTTCCCTGATATTAACACCTTCCTGATTTCTGTAGACAGAGGAGTTATAAAACAACTTCAGCTTTAGACCCTCCTGCCATCTTGGTATCAGGTTCTTTATTATGTTGGTTGTTATATCAGGCCTAAGAATCAATACTTCAGAACTGCCTCCTATTACCTTAACCAAAGATTCTTTTTTAAGCCTTTTATCCACATGTTCAAACATGTCATAATCTTCAAATATGGAAGGCTCAATCTGGACATAGCCTTCACTGAGAAACATATCCTCTATCCTTTTTCTGATTTCATATCTTTTTTTGAAATAACCTATTTCATCTTCAATTTTTAAATATTGCATTTATTACACCTGCCTTTTGCTTCATGAATGCTGCATAAAAATAGAGAAGCCATACAGGTATACCTATATGGCTTCTCTATTTTTATATCTTAACCATCATAGGTACAACCCCAAAATTCAAAACAGAACCAGGGATTGTACCTATGCATTATTATATGCCTAGGGTACAAACCCTCTTCCTATGATGGTGATGATGCTTCTTATTAATATTTACTGTAACAAAAGTCAACATAGTTGACTCTCCTTCCGTAAATGAGTTAAAAAAATGTTATACATAGTATAATACTATTTAATAATTTTTGCAATATTTTTGCATAATTATTTATCACAAAAAACCGAAAAAACCGGGGTCAAACCCCGGCAAATTTATTGCTGTTTATGCTTATAATCTTTTTGCTGGCATCCTTCATGCTTATGGTCTTTATGCCTATGATGAGGCATTACCTTTCTTATTTCGTCTGCCTGTTCCTGAGTGATTACCTTATCCTTAACCATCTTTTCCCATACATCTACTTTGTTTTTTCTATAATTCTTTATAAATTCCTTTCTTTGTTCTTCTGTCATATCCTTCATTTGGTCAAACATTTTCCTTTTTTCTTCTCGTTCAATCCTTAAATAATTATTTATCTTTTCTATATCTTCAGATTTTAGCACGCCTTTTTCAACTAAGCCCTCTAAAGCTTTTTGGATTTTCTCTTCTCTAGGTGTGGTTTTTTTGTTTTCAACAGGAGGTTCGGCATAATTTACAGTTCCAAGGGCAAATATGAAGGAAAGTACCAGTACAGCTATTACAAGATTAATAAACTTTCTATTTTTTCCCATCATATCTCTCCTTTCCAAACATATTTGTCATACATGATGACAATTATATTATTAGCATTTTTATTAATAATTTTGTGATGAATGATATGGATATTTTGCTTGTTGACAAATTTTTCATTTAAGTTTACTATGAATTTTAACATAAACAAAAAATAACAGGAAAGAAGGTCAGAAAATGAACAATAATAAACCTACAAGAGCTGAAGCCTTCGAGCTCCTAAAAAAGTATAATAAAAGCGAAAGTTTAATAAAACATGCTCTTGCCGTAGAAGGTGTTATGAGACATTTTGCCGAACTATTTAATGAACCCGATGTTGAAAAATGGGCTGTCATAGGCTTGCTTCATGACTTGGATTATGAAATGTTTCCTGATGAGCATTGCTCAAAAGTCAAGGAAATACTTAGCCAGGAAGGATATCCTGAAGAATACATAAGTGCTATAGTCAGCCATGGCTGGGGATTATGCTCTGATGTTGAACCTACCCATAAAATGGAAAAGATCCTTTATGCCACAGACGAATTGACAGGCCTTATCACTGCTGCGGCTCTTTTAAGACCAAGCAGAAGCGTACTGGATCTTGAGGTTAAATCTGTAAAAAAGAAATGGAGCCAGAAAAGCTTTGCAGCAGGAGTTAACAGATCAGTCATCGAAAAGGGCGCAGAAATGCTAGGCATGGATCTGGATTATATAATAGATGAAACTATAAAAGGCATGAGAAAGGTAGCAGAGGAAATTGGACTAAAAGGAAACATTGAGGGATAGAATTTTCCCTCAATGTTTCCTTTTTTAAACCTTTGCTCCCAAATATGCTTCCCGTACCAATGGATTTTCTGCTATTTCTTTTGCAGAGCCTTCCATTCTGATTCTGCCTTGTTCAAGCACATATGCTCTGTCAGCTATAGACAACGCCTTATATGCGTTTTGTTCTACCAATAATATGGTTTTGTCCATCTTTCTTATGTCCATTATTATATCAAATACCGTTTGAACCAATAGAGGTGCCAGTCCTAATGAGGGCTCATCCAGAAGCATTAATTCCGGATCGCTCATCAGTCCTCTGCCCATGGCCAGCATCTGCTGTTCGCCGCCGCTTAGAGTACCAGCCATCTGTTTTTCTCTTTCCTTTAATCTTGGGAAAAGAGTATAGACTTTTTCTAAATCTTCCTTAATCTTTTTAGTATCCTTTCTTAAATATGCTCCCAGCATGAGATTGTCTGCAACAGTCAGATTTGCAAATACCAATCTTCCTTCAGGAACATGACAGATACCCATCTTTACAACCTTATTAGGATTTATGGGCAGCTTTTCCCCTTTATATTTTATAAATCCTTCTTTATACTTCAAAAATCCTGATATGGCATTTAAAAGAGTTGATTTTCCTGCTCCATTGGAGCCTATTATGGTTACTATTTCACCCTTGTTTATATTCAGGCTGACGCCTTTAAGTGCGTGAATTCCGCCATAGTATACATTTAGATTTTCAACATGTAACATTCTCTACCCCTCCACTCCCAAATATGCTTCAATAACCTTAGGATTGTTCTGAATCTCCTGAGGGGTACCTTCAGCAAGCTTGCAACCGAAATTAAGCACCATAATCTTTTCACATATTCCCATTATCAAATCCATGTGATGGTCAATTATCAAGACGCTTAAGTTGAATTTCGGCCTTATGTCGGCAATGAGAGTCATCAACTGAACTGTCTCATCTGGATTCATTCCAGCTGCAGGCTCATCCAGCAGCAGCAATTCAGGATTTAAAGCCAGGGCTCTGGCTATTTCCAGTCTTCTTTGGAGTCCATAAGGAAGATTGTTTGCAATCAGATCCTTTCTATCATAAAGCCCCATTATATCAAGCAGGCTATCAGCCTTTTCCTTCAGCTCTTTTTCCTGTTTCCTGCATTTCGGTGATCTTATCACTGATTCAAAAAGATTGTAATCCGCATTAGCATGACAGGCTGTTAAAACATTTTCGTAAACAGTTAGTTTCTTAAAAAGCCTTATATTCTGAAAGGTTCTTGTTATTCCGCTGTCTGCAATCTTATAGGGCTCCATATTGGTTATATCCTGCCCTTTAAATATTATTTTCCCATCTGTGACCTTGTAGACACCGGTAATAAGATTAAATATGGTTGTCTTTCCTGCTCCGTTTGGTCCTATAAGTCCGCTTATGCTATCCTTTGGAACTTCAAAGTCCACATTTCCTACAGCAGTAAGACCTCCAAAGGTTTTTGTGAGATTTTTCAGCTCTAGAATATTCATGCTGTCTTACCTCCTTCCATATGATTTGGAAGGCCATTTTTTCTGTTTCTAATTCTGGTGAAAAGCTTTTTCATGCTTGAAGGAGTAAACTCATATCCTCCCATCAATCCGCTAGGTCTGGTTATCATGATTATAACAACAGAAAGTCCATAGATAACCAAGCGCCATTCTGAAAAGGTTCTCAAAATCTCAGGTAATGATGTAAGAACCAATGCTCCCAGAACGCTTCCGGATATGCTTCCCAAACCGCCGAATATTACTATGATTGTCAACTCTGTGGATTTGACAAGGCTGAACATCTTCGGCTGAAGAAAAGTCATATAATGAGCCATAAGACCTCCGGCAATTCCGGCATAAGCAGCGCTTATCATTAATGAAATAAGCTTATATTTAAATACATTGATACCTACTATCTGAGAAGCTAGTTCTTCTTCTCTTACAGCTATCATATTTCTTCCATGCTTTGACCTTACAATATTAGCCAGAACAATAATGGCTACAATATTTATAATAATCACATTAAGCAAACTTGTATGATGAGGTATCCCAGGCCAACCTCTGGCTCCTCCAAAGTATTGAACATTATCTAATATAAGTCTGATGGCTTCTCCAAAACCAAGTGTGGCTATGCAGAAATAGTCTCCTTTCAGGTTAAGTGTGAGTTTACCTATAACAGAGCTTACCAAAGCTGCTGCCAATCCTCCTATCAGAAGTGCAGGTATAAAAGGCAAGCCAAATTTAACAGTCATCATAGCTGATGTATAACCGCCTATAGCCATGAATCCGGCATGTCCAAAGGAAAACATCCCTGTAAATCCGGTCAGGAGAGACAAGCCTAAAACTGCCATCAGGTTTATTCCTGCAAGAGTCAATATACCAGAAATATAGTTAAAATCCATAATTATGCCTCCCTCCTAAGCCTTATCCTCTGTTACCTTGCCCATCAATCCTCTAGGTCTGAATATCAAAACTGCGATGAGCAGAACAAAGGCTATTAAATCTCTGTACTGGGAGGAGAAATATCCTGATGTTATGGTCTCTATTATTCCTAATAATATGGAACCAATAACAGCTCCCGGTAAACTTCCCAAGCCTCCGAACACTGCAGCAATAAATGATTTGTTTGTTATAATACCTATCTGAGGATAAACAGTATACTTCATGCCGAATAATACTCCTGCTATTCCTGCAAAGAATCCACCAAGAGCAAATACAACTATTATTACTAAATCTGTATTAATGCCCATCAATGCACTAGCCTTTATATTATAAGCAGTGGCCTGAATAGCCTTACCCATTTTTGTATGATCAATGAAAAATACCAACAATGCCAAGCATATAGCAGAAATAATAAACATAGTCAGGTCTAATCTTCCTACTGAAACGCTCCCAATCTGTATAGGAGTCCTGGATAATATTTCAGGATAAGTTCTGAAAGTAGGACCGATAGTAGCTATTACAATATTCTCCAGGAATATTGAAGTACCCATGGCAGAAATAATGAAGTACAAGAATGGAGCTTTTCTTTCCCTCAATGGTTTATAAGCCCCTCTTTCTATGATTACTGCCAACAGGCAGGTAGTCAGGGCTGCGCCAATAAAAGCAACTGGGAAAGGCAAACCTGCTGCTGTCAGGTAAAAATAGCCGAAATATGCTCCCAGCATTATAACGCCGCCATGAGCAAAATTACTGAAGTTCATAATGCTGTAAACAAGTGAATAACCAACTGCCATAAGTGCATAAACACTGCCTATCGACAGACCGTTGATTAATTGCTGTAAAAACTGTGACATTCCTTCACCCCTTACTGTTAAATAGCATAAAAGGAGAGGTACTCTCCTTTTATGCAATATTCAAATAATGTTCTAGTCAAGCTGTGCAGAGTATTTCTGCTGGAATACGTACTTGTCTCCTTCTATCTTAACTATTGCAGCTTCTTTTCCTTCTGGGTTATGAGTATCCTTACCTATCTTAATTCTTCCGGTAACACCTTGAACATCTGCAGTTTCAAGAGCTTCTGTTATCTTAACAGGATCAGCTGATCCAGCTCTTTCTATAGCATCAACCAATAATACAACTGCGTCATGAGCCAGGTATCCGTTTAATTCTAATTCTTTACCATATTTATTTCTATATCTTGTCTTAAGGTCTTGAACTTCTGGGTCATCATAATCTACGTGGTTTACTATATAGGTACCCTGTACTGCATCCTTAGCCATTGTAAATAGCTGCTCGGATGGTAGACCATCTCCACCCATTAGAGGTACTGTTATGCCCAGTTCTCTGGCCTGATTTGCTATAAGTGCTGCTTCTTTAAAGAATACTGGGAGGAACAATACTTCAGGGCCTGCTTCCTTTATTTTGCTTAGCTGAGGTCTGAAATCAACGTCACCAAACTTGAATGCTTCCTTAGCAACTATAGTTCCGCCTTTAGCTTTAAAGAACTCTTCAAAGAATTCAGTCAGACCTTGTGAATAATCATCAGCTACGTCATATAAAATTGCAGCCTTTGTAAATTTGAGCACATCATAAGCATATCCAGCTGCAACTGCACCCTGATATGGATCTATGAAACATACTCTGAAGTTAAAGGGTTTTACCTTGCCATCCAATACAGTAACCTTTGGATTTGTAGCAACAGTTGCGATATCCGGAACTTTTGCCTCTTCCAATACTGGAGCTATTGGTATAGCACTACCGCTGGCATTAGGACCTATGATTGCAACAACCTTATCCTGACCTGTAAGTCTTTTAGCAACGTTAACTGCTTCCTGAGGATCACCTTTGGTATCATATCCTATGACTTCAAGTTTCTTGCCGCCTAGTACTCCACCTTTAGCATTGATTTCTTCAAAAAGCATTTTTACTGTATCTAATTCACACTGTCCCCAAACTGCCTGGTCTCCTGTCAGTGAACCCATCCAGCCTACTTTAATAACATCAGCTGCAGCTCCACCTTCAGTGCCTGTCTGTGTAGCGGGTTTTGAACACCCTGACAAAGCCAATGTAAGAATCATCAAGCTTACCAATAATAATGCAAGTGATTTTTTATACATCTATATCCCTCCCTTTATTTTTAAAGCCATTTGGCTTTTAATAACTATATGACGAAATATTCAAAAAACTTCAAAAAAACTCAGCTTGTTTCAAATAATTTTTTAATTTTCTTTTTCAGAAAGTAATAGTAAACCTTCAAAAAATTTCCCCATGTTTACTTTACCGCCGCTGCTTCTTTTTCCTCTTATAAAATCCATTTCAGCCTTTACATTTTCAAAATCAAAGAGCATATTTGAATATCTCTGAAAGTAATCGTTTCCGTAATCCTCGAGACCTGTATGAGCCAGATTCTTCAATCCTTCTTTTATGGCTCTTCTCATCCTCTGGCATACAGTCTTGGTATTATCTTTCAGGTATTTACATATTTCATCCATGGAACATTCATTAAATGATTTATTGTTATTAATCAGGTACATACAGGTGTTTATTATGTCGTTGGTACCTTTTTCTCCCAGCATTCCCAGCATACTGAGAATATACTTTATTTCTTTTATTCTGTCAGGCTTTTCTATGTTTTCTAACCTTCTGTCCACATTGGTAAATACTTTTCTAATATTGTTCAGCATCTGTTCCATCTTGATTTTTTCAGCTACTTTTTTTGCAACCTTTTCTACTTCAATTTTATTTAACGGTTTGCTGATAAAGAACTCAATCCCTGATTTGTAGGACTCTGTTATCAGTTGGCTGTCTGAAACCTGGGAAACCATTATAAAATTAATACTGGGTCTCAGCTGCTTTATCTCTCTTACCAGGGTATTGCCATCCAGTTTGGGCATTAAGAGATCGACCAATACTATGTCAGGATCAGTAGTCATAATCTCTTTATATGCTGTATCCCCATCATGGCTGAATCCCACTACCTCACCCAGATTATTATCCTCTATTATATTGCTGAGGATTTTTACAATATTGATATCATCATCTACTATGTAGTACCTCATAATTCTCTCCTCGAAAAACACTTTTTGGTATAGTTATGGTAAAACTTGTCCCCTTATTGACTTCAGATTGGACAGTTATACTACCGTCAAAAATACTGTCAGTCAAATCCTTTACCAGCGCCAGACCTAAACCTCTTCCGATGTTTCCAGTGCTTTCATCAAACTTAGTGGAAAAACCAGGATTGAATATATAATCAATGTTACTTGGCTTTATTCCTTCTCCATTATCTTCAACCGAAAATACGTAATCTTCTCCACTTTCATACACACTAAGCTTTATAAAACCTCTTTTTCTTTTTTCCAGGGCTTCTATGGAATTAGTTATCAGATTCCTTAATATAGACATGAGGTAATAATGCTCTTCTACATCAAAATCAGCCTTAGTATTGAAATATGTTTCGATATCCAGCTTTTTTGACCTTATATAATCTCTTGTATCAATCTCCAAAATGCTTATTATATCTCTAATGCTCATGCTGGTTTCATCTATTTTATCTTTTGATATTTCTTCCAAACCGCTGATAATCCTTAAATATCCCTTTTTAATCTCATGAACATCCTTTGAAATATCCAATGCCAGATGTTTCAGCTCTTCAGGATAATTGTTTTCAGATATGATTTTATATGCATAATAGGATTTTTTCATGACATCTTCTATTTCTTTAATATTCTTGCTCATGAAGTAAATCTCGCTTTTGAAGCTGGAGGTAAGCATAACCAGCCTTCTGTATCTCTCTTCATGCTCCATCTTTGCCAAAAAAGCTCTGTAATGTTTTATGGATATAATTACACCTAGTGCTATAAAAGCCCTGATTGCTGCAATGGCCATCAGATTTTTGATTATATCAATATTCATTCCTATGACTTTAGTTCTTACACTCATTTCTACCATATTGGATAAAAAGTCACATAAGAAAGCTGCAGCAGCAAACCTTGTTATATCCTCTTTACCAGCCCTGTAATATATCAGGTAAAAGAAAATTCCATATGCATAGTAGAATGATATATCCGGTCCTACCATAATCCATGTGGTCATCAAATCTCTTAATTCTAAATATTCGATGACTCCCCTGAATAAAGGAGAAATTATACCTGTGGTAAAGCACACTATAATTGGATTGAGTTCCACATAGTTATATAAGAAAATTGGCAATAAAATTATAGAAAGCGTAATAATGAATCCTGGGACATAGTATCTAAGATTAAACTGAGATGCTAAAGCAATACACGCTGCAATAAGAAGGGTATGTTTAACCTTATTCATATATTCACCTTTGCTAAATATTCGTAATAAAATCTATGAATACAGAACAATACGATTTTATACGAATAATATAGCATATAAAAAAGTGGAATAAAAGCGTAATGTTTTAACATTCATAATTTTCAATTATTTTGCATCCGTAATTTTTTCCAATAGTTTTATCAATAACAGCTTAAGCCATTATAGATTTTAACAACGAAAAATCCAGATTTCCCCCACTTACTACTATTGCTACATTTCTGTCTCTGAATACTTCCGGATTAGCCATAACAGCTGCCACACCAACAGCTCCTGCTGGTTCAGCTATCACTTTTTCCTTTTCAATCAGGAACATTATAGCCTCTTTGATTTTTTTCTCTTCCACAAGGATAATGTCATCTATATACTTTTGAGACATTTTATAAGGTATCTCCCCTACCCCGCCTACAAGAGCATCGCATATGGAAGGCTCTGAAGGAAAGTCTGCATAGCAAATCTGATCTTCCATAGCTTTTTTCATAGCTGGACAGGCTGCTGTCTGAACACCAATTATCTTTATAGAAGGCTTAAGATGTTTGGCTGCTGCAGCTATACCGGTTATAAGCCCTCCTCCGCCAATAGGTGCTATAATTGTATCAATATCCGGATTAGCTTCTAATATTTCAATTCCAATGGTACCCTGTCCCGCTAAAACGTCTACATCTGAACAGGGATCTACAAATGTAAGGCTTTCTTTCTCCAATGCTTCTAAAGCTGCTGTATGGGCTTCATCATAATTCTTCCCTTCAGTCAATACTTCTGCCCCAAAAAACTTGATCTTCTCCAGCTTTGATTCTGGAATAGTCTCAGGAACATATATTTTTGCCTTGATTCCGCCCAGCATATGGGCTGCATAGCTAACCCCTGCCCCATGGTTGCCGGAGGATACAGCCAGAACTCCTTTGGATTTCTCCTGTTCTGTCAAACTTGTCAATTTGCTCAGTGCACCTCTTATTTTAAAGCTCTTCAGCTTCTGCTGGCACTCAAGCTTCAGATAAACAGACGTATTGGTATCTTTGCTGCTCAAATGTATTGAATAATCCAGAGGAGTGTTATAAATATACTTCTTTATCCTTTCCCTTGACTTTTTGATGTCATCAAAATATATCATCTTTTCACCCCCCTCACAACAATGACGTCATATGCTTAATTATACACTATTTTTCGTGAATTTCAATATAAAATTGAATAATAATTATATTTTTCTGTATAAATATAAATAAGCTATTACATAAATTTACTATCAAGGTGGAATCATACTTTCCTATCGCTTATTTAAAACGTTATATTTGAACCAATATAAAGAATATAGTATATTGTTTATGGATACTTTTTCAAAAGGTGTGTAGCATTATGACTGATATTGCATTAACATTTGCCGTTGGACTATTATGTGGATATATTTTTTATAGAATAAAAGTTCCTGGAGGTATGATGGTAGGCGCAATTCTAGGAGTTGCGCTATTTAATATTATTTCTGGCATGGCCTATATGCCAAGCTATGGAAAATATACGGCACAAATATTAGCAGGAGCCTATATCGGGTGCTCTGTGAAAAAAGAGGATATAAAAAGAATTAAAAAACTTATTAAGCCATCATTGGTTCTGATACTTGGTCTTTTAATAACAAATATATTCACAGGCTTTATAGTATATTTCACAAGTCCATTAGATCTTATTACTTCTTTGATGAGCTGCGTGCCCGGCGGCATGAGCGAAATTCCAATAATAAGCGCTGATATGGGAGCTGATATGGCAAAGGTAGCAGTTCTCCAATTTATCAGAATGGTGGCATGTATAGGGCTTCTGCCAAGTATAATTGCTCACATTGGCAATAAAAATCATAATGAGGAAAACAAGACTGTTGATTTGCCGCAGAAAGAAAAGAAAGGTGTTAATACAAAAGATTTTATATTTACAACAGTTGTTGCCGTATCAGGAGGGATAGTGGGCAAATTGCTGGCCATTCCTGCCGGTATACTGTTATTTTCTATGATAGCTGTGATCTATATAAATCTATCAATGAACAAAGCCTATATCCCATTATGGACAAAGAGACTTGCTCAGGTATTATCCGGAGCTTTCATAGGCTGCAGCATAAATTCTAAGAGTGTATTGGAATTAAAGTATATTATGATACCTTCTGTCATCATAGTTCTTGGATATTTCATAAATTGCTTTGTAGTAGGCAAAATCATGAATAAAGCGTTCAGAATGTCTATAAAAGAATCCATGTTGGCAGCTACCCCCGCAGGAGCCACAGATATGGCACTTATTTCATCGGATATTGGGGTCAATAGCACTGATCTAGTTGTTCTGCAGATAGTCCGTTTGATAACAGTTATAGCAATATTCCCTCAGGTTATCTATATTATAAGCCGTTTGTTTGGATAAAAAAAAGGGTTTGGAATATCCCCTTTTTTGTTATTTAATGAGATTTAATTGAATAATAGATATGCTTACCCGCTTCGAAAACTGTAAACAGTAAGATAACAGCTATGAATATTCTAAAGGATACGGCTCCCATTCCGCCTAACTTCATTAGAAATTCCATATCGGCTCCTGCTGCAGCATCTATAATAGAAGGATTAAGTATAGCAGGATTACCAGTCATCATAAGCACAATAATTAACACACCCAGATCTACAACTATTTCAGATAATCGCAAAAATGTATTCCATTTACCGGCCTTAAGCTTATATATGTTTAGCAGTACAGCCCCAATCCAGAATATGTTCATGTACTTCATATATCCAGCAAGTACATCAAGATTAAATATTGGTGTTACTGATAGTATTCCTTGTGATACGCTATATATGGCTATTATATGAGGAAACCAGTTGAAAATAATCAGGGCTACAATTGTAATACATATGGCTGCAATAGTATCTGGCATTTTTATGACATCATAAGCTACAGGAACAGGTTCCAAACTTCTTGGACTCCAATTCTTATTCAATTCAATGCCCTTAATGCTTTCTTCTTTACCAAAACGCTGAATAAGCGCAAATATGATAGTTACGGCACCAACAGTGCTTATGGATGCAGATATCAGATTCATGGGTAATTTAAACAGTTGTTGTATAAATGGGTCTGGACTATATAGTATATCAATTGTTGTGGCAATGGAAATACCTAAAGCTACTGCTCCCAGAACTATACAGAGCAAAAGACAATATAGATCATATAGTTCAGGGCCGATAAGATATCTGTTGCTCGGCCTGTATTTTGCTGCAACTTCATCAGGAGATCCAAAGGACTCCAATACGGCAAATACATCCTCTTCTGTAGCTTCGTAATCTTCTCCTTTTTGCAGTTTCTGATTCGCTATTCTTTCATCTAAAGCATCCAGTATTATAGATTTCAATTCTTTCTTTATGTCTTCTCTCTGCAATCTTGGAAGCTTTTGTCCCACAGCATATATATAGCGGTCAATCCAATCTTTCATAATCCCCATCTCCATTCTTATTTTCAAGAAGCTTTTTTATCGTATTATTCATTTCAGCCCATTCCTCTACAAGGCTGTTTAGCACCTTTCTGCCCTTTTCATTCAATACATAATACCTTCTTGGCCTGTTCTCATCCAGGGACCAATTGCTATCCAGCAATCCTTGCTTTTCCAATCTTCGCAGCAAAGGATACAAGGTGCTTTGATCAATAATCATTCCTTTTTCTGCCAGACTTTGCACCAAAGAATAGCCGTATTGTTCCTTTTCCAACTGGCTCATTACGCAGAGAACTAAAGTACCTCTCCTTAATTCCATGGTAAGATTTGATATAATCTCTTCCAGGTTAGACATATTTATCACTTCCTTGTGATTTTCCTTATGACTTTATTATACTGTATGTTATATACTATTGTCAAATATATAATATTATTCTTTTTCGAATATTTTTTAATCTATCTTATATAGACAAGATGCATAAAAAAACTCTCTTGGAAGTATTCAACATCCAAGAGAGCATTTTATCTGCTTATTTCAAATTCCTTTTCCTTTATCCATTATTTTATTTCCTTTTAAATATGTTAATCGTGTATTCTATTATATTCGCTACATCGTCTTTTGTTCTCCCAACAATATAAAACTCATATCCATCCCCTTTTTTCCGCTAAACTGAAAATCGTCAGAACTTATGCTTTTGTAAGTAACATTAATATCACTCCAATCAGCTTCATAACCAGCTACAATATCTTTTGTCAACTTGTCTGACAATAAATATAGTTCATAGGCTATCCCCTCTTCTGTTTCTGCATATCTGCTATCAGTTACCTTGTCTCCTTCCAGAATCGGGAATATATCTTCAGGATATCCATATGGCAATTCGGCTGATTTTCCAGATGCAAGGGTCTCCTTAAGTTTTTCTCTTTCTGCCAATACACGATAGTTTACATTTATCTTTACATTGCTGTTATTATCATCTACTTCGTATGCTTGAATAGTAATACCATAATCATCTTTACCTAATTCAATTGAGATACCACCATCAAATTGCATCTTGTATATACCTTCTACATCTTTGAAAACCTCTTCATAAAACCTTATAATCTCGTCATATCTCATTTTTGTCATATAAATTATACTTACAGCGAAATTTTCTTCATGTTCATTTACATTCACTACATTTGCATCATCCACGAGAGGAACTACATGTTTTGGAAAGCTGTCAGGCAGAGGAAGATTTGTTCCAAATTGACCTAATTCATCTAAGTCAAAATCAATATCATAGCCCATTTCTTCAGCTATTTTTTCCTCAATTTCTTTTTCTGCTTCTTTCAGTTCTTTATTAAAATCCTCTGCGGCAGATTCTTTTTTCCCTCCACCGCAACCTCCAAGGATTAGTACTATTATCAGGCAAGGTATTAAAATGCATATTACTTTTTTCACCATATCATTCCCCCAAAAAAAATCATAGTTTATTAGATTATATAATAAACTATGATTCAGATTGCAGACAAACACGGTTTCCAATAAAGCAGGAAGCCGTGTTTTTTCACATATTGATGCAATTTTCGAAGCAAATTAAAGGGTTTTGGCCCTGTTTTCCCAGACTTCCATAACCAATT
>Ga0134092_1001473_pt1 | contig 20472 bp, 19 predicted proteins | sample 3_6taG_FD_94454 | JGI IMG/M metagenome (GOLD analysis project Ga0134092, IMG submission 94454) | Switchgrass degrading microbial communities from high solid loading bioreactors in New Hampshire, USA - 3_6_20_6_A3 metaG | ecosystem: Engineered > Bioreactor > Semi-continuous > Anaerobic >... | reverse complement strand
TGGAGGAGAAGTATGGGGAGAATCTGGACGCCAACTCCCACGGAGAGAGCTTTTTGAAACTCTTTCAATCCCGCTTCGTCCCCAACGGCCTTTACCTGATGGACGAGCCGGAAACTCCCCTGTCCCCCATGCGGCAGCTGGGGCTGATCTCCATGCTGAAGGAGATGGTGAGCCAAAATTCCCAGTTCATCATCGCCACCCATTCCCCGATCCTGATGGCTTTTCCCGGCGCCGTGATTTATAACTTTGATGAGCGGCCGGTTCAGAGGGTGGCCTATGAAGACCTGGAGCATGTGAGGCTGACCCGGGATTTTCTCCGCAATCCCGAACAATATCTGCGCTATCTTTAAAAAGACATAAAAAAAGGGCTCCCGTCGGAAGCCCTTTTTGAGCAGGCATTATTTGGATTTTTTCCTGCAGGCAATTACGCTTGCGGAAGCCCCTGCCATAGCCAGTAAGAGCAGCAGGCCGTTATCACCGGTCTTGGGATTTTCAGCCGGAGCCGGTTCATCTTCGGTTGCATCTTCGGTGATGGAGCCGGAGCCGTCATCCACACTGTCGATATAGACAACGCCCGGTTTGGCTTCATTGGTTATGATGAGCAGACCGAAAGCCTTATAGGGCTCGGTTGCGTCAGCAGGAATTTCGTACTCGATGGTATTCCAATCGTCCAGTTTCAGCTGATCAACCGGAACATAGAGGTCTTTCCAGCCGCTCCAGTCCTCTTTGAACTGAATGTAGGGCTGAACAGCGGAAATGCCGGAGTCAGAAGGAATGTATACATGGAAAGTATAGGTCTTTCCGGATTGAACGGTAGCCAGCACTTCCGGAGAAGAAACGATTTTGTACTTGGTGCTGTCGCCCTTCAAGTTGACCTTTAAAGAACCGCTGCCTGCAAAGGCAATGTCGCCTTTTTCAAGGGTAAAAGCACCTTCGCCCCACTCAGGAGCACCGTCTTCGTCAGCTATCCAGCCCTGGATGCCGTCTTCGAAGTTGGCCAATGTCTTGTCAGCGGCCAGGGCTACACAGGGGATCGTCAAGAGAAATAGAGTTGCGATGACGAGAACCAGTTTTTTGCTTTTCATTTTAAAATCCTACTCATAATATTAGTTGTATCTTTTTTTACCGGCTAATAAAGCGCCGGAAACTCCAGTCAAGATAAGGAAGAGAACCAGGCCGGCATCACCGGTCTTTGGGTTTTCGACGGGAGCGGGTCCTTCATCAGTAGCTTCTTCAGTAACAGCGGGCTCCTCTTCAACGGACTCCTCTTCAACAGCCTCCTCAACAGGCTCTTCTTCGACAGGTTCTTCCTCAATGGGCTCTTCTTCAATAGGCTCTTCCTTAACGGGTTCTTCTTCAACAGGCTCTTCCTTAACGGGTTCTTCTTCAACAGGCTCTTCCTCGACGGGTTCTTCCTCAGCAGGTTCCTCCTCAACGGGTTCTTCCTCAGCAGGCTCTTCTTCAGCAGGTTCCTCGGAAGGAGTATAGCCTACCAGATTGCCGGATTCGTCATAGATTCCGACGCTGTCAATCCAGATTTCCCCTGTGGTAGAAGCCGCTGCGAAAACCTGGAGTCCTACCCTTGGAGAAGGATCAACTCCATTTTGAAGTTTAACGGTAAGGGACACCCATTGATCCTTGGACAGGTCAGAACCGTTATACCATTGGCCGTTCCACTCCCAATTGCTGCCGAACACATAGGGCTGTAAGTTGACCTCGACACCGGAAGGAATATAGACCTTCATGCCTACTATGGAGCCTGCCTTGATGGTGTCGCCGGGTCCGTCAAGGGCTAATTCCAGCTGGCCGTTGGAGACATCAAAAGAAATTTTTGCAGATCCACTGCCGGCATAGGCCTTTGAAGCATCATTTGTAATGGTGGCAGTCCCTTTTGAGGAATCTGCAACATAGATTCCGTGCAGCTGACCGCCTTCAAAGTTGAAAATAGCCGGATCCTCTGCAGCCATGCCAACGGTTGGTACTGCCAGAGCAATGAGCAGGGCAGCAACCAGCACCCATACAAAAGGTATTTTTCTCCTGTTGTTTAACATGAAAAATCCCCCTCTTTTTTTATATGACTATTGCCTTGAAACTCAAGGCATATAGTTTCAACGGGCGGCAGGCAATAAAACGGATATGGTAGTGAATGAGAACATATGAATATATTGGTACTATATAAATTATTTAACAATGAGATCAAAATTCAAGAATATTTTGAGTATGCGAAAGGTTTGTACCGAAATTTACGGTGTTCAATCCTGCAATTGTTTGATATAATGGAGGGGAACAGGGAGTGGTAATATGAGCGAATGTTTAAAATGCAAGGCCGTCCTTTCAGAGGAACAGGAGGTTTTGATAAAGGGCAGGACCCGGAGTGAAGACTTTATCCTGTGTGAGGACTGTGCTTCCGGCATAGAACAGAGATTTAAAGAAGAAACCCAAAATCCCCGTTTCATCACGGCCATCCTTTTGGGCCTGGCCGCAGCCCTGGCTGCATCCTTTGCCTGGTATGGGCTTGTGGTACTCACCGATTACCAATGGGCCATTTTGGCCATTGCCGTCAGCTGGCTTATTGCCTGGAGCGTCATGTGGGGGGCAGGGCGCAAGCGGGGCCGTTGGCTGCAGGTGATTAGCCTGCTCATTACCTTTTTCACTATGTTTTTCAGCAGCTACCTGATTACCCACCACTTCTACGTCCAGTTCCTCTCCCAGGAGGGTCCGGTGACCGTGCCTTATATTATGCCCTTTCAGGACATGCTGGACCTGGTCATCCGCGAAATGAATGCGGACATCTACATGGTCTTTTTCTGGTTTGTTGCCATGGTGGAGGCCTACAGCATTCCGGCTCCCCATCGACTCCGGCGGGCAACGGTAAAAGCAAAAAAGACATAAAAAAGAGGCAGAGTCTTTTCTGCCTCTTTTATAGTTTATAGAGAAACCATTTGCAGGTGCTGATTTCGTATTTGAGCTCGTATATCCTTTGTACTCCTTCGATGATGCTCTGGCAGATGAAGACCATCATCCGGTTGCCGGCCAGCTTTTCTTCCTTTTGATCCACAATCCGGTCCACTTTGACAACCAGGCTGGAATGATCCGGCTGCAGCATTCGAAAGCGGATGGGCCGGGGGCAGCCGTCCAGGGTGAACCAGGCGATCATTTCGATGGGTTTCATAAAGACTTTCATGGCAGCACCTTCCTTACAGGATACTGGACATCATGGGATAATCTTCTTCCTCCAGCACGCCTCCCATGCAGGGGCTGATGCCGGAGTAGAGGAAGGAGGAGCGGAAAATGGCCCGGGAGCCGTACTTTAGGCGGATCTTGTCCACGGCGGCATCCAAAGCCCTGTGCTTCTCAGTATTTTTTACGAAGAAGGAAAGCTGAAAAAAGTCGTTGCTGCACAGCTGGGTCAGGCGGATCCCCATACGGCGCAGGGGCTCTCCCTGCCAGGCCTCGTCAAAGAGCTCCCGCGCCTTTTGATAAATGGCATCGGTGCAGTCGGTGGGAACATCCAGCTTCCCCTGGTGGGAGTAGGTGTGAAAGTCCTTATCCGTCATGGATACCGATACGACTCCGGCGCATTTTTTGGCGTCCCGAAGGCGCATGGCGGTCGTTTCAGTCAGGGAGAGCAGCACCCGGTGGGCGGTTTGGGCGTCCTCCACATCGAAGGCAAGGGTATTGGAGTTGCCCAGGCCCTTCATGGGAATCCCGTCATCCCGAACGGGGGAGTCTTCGTATCCGTTGGCAAAATTCCAGATCATAATGCCGTAGCTCTTGAGCCATTGGCGGAGGACGTTGGGATCCAGGGCCGCCAGCTGGCCGACGGTAAAGATGCCGCGCTTGTAAAGCTTCGGAGCCGTGGCCCGGCCGATCATAAAGAGCTCTTCCACGGGGAGGGGCCATAGCTTTGCCGGTATTTCCTCGGGGAAAAGGGTGTGGACCTTGTCGGGCTTTTCAAACTCCGAGGCCATTTTGGCCAGGAGCTTGTTGGTGGAGATCCCGATGTTCACGGTAAAGCCCAGCTCCGCCCGGATCCGGTCCTTGATTTCGTGGGCCGCTTTAACGGGATCTCCGAAATGGGGCTCCATGTTGGAAAAATCCATAAAGACCTCGTCGATGGAATAGCGCTGGATAGAGGGGGAGTATTCCCGCAAAATCCGGACCATTTCATTGCTGCACTGCATGTAGAGATAATACCTCGGAGGAATCACCACCAGGTTTGGGCATTTCATCCTGGCCGAGTAGAGGGTCTCCCCGGTCTGGATCTTGTATTTTTTGGCAGGAATCGATTTGGCCAGCACGATGCCGTGGCGGCTGGTGACATCCCCGCCGATGACGGACGGAATGGTGCGCAGATCCACCGATGATCCGTGTTGCAGGCGATAGACCGCTTCCCAGGAAAGGTAGGCGGAATTGACGTCGATATGAAAGATGATTCGGTTGGACTTTGGCATAATATTCCTCCCTCCGCAGCTATTATTATAACCGAACAAATGTTCGATGTAAAGACCATAAAATCATTTTGCCCAATCCTATGAAAAATGTTGCGGGGAAATGACTGCTTCCCAAAAATAAAAAAAGAAACGGATAAAGTTCCGTTTCTTTTTTCAGATATGTAGCAGATATAGAAGGGTGGAGGAACCGGATTCTGGATGCCGGGTGATGGAAACCGGCCCCTGGATCCATGTTCGCCAAAATGAGGGAGTCGGGACTATTTCCATTGGATCATTTGAGAAGGTTATTCACAAAAATGTGAGTTAACGAGAACCGTCGTCCCCGGTGACTCAAAGGGAACAACGCCCGCGTTGCTTAAAAATGAGCCAATAATAATCTTTACCTTAATTGAGTAGAAATCGGGAAAGTTATCCACAGAAAAGCGAGTCAGCGAGAACCGTCCCCGGTGACTCATTGACTCATCAGAGGAGGCCATAAAGCACGACCCCCAGGGCGGCTGAAATGACAATCAGCAAAACGGGGTGAATGTTGAACTTGTATTTTCCAAAGATGACGGCGCCAAAGATCAGGATGGCCTTCCAATCGACGGTTTCTGTAAAGAACCGGCCCAGATCGGCAAAGAGGCTGCCAAAATCCACAGATGCATTCAAGAAGGCGGCTTTGCCGATGAGGAAAGCCGATGAGGCAATAAGCCCGATCACAGCGGGGCGCAGGCCGTAGAGCACCGACTGGACGATGGGATGGTTTTGAAAATGGGTAAAGTACCGGGCCACCAAGACGACGATGACAAAGGAGGGGAAGGTCACCCCCAGGGTGGCAAACAGGCCGCCTGCAAGGCCGGTCGTTTTGATACCCACAAAGGTGGCGGCATTGACGGCAAAGGGCCCCGGAGTCATTTCCGATATGGCGATGATATCGATAAGTTCCGCCAGCGTCATCCATCCATGATCGATGATCTCCTGCTGGATCAGGGGAATCATGGCATAGCCCCCGCCGATGGTAAAGAGCCCGATTTTGAAAAAGGTAATGAAGAGTTCAAAAAAGATCAGCAGTATATTCATATCCGGATTCCTTTCCAATATATATTCGTTCCCTGGACGATTATTCTCTAGGCTGCCTTTTTCTTGGCAAGGATGGGCCGGAGGATGAGGCCCAAGATAGCGGCGACCAATAGAATATAGATGGAGTTGATATCGGTAGCGACAACCGTCAGAAAGGAGGCAACGGCCAGCACCAATCCAATGTTATCTTTCACGCTGGGCTTCCAAAGCCTTTGGACGGCAAAGGTAATGAGGGCCACGACTCCTGCCCGGATTCCCTCAAAGGCAGCGGCTACGGCGGGGATATCCTTGAAGTCATAAAAAAAGTAGGCGATCACGGAAATGACGATGAAAGCCGGCAGCACGACGCCGACGGTCGCAGCCAGGGCCCCCGGCAGTCCCGCTACCCGGTAGCCCACAAAGGTGGAGGAATTGATGGCAATGACGCCGGGAAGGGACTGAACGATGGCAAAGATGTCCACAACGTCCTTCTCATCAATCCAGTGATTTTCGTCTACGATTTCCTTTTGAATCAGGGGGATCATGGCATAGCCTCCCCCGAAGGTAAAGGCTCCGATGCGGAAGAAGACCAAAAACAGCTTCTTGATGCGCTGTAGTCGAGTGTCCTTTTTCATGAATGCGATTCTTCCTTTCTCTGATGCATGTTTCCTATTAGTATAGATGAAATGGGAATTTTATTCAACCGTCAGATGCGGGGAACTAAAAATGCCATATTTCAGACAAGTATTTTCAATTCAACATGGAACTCCAATATTTTATAGTGTATAATATTCCTTAAGAAAAATATTCATAATTGTCAGGGGGTCATCATGAACACAAAAAAGAAGCTTACAAGATGGATCGCATTATCGCTGGCGCTGTTCCTTTTCTTCTCCGTTGCTTCCCCATCTTTGGCCTTTGCATCGGATGAAGTGGAAACAATGCGCCTGGCGGGAAAAAATCGATATGAAACGGCCATAGCCATTTCCCAGGCGGGATGGACCGAATCGGAATATGTTATTCTGGCCAGGGGAGACGATTTCCCTGATGCCCTGTGCGCTGCACCGCTGGCTGCCGCCTATGACGCTCCTATTTTACTGACTTCCAAATCTGCCCTGCACGATGGGGTCAAGGAGGAGCTGAAAAGGCTTGGGGCCGTGCGCGTTTTCCTGATGGGCGGGGAAAGCGCCCTCTCGGAAGGGATTGTAGAAGAACTAAAAGAAATGGGAATTGAAGAGGTGATTCGCATCTCCGGGAAGAACCGGTACGAAACTTCCGTCAAGGTTGCGGAGATGCTGGAAGAGAAGCTCACGATAGATGAGATTGTCCTGGCTACCGGCCTCAATTACGCAGATGCCCTTTCCATGGCGGCTGTTGCGGCAAAGCTGGGAATGCCTATCCTGCTTGTCGGGAAAAACGGCATGGATGACAGTGTAAGAGAATACATAGAAAGCAGAGAAGTGTCTAGGACCTACATCATCGGAGGAGAAGGAGTCATCAGCCCGGAGCTGGAGGCCGGGGTACCGAATCCTGTCCGCTTGTGGGGCAAGAATCGCTATGAAACCAATATTGAGATCATGACCTACTTCCAGGACCAACTGGACCTGTCCAGGGTCTTTGTAGCAGTGGGGGACGGGCCGAAAAAGAATGAGTTTGCAGACGCCCTGTCCGGCGCAGCCCTGGCGGCCCGGACTGCATCACCGGTTCTTTTAATCAGCCGCATTTTGCCCGGAGTAACCAAAGACTTTTTAACCAATAACTACCCGTTGGTGGGCACGCTCATGATCCTCGGGGGAGCAAGCGTTGTATCGGAGCAGGTAGTAGAGGAAATGGTGGCTGCGGCTTCCGGACAGGTGGATATACCGGGCGACACGGAAGAGGAAGAACCCCCAGAGGATGATGAGGACGGCAGCGGCGACAGCGGGGGAATCGGGGGTGGCGGAATTCCGGTAGAGGAGCCTGATACTCCTGCCAGCATAATATCCGCCTCTGCAAAGATCGGAGGACAGTACTATTCCGCTGTCAAGGTGGGGGAAAATGAATTTACTTTTACTCTTCCCACAGGCCTTGACGAGGAGAATACCAAAGTTACCGAAATTAGAATAACAGCTACTTCAGATGCTTATAGCCTGACGGTAATTGGATTTGTGACAAAAACAGTATATTTCAGTAACGGAACGGTTAATGTGATGGTGAGCGATCTCTTGGGATCCCTTGATGAAGAGGGAGACGGAATAGCGATAGCGACTTTGAGGGCATTCCTTCAGACTTTTGGGTTAACCGCTGAGGGAATCCTCATCGATAAAGAGGGAAATGAAACCATCGTTAGATTGCGGTTCACAAATGAATAGGTCTATAGTCCTATTTTTACAGTGCAATGCTGAGATATATGGAAAATATATATCTGCAGTGTTGCACTGTTTTGTATTGTAGTGTAAAATAAGGAAAAAGCCCGGTGAAAACTGTAAAATTCGGAGAAAAGGAAGGGTGTTGAGAATGGGTAGAAAAGTCGCGGGAATACTTGTACTTATCTATCTTTTTTCCACTTTGTTCAGTGGAATCGCACTGGCAAATCCCATCGGTCTTCCTGCTGACAGACTGCAAGGGGATGATCGGTTTGAAACAGCCATTGAGATAAGCAAAGCCTATGGCGACACAGCAAAAAATGTAGTACTGGTGAACGGCATCCAAATCCGAGCGGGTTTGGGGGACGTGGCTTTTGCTGACGCCCTGGCAGGTGCACCGTTGGCTGCAGCGCTGGATGCGCCCATTCTTCTTGTGCGCGGCGATCGAAAGGCCTTGCAGCAAGAAGTAAAGGATCGCCTTTTTGAAATGAAGGTAAAGAATGTATACATATTGGGAGGAAAAAACGCTGTATCCAAGGAGATCGAAGAAGAGCTCTCAACCGAGGGATACAATGTAATAAGACTTGCCGGTAAAAACAGATATGAAACGGCGGTAAAAGTCGCTCAAGAGCTTAAAAAGGAAACCGGTAAGTATAATGAAGTATTTATTACAAAAGGTTTGAATTTCAGAGGATCCCTGGCCATATCGGCCTACGCCGCCCAAAGCGGTATACCGATTCTTTTCGCTGACGATGAAGGAGATCTGTCCGATATCCTTCCTGCGCTGGCCGGTGTGGACAAGGTTACCGTTGTAGGGACCATGGATGAGGCCGTCATTCGCCGCCTGGAGAGTGTAGCAGACCAGGTGAAGACGATAGATGCTCATTCCATTCGCATTGCCAGGGAATATTATAAAAATCCCGATGCGATCTATGTAGCCCGTGGGGATGTTTTTGCCGATGCCCTGGTCGTCGGTCCCCTGGCTGCCGCTCAAAATAGGCCTGTGATATTGCTTCCTGTCGGCAGCGAAGTGATACCGAATAGCTTCCTAAGCTACATGGATGAAAACCTCAGCATAGAGAATGTCATTGCTTTGGGAGGACCTGCAGCCGTAACCGACGCTGCTTTGTCTTCCTTTACCGACAGGCTGGCAGTGGAGCTGGACAAGCTGGAGGCTAAGACCTATATCGGGAATTTTAGAATCAAAAAAGCCGGCGTAATCGGACCTGAAACCGGAAAGGCAAAGATCGAAGGAAATCTCATCATCAATGTACTGGGCGTTACTCTGAAGAATGTCACTGTTGAAGGCAATTTGATCTTTGGTGCCGGTATCGGTGACGGGGATGCTGTCGCTGAAAATGTAACTGTTACCGGAACCACTTATGTGCGAGGCGGCGGCCCCAACAGCATCGTGTTTATCAACTTTAACGGCAAGACCGTCAAGGTCGAGGTGCCGGATGGCGCCAAGGTTCGCCTGGTTGCCAAGGGGACAACTACAATAGAAAATACTGAGGCAGGAGACGGAGCCAGATTGGTGGAAGAAGGCCTCACCGGAGACGGATTTATGAACATCCAGGTTCCTGAAGGCGCCGAGGTAGTATTGGCCGGAGACTGTGAAGAGGTCGTTCTTGAAGGCAATAATTCAAAATTGATCATAGAAAAAGGAAGAGTGGCAACTCTTACCGTACCTCAGGGTGTTTCCAATGTCCAGGTGGAAACCACTGCGAATGCTGTGATCGGTACTTTGAATGCCGGCGGAAAAGTAGAAGTAACAGGAAAAGGTACGATACAGCGCGCCGTTATTACAGCCGAGGACGTAGTGCTTGAAAAAGCACCTCTTCAAACCATTATCCTGGAGGGTGTTTCAGCCAATGTAGGCGGCAAAGTTCAGGAAGGAGACAAAACGCCTGATGAAATCAATGAAGCTATTCAAAAACCTCTGCCTCCTATTCCCACTCCGCCTATCGGCGGCGGTACCGTTACTCCTCCTCCGCCTGTGGATGAAGCTCCAAAGATCACAGAATTTGCGGGACAAGCTGTTACAGGGAACACCATAACAATTCACTACAGCAACTTCAACCGAAACAGCGGAATCAAGGTTTCAGAGGATGCAAAAGCCACTTTCGTTATCGAAGGATTAGGACCGTTTGGTACCTATGATTTGTTGGCCGGTGGTACGAACAATACGATTATGAATATGTCCTTCCCTGAAATCGCATTGGAAGACATCGAAGCCTTAGACTTTGATGCCCTCATCGATGCTTTGAGAGCATGTGACCCGACTGTAAGAGAAGATGTGATTGAAGCGGTGAATTTTACAGCATTGTTTAATCTGGGAATGAGTGCTTCTGAAAATACAAAAGGATTTATTTTTGACACCATTGCTGTTGTATCAGATAAGGTCCTCCAGAACCCTACTTTGGGACAGCTGTCTCAGATTAAAGATGCTATCCTGCCGGCTTATCAGAAAGCTATTGATTATAACTTGATCAGCGCTGAAGATCTGGCCGTGTTGAATGCTCTTAAAGACAAGCTGAAGAGTGGCCAGGCTTTGACGGTAGAAGACTTGAGATCTATCAACTTTACTTCTATCTTTGAGACGCTCAAAAACAATGGAACTCCGCAAACAAGGAATGAAGTCGTTAAAGCGGTGAACTTTACCCAGCTGATCGATGTAACCAGAAGCCTGAATGACGCAGCAAGACAGGAGATCTATAATCAAGGCATCGAACTCGTGAATGTATTGAAAAACGATCCTGTTATCACCCGTGAAGCTATCTTGAATGCTATCGATTTCTCCAGCATTGACAAAGAGAAAGTTTACGATTGGTTAAGTGGAATCGATGGAGATGCTTCAAAGCTGACTGTTATCGTAACATTGACTGATAGCAATGGAAATTCCAGTGTGTATACGATCCATATCACGAAGTAACTGGCCGATATAAAGACGGGTTTATACTAAATTCAATTTATACAGCCAGTCGAAGAGTGAGTTTGTATTATAAATATGGCAAATACGACTTCTGAAGCGCGGACTTGCCATATTTATAATTTTTTTGCTATTTAATGAATGCTAATCAAACATTGGTACGTAATGCTTTTGTTTGGAGAAGTTAATATCCATTTGAGGAACATCATAGCGAAAATGGATATAAAGGAGGCCCTATGAGAAAAAAACTACTGATAACCGCTCTGGTGCTGCTGGTGGTAATCGGAGCCGCCGGGATATGGGCATATAATTATTACCTGGTCCCGGATCCTGAGATCGAAAAGGAACTGGATGAGGAGTTGGGCGTCGGCTTTTTTGATCCACAGAGCATGAAAGAGGAGCTTGAAAATTATAAAAAAGAAGGTCCTCTCGAGGAAACGAAAGTGGAAGGGTCGATTGCTGCGTCAATCATAGAAAAGCTGAAGGGCAGCCAAACGGAAAGCCGGGAGGGGGCATCTTCCACATGGGAAGAGCCGGTAGAACAAGAGTCCCAGACGAAGGGGGAGGAAAGTAAAGACGCAGATGTCGATCCAGAGGAAGATTCCCAAAAACCTTCATCGGGGAACAACCGGCAAGAGCCGCCAAAGGATAAAGATCAAGCCACATCGACAAAGCCTGCAAAGAACGATCAAAAGAAAGAGCCGACATCGGGAAAAGATCCGAAGGCGCCCGGCAATCAGCCCAAGCCCCCTGCGGTATCGGAAATGGATATCGTCATGGAGTATTTGCCCCAGTTTGAGGCCTTAGAGAAGCTTGCCCTCAGCAAATTGGATACCCTGATTCAAACCGCCTATAACGAGTATACGAAGAAAAAGAAGGAAGGCGTACTCAATATTGCAGAGCTGGGCCGCAAGTATATGCAAGCCGCCAACAAATTGGAAAGCAATATGGACCTTTTATTTAACGATCTGATTCAGGATTTGAAACAGGAGCTGGAGGAGCATAAGCTCCCAACGAAGGTGCTGGATGAACTGAAGAAAGAGTACAAAAACAGCAAAAGCAAGAAACGAACGGAAGTCCTCAGCAGCCTCAGATCAAAGGTCAATGTCTTTTAAAGGAGCGGGGTTTTCCATTGATTGTTTTTCGTCGAATTCTATGCTATAATTAACGAAAAATGGTTGAATTCGTCGAAGTAAATCGATAAAATTAAACAATAGATTTATATGATGGAGGTAACATGGAACTGGAGCTAAGGGATATTTTTCGAATCATATGGGCGCGGATTTGGATCATTGTACTCATTACCATTGTTGCTATGCTGGCCAGCGGAATCATTAGTTATTTTTATCTTGACAAGATCTATGAATCATCAACAACTTTGATTGTCAATAAGCAAAAAGATGACAATGAGAAGGAAGTCCAATATACCTATAACGATATCTTGCTTTCACAAAAGCTGGTAAGCACCTATACCGAAATAGCCAAGAGCAGCTATGTCCTGGAGAGGGTGATCAAAGAGCTGAATCTTGACCTCAGCCCGGCCCAATTAAAGGAAATGATCGCTGTTTCGGCGGTTGGGGATACGCAGATTATCCGCATTACCGTATCGGATGTCTTCCCGGCCAGGGCAACGGTGATCGCTGAGAAAATGGCAGAACTTTTGCCAATCCGGGTCAGTGAGCTGGAGATGCCTGATAATGTCAAGGTTGTAGACAAGGCGAAAGTCCCCTCCAGCCCGGTCAAACCCCGTCCCCTCATGAACATAGCCATTGCCGGGGTACTCGGAATAATGGTCGGTCTGGGTATTATTTTTTTGATTGAATATTTGGATAACACCATAAAGACCCCCGATGATGTTCAGAAATACCTGGGGCTTCCTGTTTTGGGAAGCATACCTAATTTCGAGGACTAGGGGAATCAAGGGTCAATTTCTGAAGAGAGGTGGTATTTATGGGAAGAGATCAGCGACTCATTACCAACGGGGATGCAAAATCTCCCTTTGTGGAAGCATATAAGACATTGAGAACCAATATCCAGTTTTCCAGTGTGGATAAGGAAATGAAGGTTGTTTTAGTAACCAGTCCGAGCTCTTCAGAAGGGAAGAGCACCACTATTTCCAATTTGGCCATCACCATGGCCCAGGCGGACCAGAAGGTCCTTTTGATTGATTGCGATCTGCGAAAGCCTGCCATGCATAAGGTTTTTAATATTGATAATGTCAAAGGAATCACCAATATTTTGGTAGAAGGGATAGACTACAAAACGCTTCTTCATGATGTGGGAATAGAGAATCTGTCAATACTCACCACCGGTCCAAAACCACCGAATCCTTCCGAGCTTTTGGGATCCGCCAGGATGCAGGAGTTTATCGCATCGGTGAGAAAAGACTTTGATATGATTTTGATCGACACAGCCCCGGCTGTCCCGGTCACCGATCCCGCAGTCTTATCCAGGCTTGTAGACGGTGTGATCATCGTTGTGAATTATGGAACGTCCACCTATGAGATGGCACTGAAGGCCAAAGAAAACCTGGAGCGGGTAAATGCCAATATCCTTGGCATGGTGATCAATAGAGTGCCGGTGACAAAGAGCTACGGCTATTATTATTATTACTACTATTATGAGGATTCCGACGGGAAGCGCCGAAGAGTAAAGAAGAGACGGTACAGTTCCCCGGCGGAGTCCAATACACAGGTAGGGATCTGAGCGATGATCGATTTGCACGCCCATATATTGCCTGAGATTGATGACGGGGCGGATTCCTTTGAGCAGTCCCTGGACATGGCTCGTATAGCGATCCAGGAAGGGATAGAGATCATGGCCGCTACATATCATCTGCTGGACCTGAAGAATATGGACAGCCTGCTAAAAAAAGTGCAGGAGCAGAAGAAGGAGCTGGAGGCGCAGCTTAGGCAGCACAATATCGACCTGGAGATCATCACAGGGGCTGAAGTGTACATCAGCCCTATTTTGATGGATAAGAAGGACTTCTCCGGGATTAGCATCAACGGCAGCAGGTATTTGCTGATGGAACTGCCCATGGGAGATATTCCTAATTATACAGAGGATGTGATTTACCGCCTGAGGCTTAGGGGAGTGGTTCCCGTCATCGCCCATCCGGAGCGGAACATCCGAATCCAGGAGGATCCGAACCGGTACTATGAACTGGTGGACCTCGGTGCCCTGGGCCAGGTCAATACAGGCAGCATCTGTGGCCGCTTTGGCTCCAGGGTGCAAAAGTGCGCTCATATCCTGATTGAGCATAACCTGGTCCATGTGCTGGGTACCGATGCCCATTCTTCGGGAACCCGTTCGCCAAGGATGCGGGAGGCTATCCGCCTAATCAGCAAGCTTTTTGGGGAAGAACAGGCAACACAGATGGCCGTTCACAGACCCCAGGCGATTATCGAGGACAGGATATTGGAGGGACTGCCGGAGCCGGAGAAATATAAAAAGCCAAATCCCCTTTTCTTTTGGAAGAAGTAAACGGAACGAATCCATAGCTTTTTATGAGGACTGGAGGAATAGCCTTGCAGTGGTATGCGTTATTTGTCAAGACCGGTGAAGAGGAAACCATGCGAAGTTTTCTCAACATCATTTGCCAGGAAGACCGCCTGGAGGTCTTGATTCCCAAAAGAATGCTTCAGGAAAGGCGTGGCGGCAAAACTTATATCAAAACAAAAGTTCTTTTCCCGGGATATGTATTGATTAGGACGGAAATGGATTATAATCTGTACTACAGGCTGTGCCAAATACCCAATGTTTATACGGTGATCAAAAATGAGCAGGAGCCCGTCCCTATTCCTGAAGAGGAAATGGCACCAATCTTGGCCTTGACCCGCTATGGAGAGGTCATCGACTTCTCCAAAGTCTATCGGGAAGGCCGGGAAGTCAAGGTCATCTCCGGCCCCCTGAAAGGTCTGGAAGGGCTGATTGAGAAGTTTGATCACCGAAAAAAAAGAGTCAAGATCTCTCTGGACTTTATGGGAGAAAAGAGGACTGTTTATATCGGAGCCGAAGACGTCAGCGTTGATCATTTGGTAAAACAAACTGAAAAGGAACCTTGTGATATTTTGCCGGATTCATCTTTACATATTTGAAGGAGAAGTTTATAAGGTAATAGGAAACGGATCTCAGAGAGAGTATGAAGTGGCCGTTATAGAATGAAACACTTACGCGAAACGGGCTGCTGTACAATAGAAAAAGCTCATTGTGCAGCAGCCCGGTTTATTTGCGAATTTAAATATTCATCTATATTGTCATTACAGATCGCATTTAGAAGTATTCAAAAAAATTGAAGGATATAAAACTATGATTCATGCAGAAAAAAACGTGTTTCGTGTGAAAAGCTGTTTTTCGATCAATTTTTGATATACGATATTTATATATATACAGTGAATGTCAATGTACCGGTCTTGGTATTTTGCAGGCCAAAGGATATGAGTAAAATTTTGTCTCAAAAAATAGATTTATCATAGGACTTGAGACCTATTTTCATAGAAAAAATGTCGGACCATAGAAGAAAATACCGGTTCGACAAAATGATACTAATTTCAGCTATTGACTGTTGTCGAATAGACAACTATACTTATATTTAACATAATTCTTACATATATGTTAATGGCTTTTTCGTTTTTTTTACAAAATCCGAGGAAGCCTTCTGCTGTTTCGGCGCAGATCGATTCCATAGGAGGACATGTAAACTTTTTAATCCGCCATAAAAGCGGACAGGGCATAGCTATGCCTTCCTACAGGAATCCGTCTGGATTGGGAAGGATTGTGTATGCTCTAGCGTATAATGCCGTATTCAAAAGCAGCCATTTCCATATAAATTGATCCATTTCGTGAAGTTGTCTGTATTGTAAATGATTTACATTAAAATGCAATAGGACAAACTACCCAATTTATTACCTAATAATAGGACAATAGTACTATTTTTTATATTATCAGCAGCCGAAGGCTGCAACATGGGACTGGATTAATTCCATTTATTTGATTATAATCTTTTTTTTTACGACTTTATGCCGGTACCCAGGACCTGGTACCCTTATCAGAAAGGTTGTGCTTATACATGGCCAAAATCCAACGAAAATTTCTCATCCTGGACATTCTACTTGTCAACATTGCCATGGCCTTGGCTTTTTTGATTCGGTATGACGGAAGACTGCCGGCTAGATATACAGATCACCTTATTCCTATTACTTTTGTTGTCACCCTCGTTTCCATCGGAATCCTTTTCATATTTCGCATATATAACCGCCTTTGGCAGTATGCCAGCATGGAGGAATTCTTCTCCCTCGGCATCGGCTGTATGATATCCACCTTATTTGTCAAGCTCGTCTTATCCTTTTTTGGTCCCTGGGTTCACCTCAGTGTCCTGGCAATATTCGGCATGCTGCAGATTGGGCTTATAGCCCTCAGCCGGGTGCTCATGCGTATATATTATACTAGAAATAGGATGCAAAGCGATTTAAATAGTTCGAAAGTAAGAAGAGTTATGGTCGTCGGAGCCGGAGATGCCGGAGCGATGGTCATTAAGGAGCTCAAGCGGCATCCGGAGCTAAATTTGAAGCCTGTCGCAGTCATTGACGATAATGTGGACAAGCATCATTCCAAAATCATGGGAGTGCCAATCGTTGGATCGCGCTCCAAAATAGAGGAGACTACTAGAAAGCTGAATATAGATGAGATCATTGTAGCCATTCCTTCTGCTTCGAAAGCGCTGCTTAAAGACATCCTCAATGAGTGCAAGAAAACGAAATGCAAACTCAAGACCCTCCCCGGAATGTATGAACTGATTGACGGCAAGGTAACGATACAGCAGATTCGTGATGTCCAGATAGAGGATTTATTGGGAAGAGAACCCGTAGTGATCGATTTGGATGAGGTTTGCGGATACCTTTCCGATCAGGTCGTACTGGTAACAGGGGGAGGAGGATCCATTGGGTCGGAGCTTTGCAGGCAGATCGCCAGATTTGCTCCAAAGAAGCTTCTCATCCTGGATATCTATGAAAACAACGCCTATGAGCTGGAACAAGAGCTAAAAAGGAAATATCCATTATTGGATCTGGAAGTCCTCATTGCCTCTGTCAGAGAGAGGGAAAGAATGGAAGCGATTTTTCGGGAATATCGTCCTTCTGTTGTTTTCCATGCAGCAGCCCACAAGCATGTGCCTTTGATGGAGCACAATCCGACAGAGGCTATCAAAAACAATGTATTTGGCACCCTCAATGTGGCAGAATGTGCCGATAAATACGGTTCAAAGCGATTTGTATTGATCTCTACGGACAAAGCGGTCAATCCTACCAACATCATGGGAGCTACCAAGCGTATAGCGGAAATGATTATACAGGGAATGGATAGGATCAGCAAAACGGAGTATGTCGCCGTTCGGTTTGGCAATGTACTGGGAAGCAGTGGCAGCGTCATTCCACTATTTAAAAAGCAGATCGCAGAAGGCGGTCCTGTAACGGTCACACATCCGGAAATCACCCGGTTCTTCATGACTATCCCTGAAGCGGTACAGCTGGTCCTCCAGGCCGGCAGCATGGCAAAGGGTGGAGAAATCTTTATATTGGATATGGGAGAGCCGGTCAAAATAGTGGATCTCGCCAGGGATTTGATCAGGCTCTCAGGATTTGAGCCGGATGTAGATATAGAGATAAAGTTTACCGGACTTAGACCTGGAGAGAAGCTCTATGAAGAACTATTGATGGCTGAGGAAGGTTTAACTGCAACGAAACATAAAAAGATTTATATTGGAAAACCTTGTGCTATTGATATGGTAGAGCTCAGGGGGGAACTGGAGAAGTTAAGATTCATATGCAACGGCCCCAAAGAGGATATTGGTGGGTATATAAAGCGGCTGGTGCCAACGTATTCTGTTACGGTCGCTGAGGTTGCAGCTACCATTGATAAGTAGGTAGAGGAGAGTACCTTTGGTAAATCGAACATTTCTTGCATGATATATGTGATATATGTTGAAATATTTATACTACATACAATTAAAAGAGCTTAAAGAAGGGACATATTGAAGGCGAATTACAATCAGATTTGTAAGTTTTCCATCTAACCAGTCAGAAGCCAGCTTTGGGAGTTGAGGGCAATGAACGATATTTCAAACAAAATACAAAATACCAGTCTTCTCATTTTGGGTGCAGGTGGACACGGCAGAGTTGTTGCTGAAACTGCTGAACTTATCGGGAAATGGGATAGGATTTCTTTTCTTGATGACAATATGAATTTGTCTAAAGTTTTGGACTTTGATGTGATAGGAAAACTTAACGATTTTGAGAAGTTTAGGAATGAATTTGATTTTGCTGTTGTTGCGATTGGAGATAACATGACACGTATACAATGGTTGGATAGACTGAAGTGTGTAGGATACAGGATACCTGTTATTGTTCATCCACAAGCAATAATAAGCAAGTATGCAATCGTAAAAGAAGGTACAATTGTACTTCCTGGAGCTGTAGTCAATACCAATAGTAAAATTGGGAGGGGTTGTATTATAAATTTAAATGCTTGTGTCGATCATGATTGTGAAATAAGTGAGGGGGTACATATTTCTGCGGGAGCTGTTATAAGGAGCATGTGTAAGATTGGGAGATTGTCTGTGATAGGAGCATCTTGCTGTGTACCAAGTGGAACTCAGTTGGATGACGGTTATATTCTGCCGGATGGTAAGGTCGTTGAATTTGGAGCAAATTTGTAGAATATATAGAGTATCAAATATGTTTATGAAAAGATATGCATTGGAGTATTAGATTTGATAAAAAGAAACAAGGAAGTATTTAATAGATATAATTAGGAATTAAATGAGTATTATGCTCATTACAACCTTCTGTTTTTTTAAATTCCGTCTAATGGGAGGCATGTTTAAAATGTATATAAAAGTTAAAAGATTAATAGATATTGTTCTTTCTTTTATAGCACTTATTTTGTTATCACCAGTTTTTTTACTAATAGCTATTGCAATCAAAATAGACTCTAAAGGTCCGGTTCTGTTCAAACAGAAAAGAGTTGGCATTCATAAGAGTCATTTTTATATATTGAAGTTTCGTACCATGCGAATTGATGCTCCTAAAGATTGCCCAACACACTTACTAGAGAATCCAGACCAGTGGATTACAAGAGTTGGTAAGTTCTTGCGGAAGACGAGTCTTGATGAGTTACCTCAAATTTGGAATATTTTTGTTGGCCAGATGAGTATTATAGGGCCTAGACCAGCTCTTTGGAATCAGTATGATTTGATTGAAGAGAGGGACAAGTATGGTGCCAATGATATAAGACCAGGACTTACTGGATGGGCACAGATCAATGGTAGAAATGAACTTCCTATTGAGGTAAAGGCAAAATTGGATGGGGAGTATGTTAAGAAAATGAGTTTTAAGATGGACGTTAAATGCTTTTTTGGAACAGTCATTTGCGTTTTAAAGGGCGATGGAGTTGTTGAAGGCGGGACCGGAGCTATTATTAAAGGTAAGGGGACAATCTCAGGATGAAGAAAATACTTATTACAGGGGCTAATAGCTACATAGGAACAAGTGTAGAGAAATGGTTAGGAAAGTATCCTGAAAAATATAAAGTGGATACTTTAGATATGAGAGATGAAGCTTGGAAAGAGAAGGACTTTTCAGAATTTGATGTTGTGTTCCACGTTGCAGGGATTGCACATGTGACATCAAATCCAAAGATGGAAGAATTGTATTATAGAGTAAATAGAGACCTTGCTATAGAAACTGCTAAGAAGGCAAAAGCAGAAGGCGTAAAGCAGTTCATTTTCATGAGCAGCATCATTGTCTATGGTGATAGTAGCAGTAGTAAGAGAGTAATTAATAGAAATACAGTACCAACACCGAGTAACTTCTATGGCAAAAGCAAGCTGCAAGCAGAAGAAGGTATTCGAGAGCTTGGGAATGATGAGTTTAAAATAGTTATTCTTAGACCACCTATGATATATGGAAAGGGATCTAAAGGGAATTATCCTAAGCTTGCTAAGGCGGCACAGATGCTACCGATATTTCCAGACATAGATAATGAGCGTAGTATGATTCATATAGATAATCTGTGTGAGTTTGTCAGGTTAATGATTGATAATGAAGAAAGTGGTTTATTCTTTCCGCAGAATAATGAATATGTGAAAACCAGTGAAATGGTTAAATTGATTGCATACACGCATGGAAAGAAGATAAAATTGACGAAAGTATTTAACCCGATTCTAAGATTGATGGTTAAAAGGATAGGATTGATTAATAAGGTATTTGGCAATTTGGTTTATGAGAAGTCCATAAGTGAATATGATAAGGCGAATTACCGAATAAGAGATTTCAGAGAATCGATAATTATGACGGAACTGGAGAGTGGGCAGAAATGAAAGCAGTTATTGTTAACTGCTTTGATACTTATGAAGACAGAGTTGACTTAGTTCATAAGTTTTTCAAAGGAAAAGGATATAAAGTAACAGTTGTTCAGTCTGATTTTAGACATTTTAAAAAAGTATATAGAAAAGAACCAAAAGAAGATTTTATTTTTGTTAAGTCAAACCCTTACTCAAAAAATTTAGATTCAACATTAAATTTTGTGGATGATGGTAGCATCACCTAGTCAACATAATGCATGTTGGTAATAAATTGATATATTTACCATGGAGTTGGAAACACAAGTTTTCCTGTGATTCCGAAGAACTCCTATGTAACACAGG
>Ga0134092_1001471_pt1 | contig 20481 bp, 22 predicted proteins | sample 3_6taG_FD_94454 | JGI IMG/M metagenome (GOLD analysis project Ga0134092, IMG submission 94454) | Switchgrass degrading microbial communities from high solid loading bioreactors in New Hampshire, USA - 3_6_20_6_A3 metaG | ecosystem: Engineered > Bioreactor > Semi-continuous > Anaerobic >... | reverse complement strand
TTATAATAACTATAGATCTCAGTGGATTTTAAAAAAGATGACTCCTGTCCGATACAGAAGTCATCTTCTTGAAGCTGTTTCATAGTCTTTTTTTAAACTGTCCTTGACAAGGGGTACATTTTACATCTAAAACAGCTTTTACTTTTTTAATTAAATAAACTTCTATCACTTAATCCTTCTGTTACATTTGCTTTTTCAAATAATTCCATAAGCTTCTTTGTTGTTAGCTCTTTTTTTTCTTTCCCCCTTACATCAAATAGCACCTTTCCACCATGCATCATAAGTAATCTATTACCAGACTTTATAGCATGGTTAAGATTATGAGTAATCATTAAAGTTGTAATTCCTGTATCTTTAACTATTTTTTCAGTAATATCCATAATTTTAATTGATGTTTTGGGATCAAGAGCTGCAGTATGCTCATCAAGTAATAAAAGCTTAGGTTTTGACATCATTGCCATTAATAAAGTTAAGGCTTGTCTTTGTCCTCCTGATAATAGAGTTACTTTATTATAAAGCTTATCTTCTAATCCCAAATCAACTTCCTTTAACAACTCTTTATAGTAATTTATTCTTTTCTTATTCACACCAAAAGATAAACCATAGCTTTTTCCCTTATTATCTGCAAGAGCTAAATTTTCTAATATTGTCATATTAGGAGCTATTCCTAAAGAAGGATTTTGAAATACTCTTCCAATTTCCTTTGCTCTTTTATACTCACTATCTCTTGTAACATCTTTACCATCTAATAATATCTGCCCTTCATCACATTCAATAGTTCCTGCAATTATATTTAATAAAGTCGATTTCCCAGCTCCATTAGAACCAATTATTGAAATAAAATCTCCCTTATTAACTGTTAAAGAAAAATCTGAAAAAACCTTATTCTCATTAATGGTATTTTCATTAAAGACCTTATGCAATGCTTGAATTTTTAGCATTTAAATCACCACCTTCTTTAGAAATACCATTTATACTTTTAGAACCATCTGCCTTAGTTAATTTTTTATTTTTTTTAACATTTAACATATTTGAATTTAAACTTAAGGCTATAATTACTATTATTGCTGTCATTAATTTTAAATAATTCGGATCTAAATTAAACTTTAATGCTAAGGCAATTGCTAATTTGTAAATTATCGATCCAAGCACAACCAAAGTCGTTGTTTTTAATAAAGTTAACTTCTTAAAAGCTGAAGTTCCTATTATTACTCCAGCAAGAGCCATTACTAAAATACCAGTCCCCATAGTAACATCTGAAAAACCTTGATATTGAGCTGTAAGAGCCCCAGCCATAGCAATAAGAGCATTACTTATCATTAAACCTATAATCTTGATTATATCTTTGTTTACTCCTAGTGCAGTAATAACTTGTTCATTATCTCCTAAAGCTATTAATAATTTACCTAACTTTGTTTTAAGAAATAAATCAAGGATGAATTTTAAAACTACAATTATTACAAATATAATATAAATTTTATAATTATTATTAAAAATAATTTTTGTATTAAATAATGGAACATTAGATTTTCCCATTATCATTAAATTAATTGAATAAAGTCCTGTCATAACTAAAATTCCTGACATTAAACTGCTTATTTTCAATTTAACATTTAACAAAGCTGATATTAATCCTGCTAAAGCTCCTCCTATAGTGGCAAGTACTACTGATATCCAAGGATTAATTCCCTTAACTAATAAAGCAGCGCAAATCGAAGCACCTAATGGATAAGTTCCATCCGTTGACATATCTGCTATATTAAGAATTTTAAAAGTTATATAAACTCCCATTGCAACAATACCAAATAAAAGCCCTTGTTCTAACACATTAATAATCAAATCCATTACTTAACGCCTCCAGTAACTTTATTTGCAGTTTCGTTAATATCATCTGGTATTGTTATTCCTAATTTAGATGCAACGTCAGTATTTATTGTTATATTCATCTCACTTAAGGTTGAGATTTCTATTTCTGATGGCTTTTTACCCTTTATTATTTCTACTGCCTTATAAGCTGTTTCTTTTCCTAATTTAAAGTAATCTATTCCAATTGAACATAATCCTCCAACACTAATTACTGCTTCTTCAGCTCCTAAAATCGGAACATTATTATCTAGAGCAATTTTTGTAACTAGATCATAAGCAGATGCAATTGTATTGTCTGTTGGTGTATATAAAGCATCTATTTCACTTATTACAGAAGTAAGGTTTTGATTTATCTCATTCACATTTGTAACACCTACTTCTTTTACTTTTATATTTAATTTTTCAGCTTCTTTCTTTAATTCATCAACTTGTACAAGCGAATTTGCCTCAGAAGTATTAAAAACTACACCTAATGTTTTTACTTCTGGTACTAGTTTTAATAATAATTCTAATTGCTCATTAACCGGAACCATATCAGAAACACCTGTTAAATTTGATCCAGAACTTGTCCAATCTTTAGCTATTCCTGCTGATATTGGATCAGTTACAGCTGTAAAGACTGTTGGTATTTCCTTTGTTGCGTTATAAACAGCCTGAGCAGCAGGTGTAGCTATTGCTAATATTAAATCCTTCTTTTCAGAAACAAATTTTTGAGCAATAGTTTGAGATGTAGCTGCATCACCTTGGGCATTTTGATAATCAATATCTACATTTTTTCCTTCTTCATATCCTTTTTCTTTAAGGCCCTCTATAAAGCCTTCTCTAGCTGAATCAAGGGCTGGATGCTGTACTAACTGACTTATTCCTATTTCTAGCTTATCATCTGCTACTGAAGCAGCATCATTTTTTTTGCATCCAATTAGACTTGTTGCTGTAATTAATCCAGCTAATAATAAAGCTATTTTTTTTCTTCCTACCATAATACTGTCCTCCTATTTATTTTTCAAAATCTCCAATCTACTATTCTACATTTTTATTTTATTAAATAATTATATATTATATTGCTAATCTTAAAATAAGTTAACTAATATAATATTAGTTATATACACTTTTAGAGATTTTGATATTAAATTACTATTTTATAATATAATATTTATCCCATATTAGCATAACAATTTAAATTTGTAAATAAAAAAATTAACGATTTTATATAAAATCGTTAATTTTAAAATATCCTTTAATCAGGAATAGCTCTATGTCCAAGGCCTATTACTACTTCATTTAAATGCAATAAACCAACACTAAGAAAAATACACACTGTAATATGCTGACCTTTTCTTGCAATTCCTACCTTTCCACCAACACTTAAGCCGCTAGCCCTATTCCATACCTCCATCAAAGCATCCCTTGCCGCACCAACAACTGCCCCTTCATAAATATGTTCTTCTTTAACAACACCACTTCTTTTAGCTGCTACTAATGTACTTTCTAAAATTTTCAAGGTAGACTCATTAATATTTCCACCAATATTTACTGCTGTGGCTAAAACTCCTCTTTTTTTAAGATCATGCTTTAATTTTTCCTCTTCTTCTCTTGAGGAAATTGCCATTTTTATAGCGCATTTAGCAACATCAAGACTATTGCTTACCATTTGATCACCTTTTTCTTATTTTTTTACTAAATTATATTTCTCATTAAAATAATTATTTAATTTTTCTAAGGAATGGGTCAATATTTCCTTTTCTTCCTCTGTATGATTATCCATCATTGAGCTTATCATCTCTTCATGAAAGCCCTTATGATTTTCACAAGCAGCATGCCCCTTTTCTGTTAATTGTATCATTACTACTCTTCTATCTTCTTCTATTCTTCTTCTTGTTACATAACCCTTTTTTATAAGTTTATTTATTGCCGTTGTCAAAGTTCCAACAGTAATACCTAAATCTTGTGCGACTTCACTCATCATACTTTGTTCTTTTTTCCCAACGCTCTCTATTATATGCATTTCCCTTATAGATAAATCTGAAAATTCACCTTTTCTTAGCATCTTTTCTTCTATCTCAAGTATATTATTAAAAATCTTTACAAGTAATTGATTTGCTACGTCTTCTTTTCTTTGCATATTTATATTATCCCCATCCTTCTTAAATATTTTCATTAGTTAATCATTTTCATCAATTCCTTTATATTATAATAAGCCAATCTAATAATAATTTCAATTAAATCCTTTAATAATCAGCCTTTTATCATAAAATTTTTTTGTTTTTAAAAAAGGAGCCCTAAGGCTCCTGCATTTTTAAATAATACTAAAGGATAAAGCTACAATTATAAGTCCTATTGCTAATATTACATAATAAAATTTCAATTCATCATGATAGTCATATATTCTTGATTTTTCTATTCTGCCCTTTGGATACATTATTTCTACTTCTTTGCCCTCTTTATATTCTATATTATTTTCATAAATCGGCATAACCAATTTTATTTTTTCATCTTTATCTTCTACTTCTAATATTGGGTATAATGCAGGATTATATAATATATTTGCTTCTGAATCTCTATCAATTGAAACAAAACTTTCAAAACCAACAACTTTTGCTCTTTTAATAATATAATTTTTATTAATTAAAATATTATTCATTAGTTTAATTAATGTAGATATAGTGAGCAATACGCCAAGAAAAATTAATAATAATCCCATATAAAATCCCCCTTGATTAATAAGATTTTTATTTATCCTTTATACTTATATTATATGATAAAATTTCTTAAAAGATATATTTCTTGTAATTTTTCATAACTTTGCAAGTTTCATTTCATTTTACTGATATTTTATTTGCTAATCTTGCAATTTTGTATTAATTCAATATCTCTCATTTTGCCCAAAATAATCAAATTTTTTAACAATATTATATACTATTAATAAATTATTTATTTTTCACATTCATACATTTATCTAATTTTTTATTAATAAATATAATATATAATATTATTAATGGAGGCTACATAAAATGAATTATTCAAAAGTAAAATTTGAAATATATACTTCTTCATACAATCTCAATTCCTTAAAAAGTTCCTTAAAAACCTTATTAATAGAATTTGATAAGGACTTTTATATATACGAGACTAAACTCCATTTTGATGATAATGAAAATTATAAAAGCTGTAACTCTTTTAAGCTCGAATTCATATGTAATAAGGATTTAGCTTTAGAAGTCATTACAATAATAAAAAAAATTATTAATGATAAATCACCTTACTTTAACATTATTCCAATTATTAATTAATTCTTCTTTATAGTGAAATATGCCAGGTTTAATTAATAAACCCGGCATATTCCATATAATTATTATAATTAAATTTAATTTAAAGCTACTCCTGCACTTGCATAACCAGTTATAAAGAAGTTTAGAGTACTTGATACTGCTGTAAATACTAATAACAAGCGTGAATGTGCTGGTACAGGAACATTTAAATTTGATACTGTAAACCCTGTTGAAATGAAATTTTCTGGTACGGTTCCAGATAATAATGGAGATAATTGTACTACTGTACCTCTCAATGGTCTAAATATATTATTCGAAACATTATCTGTTCCTGTAGAAATATATAATAGAGCATTAATTGTAACATCTGCAGGAAGATCCACTTCATCCGCAGTACTAAAAAAGGCAGTAATTCCTGTTATTGTCCCATCTCTAGGAACAGAAAATGCCATATTTCTTAGTGCACCATTAGCATTAGTAGATAAGTCTATTAATCCCCCTGCCAATGTATCCACTGAAACAGAATTGCCAAAACCAATTAATCCTACTGTACGAGCTGAATTTAAAGCACCAGTTTCTAGGGTTACAGGAAGTCCCGATGCAAATGGGATTACCGCACCAGTACCTGGTAAGCCTTGTGGTCCTTGCGGTCCTTGTGGCCCTGCTGGTCCTTGTGGTCCTGCGACTCCTTGCGGTCCTTGCGGTCCTTGTGGTCCTTGTGGTCCTTGTGGCCCAGTTGGCCCCTGTGGTCCTTGCGGTCCTTGTGGCCCTTGAATTCCTTGCGGTCCTTGTGGTCCTGTTGGTCCTTGTGGTCCTGCCGGCCCTTGTAAACCTTGTGGTCCTGCTGGTCCTTGCGGTCCTTGTGCTCCTGTTGCTCCTTGTAATCCTCTTGGTCCCGTTGGTCCTTGTGGTCCTGTTGGTCCTTGTGGCCCCCTTGGTCCTCTTGGTCCCGGTTCACCTTGTGGCCCTCTTGGCCCTCTCGGTCCTGGTTCACCTTGTGGCCCTCTTGGCCCTCTCGGTCCTCTCTTACATTTTGGATCCGGCTTACATTCTAAATCATCTTTATCCATATTATGATCATGATTGGAAAATTCATATTCAAACTCTTCTAAATATTTATCAATATTCATTTTGTTCCTCCTCTTATTTTCTTAAGTTAACAAAAAATCACCTAAAGCTTTCATATAATACATATATATTCTAATATTTATTAAATGTTCTACTAATAAATTAACTAGCTATTACACAATTTAAAGAAAATTGATTAGAAGTATAAAAAAAGAAGCTGTATAATACAGCCTCTTTAAATTAACTTACAAAAACATTTTTTATAGATTTAGTTGGACATTTCTTAGTACAAATTTCACAGTTCACACACTTATTATAGTCCACTAAAGCCAGATTATTTAATACATGAACTGCATCATGAGGGCAGTTTCTTTCGCATAATTTACATCCTATGCATGCATTAGAACAGTTTTCTCTTACATGTTTGCCTATTTCAGTATTATTACATTCTACTCTTACTTTACTCTCGTATGGTACAGATTCTATTAGCCCCTTAGGACAAATATCAATACATGCTCCACAGTTTGTACATTTTTCTTTATCTACTTTTGCTACCCCATTTATTACTTTAATAGCATCAAATTCACATACTCTAACACAACTTTCTAAACCTAAACATCCATAGGAGCAAGCTTTATTTCCTCCTGCTTCCATTAGACTAGCTGTAATACAGTCATGAACCCCTTTCAATTCATATCTATTTTTTGCCGCATCACAATTTCCATTACATTTTACATAAGCTGTCATCTTTTTAACATTATCAACTGCAACTCCAAAAACCTTACCTATTTCTTCTGCAGTTTTTGCTCCACCTACTGTACATAGATTTAATTTCGCTCCAGACATAACCATTGCCTCAGCATAGGCGTCACAACCTGCATAACCACAACCTCCACAGTTTGCTCCAGGCAGACACTCTCTTAATTTTGGTATTCTAGGATCAACTTTAATCTCAAATTTTTTAGAAGCAAAGCCAAGTAAAACTCCAAAAATTAATCCCAGTATTCCTAATATTAGGGCTGCATATATAACATTCATATAGATTTCCTCCTTTTAGTGTATTAATCCCTGGAAGCCCAAGAATGCGATTGACATTAATGCTGCAGTAAATAAAGTAGTTGGTAATCCTCTTAAAACAACTGGAATATTCTCATTATTATCAATTCTTTCTCTAATAAATGATAATAAAACTATAGCTAAAAAATATCCTAATGAGGCTCCTAAACCATTAACCACTGCTTGAATGAAATTATATTCTTCTTGAACATTCAATGTTGCCACACCTAAAACTGCACAATTTGTTGTAATTAATGGTAAATATATTCCTAAAGCCTTATAAAGAGCAGGAGAATATTTTCTTATTGCCATTTCTACAAATTGAACTAAAGCAGCAATTACAAGAACAAAAGCAATTGTACTTAAGTATTCAAGTTCAAACTTTTCTAACAATTTATAAACTAACCAAGACATAACTGATGCAAGAGTAATAACAAAAGTTACTGCAAGCCCCATTCCTAATGCTGAACTCTTTTTCTTAGAAACTCCAAGGAATGAACATATACCTAGGAACTTTGATAATACAAAGTTGTTTACAAACATTGCACTTATAAAAATCATTAATAATTCCATCTATTTCTCCCCCTATATGTCCTCTTTTTTTAATTGAAGCCTATCATCAATATCACAAGTACCAGTACCGCAGCCTGAACAGCTTTCACAATTATGTTCAAGAGGCTTAAACTCTTCACCTGTTTGTGCAGATTTTTTAATTTTAAAATAATTCAAAATTATAACTAAAACTCCTAAGGTGAAAAAAGCACCTGGTGCTAAAATCATAATGGAAGCAGGCTTAAATGCTTCTGGCAACACTTTTATACCTAAAAATTTTCCTGCACCTAATATCTCCCTAAAGGAAGCAATCAAAAATAACCCCAAAGTAAAACCAAGTCCCATTCCAATTCCATCAAAAATTGAAGGTATTATTGGATTTTTAGAAGCATAGGCCTCAGCTCTTCCCAAAATAACACAATTAACAACTATTAGTGGTATAAAAATACCAAGGGATGCATATAAACTTGGTAAATATCCTTGTATCAACATATCAATCATTGTAACAAATGAAGCTATTACAACAATATAAGCTGGTATTCTAATTTTATCAGGTATAAATTTTCTAAGAGCTGAAATCATTGCATTAGAAAATATTAAAACTACAGTTGCTGCTATTCCCATCCCCAATGCATTCTCTACACTTGTTGTAACTGCCAAAGTAGGACACATAGCCAAAACTTGAACAAAAATTGGGTTTTCTGTAAGCAGTCCATTTTTTAATCTTTCAACTATTCTATTCATATTTACCTCCCAAATTCAAATTAATTTGAAGTTTCTTCTGTACTAGCACTTGTTTCCGCATCTGAACTTGCTCCGCTATCTCCATTGGTATCTTCTTCTACATTAGTGCTGGCACTTGTCTCAACATCCGGAGCTGCTACTTCTTCTCCCTTAATTTCTTTCAAATAAAATTCTATAACTTCATTAATACCATTGATAGTTGCAGTACTAGAAACAGTTGCTCCAGTTACAGCTTGTACTTCATTATCAGAACTTGGTTCAACTTTAACAAGCTTTAAATATTCCTTTATAGGTTTATTTCTAAATCTTTCAGTAAATTCTACTTCAGTTATTTTTGCACCAAGTCCAGGAGTTTCATTATGAGCCATTACCTTTAATCCAGTAATTTCATCTTCAGATATTGCTATAGCAAAATCTATATCCCCATGAAAGCCCTTGCTTGTAAATTTAATAACATGCCCAATAACTTCATTTCCTTTAACAGCTTCATAAATTTCCTTTATATTACTTCCTTCATTTAATTCAACTGCTGCATCCTTAATACTATCAGCTTCTGCCAATAAATAATTTAAATCAGATTGACTAATTTTAGAATTTTCTAAAATTGCTTCCTTGGTTAAATTATTTACAATACCAAGAACTGAGGCTGCTATTACACAAATTATTAATAGGATTCCTCCTAATTTAAAATTTTCTTTCATTATTATAGAGCCTCCTTTTCCCTTTTTATTTTTTTTGTACAAAAATAATCAAGTAACGGAGCAAATAAATTTGCCAATATTATTCCATAATAAGGACCTTCAGTATTATATCCTATAATAACAATAATTGATGCCATAACACCTGCTATAACTCCAAAAATATACTGTCCAATTTTAGTCATAGGTGTAGTACCATAATCAGTGGTCATATAAATAGCAACTAGGAAGTAAGCTCCAGAAAGCAATAATTCCTTATCAAAATAACTATTTATAAGCATAGCAGATAATATAAACGCTATTGGTCCTCTAAAATTAATTCTACCTCTTAATATTAAATATAGTCCTCCTAGACATAAAGCAAATATTGAAGTTTCTCCAATACTTCCAGTAGCTTGACCTAATATCCTTTCAAAAAGAGATACTGTTGCTTCTACTGCTGCTCCAGAAGCTGAAGATACAACTTCCGCACCAGAAGCAGCACTAGTTGCATCCGATACAGGTTTAGCCATAACTCCAGCCCAAGATGCAATTAAAAAGGCTTTAGTAGCAGCTGCTGGATTCATAAAATTTTGTCCAAAACCGCCAAAGAATTGTTTTACCACAATAATACTAAATATTGAACCTACTATTGGTATCCATATTGGAACATATGTAGGCATAATTAATCCTAGTATTATCCCCTGAACAATTGGGCTTAAGTCTGTAATAAAAGTTGTTTTCTTCACAAATTTATTCCAAATTCCTTCAGCAATTAAACTAGAAATTATAGTAGTTAATAATATTTTAACGGAATCCATTTTATAAAAGTACACTCCCGCTATTACTGCAGGAATTAAAGCTATAATAAAGTCTATCATTATCTTATTAAGCCCTGAACCTTTTCTAACATGGGGTGCAGGGGATACCATAAGTTTTAAATTTTCCAAACCTATCACTCCTATTTAGATTTTTTGTTTATTAAAAATTTTGCAGTTTTCATAGTTTGAGCTATTTCTATATTTGACGGACATACATAGCTGCATAATCCACATTCTATACATTTTTCAAGCCCAAATTTTATTAGTTCATCCTCTTCTTTAATCTTATATAATTCTAATAATTTTGCAGGATTTAAATTCTCAGGACATACTTTCAAGCATTCTCCACATCTAATACATGGGCTAGCATCCTCTTTAATAATATCTTTTTGGCCTAAAAATAATATTCCCTTTGTATCTAGTGATATTTTTTCATCTAAATTATATATGGCAGTTCCATTAAAATTTCCACCATTAACAACTTTCTTTAATTCAGAAAAATTACCATTTAAATTTTCAAAAACTTGTCTATAAGTGGTGTTTTCATTTACAGCGATTATTTTTCCTCCATCTATAGAACTTCCATAAACAGTAAAGATGATTTCTATTTCTTTATTCTCAATCGCTTGTCCAATTTGAATTACTTCTATTAAATCTAAGGTTAATATATTTTTTTCATCTGAATAAACCTTTGAAGCTATTTTATCCTGATATAAATCTATTTTTGTTGATAATTTAATAATTTCACCAAATTCACTTAAATCCTTTTCAAGGGACTTATCCTTTCCATCTACTACAAATTTAATTTCTCCTATAGTTTTTATTTTTTCTAATCCTTTTATAAAATCATCTTTTCTAGACTTTAATATAATTCCATAAGCATTTATATTAGGTTGATAACTGAAGGCTTTTACTATAATTTTATTCTTCTTATTTCCTTCGTAATAAGTATTTAGTTTTTCAATGAATTTATTAGATTCATTTTTATCTGAGCCTGTTTCCACGATAAGCTTTTTAATATTATCTTCTTTAATCTCAAAAAGCTTATGAGAACTCCTTTTGTTACCAAAAAAATTAAATAACAATATTTATCCCTCCTGTTAAAAAATTAACGGTAATCAATACCATATAATACGTACAATTAAACCACCATAGTAATATTATCATATATCCTTATTTTTAACAATATTTAATGGCAGTTATATAAAATCAATGCACATTTTTATTCCTAAACAACATCAAAATACAATAACATAAGGGCTAAAAATAAATAAACCCTTATGTTATTTAACAAACTTTCTGATAATATTGTTTTTAATACTAAAGATACTCATTTCAATAATAATAATTAATAAAATAACTAAAATTATATTCATATTTGAATATATTGCAGTTGATGCAAGAAAAATATATAAAGATCCCTCTAAGCAGGTATATTGCCCTAAAGTCTTCGAAAGATTTTCTATCTGTGCTAAAGATTTACTTTCTAAATATTCATTGGAAATTTTATAACTATAGATCAAATATTTTTTAGCAGTCTCAGCTTTCCTAAAATAATTTATTAGACCTAATACTAAATCTGTTGCACCCGAAAACAATAAAACATAATTAAAATACATAATTTATCATCTTACCTTCCACAACATTTTTTATACTTTTTATTACTTCCGCAAGGACATTTATCATTTCTACCTATATTTTGGCTGCTAACAACTGTCTTACGATTACCTTCTATCTCATTCATTTTTCTTCCTTTTAAGGTCCATTTTCTAACATTCCAAGCTATTTTTTCTAATTCTCCTTTTAAGATTATTCTTTCTTCTTCAGTTTCAATTTCATAAGATTTTAGAAATATATCACAAGCTTCTTCAATTGAAACTTCATTTTTTATTGCAATAATAAATCCTTCAATTTCTTCTTTTAATATTTCTTTATCAATTATAAATAATTCTTTTAAATATCTTTCTAATTTAATTACTTGCTTATTTTCTTCGATATAATCTGGTTTTCCAGCTTTTAATAGGGCTTTTCTATCAAATTTAGCATAGTCTAAGCTACATTCATTGATTTTATTTAGTAATTCTTTCGGATTATCTACATCTAAATGATATATTATATTTTCTTCAATTTGAAAATCATATCCTACTTCTTCACCCATTAAAATATAATCTATTAACTCTTCTTCAGTAATTTTAATTTCATAATTATCTTCTAATAATTTTTTTAAAGTAGAACTTTCAATAACACCATAAAAATAAATCAAACCGGAAATTAGGTTTATAACTTCTGAATTAAATTTTGAATTATTCTTATAATTATCATCTAATCTTTCTTTAATAAGATTAAATATTTCTAATGGCATAACCGCAAATAATTTTCTGTTGTTAACTGCAGTAAATAAAATTCCTCTATTTCTAAAATAAGTTGCATTAATTATTTCTTTTGGATTATATTCTTTCTTGCCATTATGCCTTAGAACTTCCTGTAAATATTCTAATCTTTCTAAATCTAAGTTACTTAACATATGATTTATTTTTTCAAGTATAATATCTTTAATCCTAACTACTAAATCTTGCTTTTTTAATGAACTTAAACCTTTGACCTTATTTATATATCCAATCTTAAGTAATTCCTCTTTAGTCATCATAGTTAAATAATATTCTAAGTTTTTATCTTTCTCAAGTTCTTTCCATATTTTATCAGCCTTTTTAGCATCTTTAATTACTATTTCTTCTTGTAGTTTATTAATATCTTTCATCAATTACACACTCCCATTAAAAATGAGAGGTATCACCTCTCATTTAATTTTTCTAATTTTGGATATTGACAATAAATTTACCCCTCTCAACATCAATCTCACATTCTCCCCCATTAGATAAATCACCAAACAATAATTCATCTACCAATAAAGGTTTTATATCTGCATTTATTACCCTAATAATTTCCCTTGCTCCATATTCCTTAGATAAACCTTTTTCACTAATAAATTTAATACATTTATCAGTAAATTTAACAATAACATTTTTTGAAATCAATGTTTCTTTGAACTTATTTAATTCATTATTAGTAATATTCACCGCCATTTCTTCATTTATTTGATTAAATATTACTATCTTATCTAATCTGTTTCTAAATTCAGGAGAAAAAGCTTTAAACACATCATTTTTTATATCATCTTTCTTAGATTCATCTTTTAAAAATCCTACCGAATTTTTACTTAAGTTTCTCGCACCAACATTTGATGTCATAATTATTATTACATTTCTAAAATCTGCTTTTCTGCCTTTGTTATCAGTCAAGATTCCATAATCCATTACTTGAAGAAGGACATTTAAAATATCTGGATGAGCTTTTTCAATTTCATCTAACAATAAAACCGAATTTGGTTTTTTCCTTATAGTATCAGTTAATAAACCTCCTTCTTCATAGCCAACATATCCTGGAGGAGAACCTATAAGTTTTGATGCAGAATGTTTTTCACCATATTCACTCATATCAAATCTTACTAGTTCTACTCCCAAAGTCTGAGATAAAACTTTGGCTATTTCTGTTTTACCTACTCCTGTTGGTCCTACAAACAGCAATGAAGCAACAGGCTTTTCTTTAGATGTAAGACCTGCTCTTGATAATTTAATAGCTCTTGTCACTTCCTCTATAGCAGAATCTTGTCCGAAAATTTTCTTTTTCAGTTCCTCTTCTAAAGATTTTAAAGCTTCTGCCTCTGTATTTTCAATTGTTTGTTTTGGAATATTGCATGTTTTAGAAATTATTTCTTCAATAATTTCTTTATTAACTACAGCTTCTTTATATCTATCTCTGTTGATATCTACATAAGCACCAGCTTCATCCATAATGTCTATTGCCTTATCTGGTAAAAATTTATCATTGATATATCTAGCACTTAATTTAACTGCTTCTTCCAAGGCATCATCGTTATATTTAACATTATGGTACTTTTCAAAACTTTCTTTTATTCCTTTAAGAATTTCTATAGTTTCCTCTATTGAAGTTTCTTTTACTTCTATTATTTGAAATCTTCTAATTAAAGCTTTGTCTTTTTCAAAATACTTTTTATAATCATCATAAGTAGTGGCTCCTATGAATTTTATTTTTCCTTCTAATAAATAGCCCTTTATCAAATTTCCTCCATCTAAGGAGCTTCCATTCAAAGCCCCTGCCCCTACAATATTATGAATTTCATCAATATATACTATAGGATTTTTAAACTTTGATATCTCATCTAATATTTGCTTTATTCTTTCTTCAAAATCTCCTCTATATTTTGTACCTGCAAGAATAGAACCTATATCTAAAGAAAAAACTTTAGCATTCTTTAATTTATTTGGTACTTTTCCTTCTTTAATTAATTTAACCAATCCCATTGTTATTGCAGTTTTACCCACTCCTGGTTCCCCAACATGCACAGGATTATTTTTTGTTTTACGAGACAATATTTGAATTGTTCTATTAATTATATCCTCTCTGCCAATCAATGAATACTCATCAATATCTAAAGAATTTGTTAACTCTGTACAATATTTACTTAAAGTCTTATTAGTATCAGTATTTATATTAGTATTCATATTTTTGTATTCAAGTGGATTTATTTTTATTATTTTTATAGCATCTTTCGATATATTTTCCTTTTCAACTTGATTATGAGATAGCTCATACAATAAATCCTGTTTTTCAATTCCTTGCCTTTGAAGAAAATAAACTGCATAACTATCCTTCAAAGTATATATTGCAGCCATTATATGTTCTAAAGCAACCATATTTCTTTCACTAAAGGCTGCCTGTTGTGTTGCTAAAATTAACACATTCTTTATTCCATAACTCTCTTCCGGCTCTTTATTTTCAACTTTATCAATATTATTATCTATATAATTAATTAAATCCTCTTTTAACTCTTTAACATTACCATTTAACTTAGTAATTGCATCTTTAAAAACCTCTTCCTCTAAAGCACTTAAAACTAAATGCTCAGGAGTTATATATTCATTATTATTATCATTGGCAATTTTATAAGCTCTAATTAATACTTCTCTAACTATTCTGCTTATATCCATTTTACTCCTCCTCTACAGTCAATTTAAAAGGAAATCCTTCTTGTTTAGCGAGCTCCCTTACCTTCCTTACTTTTGAAATTGCTATATCATAAGGATAAATCCCCGCTACTCCACTTCCATTTTTATGAATTTCCATCATGATCCTATAGGCTTCGGTAGAATTTTTATTAAATATATCTTCAAGAATTGCTACAACAAATTCCATTGTAGTAAAATCATCATTAAACATAATAACTTTATAATTTTTAGGAAGCTTATTTTTTATTATTGTTTTTTCTATTGCATTAGCATTTGTTTCCAAGGCAATTCCTCCAAAATAATTTTCTTTTATTATACATTATATTATTTATTCAAAACAAATATAAACCCCTAATATGTTAATAAAAATTTAAGTAAACAACACTGTAATTTATTATATAATATTTATTGCTTTACTTCCATATCTATGAAGATTTAATAATAAGGCTGTTCTCAAATCCCTATCAAACATTATTCCCCTCCTTTTAATTAGTAATTAATTTTAAATATTAATTAATATAAAAAGAGAAGATATATTTTAAAAGAATTATATCTTCTCTAAACTTTTAAGATCAAAAACTTATTCACTTGTTTCAGGACCTATTTCCTCGCTGCCTGCTCCATTATTTACACCAGCTCCAGTATCAGGGGCATCTTCTTCTATCCCATTACTCCTTTTATTTTCATTATTACTTTTATCATCATTATTATATCTTCCTGCTTCCGATCCATTATTCACTCCATTTAGATCGTTTACATCAGTTCCATCATTTTGTTCTATCATGTTTTCCTCAATCACATTCTCCTTATTATTTAAATCTTCTTCTACTCTTTCACAGCCAGCAAAAGTAAAAGTTGCTACTATTGGTAAAAGAATTATTAATGATTTATTTTTCATTTTCATTCCTCCTCCAAACTTCATCATTAATAATCTCTCCAATTATATTTTTATTATTTATTTAATCTTTATTTCAGCAATTAAATAGATTAAAAAGATTATAGTTTATATTTTTTTACTTTTTTAAAACAAAAAGCTATAGATTTTTTATAAAATCTATAGCTTTTAATACTTATTAATTATTTAACTTGATCTAATACAGCTTGTACAGCTTCTAAATAACGACCTACTTTTATTGTAACTCCTGATACTGCATCAGTATTACCTTCGTCGTTTGTTAATGTAACTTTTGATAAATCAAAGTTATTTTCTGCTATGAATTTTTCTAATAATTCAATTTGTTCACCCCAGTGGTGTTCTTCTCCTTCTTTCATAACATACTTACCTTCTGCAGCTGCTTGTTTCTTCATAGATCCGTCTTCTTGTTTAACATCTATGCTAACTGCTACAGGTTTTCCATGATTAAATACAACTTTTGTTAAAATTACATCTTTCTTTTTACCAGTTGGATCATAATCTAATTCACCAGTTTTAACACCAGTAAATCCTTCTTCTAATTCTTTTCCTTCTTTAACTGCATCTATAACTTCTTGAATAGCATCAAGGTAAGCACCAACTTTAATAGTTACACCTGAAACCGCATCAGTGTTACCTGCATCATTAGTTAATGTAACCTTTGATACATCAACTTTATTTTCATTTAAGAAATTTTCTAACATCTCGATTTGTTCTCCCCAGTGATGTTCTTCTCCTTCTTTCATAACATACTTACCTTCTGCAGCTGCTTGTTTCTTCATAGATCCATCTTCTTGACGAACATCAATAGCAACTTTTACAGGTTCTCCATTTTCAAAATCAAGATCAACAACAATTACATCACCTTTTGCTCCTGTTGGATCATAAAGAGTTTCATATGTCTTTTTACCTGTAAATTTATCAGTTGTTTCTCCTGCAGAAGTATTTGGAGTTTCGTTAGTGTTAGATGCTTCTTTAGCACCACAACCAACTAATAAAGATGTTGTTATTAAGCATACAGCTAATATTTTTTTTGATATCATTTTATTTCCCCCTAAATAAATTTTATAAATTTTATCTTTACAATCTGATTTTATTTTAAGTTAGAAATAATTTCAATATTATTTGTTAAAGGTTTGTCCAAAACCACTTAATAATTCATTTTATTTATACATTATTTATTAAAAATTTTTCAACATTTTTAGCATTTTACGCATTTTTTAATAACATTTTATCATTACTTTTATTAATTTACTATATTTTTTGTTATCTTTTTGATTATAATGTTAATTATTTAATTATGTAAATGTTTAATAGCAAAATATACTTCCTTATATATAAATAAAAGTTAATATTTTCTAAAAATATTTGTATTATTTATCCATAAAAGGAAAGCTGTAAATTAAGAAGCGTAATAATTCCCTCTTAATTTACAGCTCGTTATAAATTTTGTTAAATATACTACACAGACCATTTCCTTTTATTAGTAAATGATATATTCATCCTCTTTTCCATTTTAAAATGATTTGTATTGTTATCAATTATTTCCCTTACCTTATCCATATCATCTACGGATTTTATTTTTGAATTTTTAGATAAAATAAAGTCAATTTCTATTTTTAACTCTCTCCCTATTTTGGCTACTCTTGCAATTGAGTCTCTAATACTATAATCTTTTTCAATTTCTTTAACAAGTGAATTAATTTCTTCATAAATGCTTTCATCAGCATTAAAACTAATTAATTCTTTAAAGGATTCTACTATAGAATTTATTGGAATAGGTAAAAATATAATTGATGATAAAATAACCATTCCTGGATCAATATATTTTGATAAATTTCCTAAGCCAATATTAATTAAAATTAAAGAAATTATAAATCCAATAAGTACACCTAAACTTACAAGGGCATCCATAAACCATTGATTACTTTCAGACTTAACTATTTCTGAATTTAAATTTTTAGATGATTTTCTCATATATAAATATACAATAATACATCCAATAGAGGATATTAAAGAATAAACAAGAGCAGAACTAGTTTCTACTTCGTTTCCTCCACTTAAAATTTGCTTTATAGATGATATTAAACTACTTGTACACATAAATAATAATACTAATGATTTAAAAATTACTAATAAAGGCTCCAATACAGCTTTTCCAAATGGAAAATTTTCTGCATCTTTTTTGTTAATATATTTAGTAGCTTCAATTGCTAATAGAGATAACAATAAACTTATAAAAGAATAAAATCCATCAAAAGTAATCATTTTAGAATCTATAGCTCATCCCCAAGCAATACCTAATACTGCAAAAAACAATGCTCCATAAGCAGAAAATCTCAGTATCTTTCCTTCCATATTCATAATATCACTCCTTAATTAGAATTCTTAATTCTAATTGTAACACTATGAAAATGCTTTTTTAATATATTTAAATGTTATTAAAATTTTATTAATAATACTATTTTAATAATTTACCTATTTTATTAAAAAGCGTAAATGTTCTTAATTTATTTTAAATTTATTAATTTCCATACCTATTTCTTTAGCATTTGAGTTTAATTTATTTCCAACTTGTGCAACTTCATTAGCTATTTGATTTAATTCTTCAGTAAATGCACTTATCCCATCAACAGAATTAGCTATTTGTTCAAGTAAGTTTTTTGATTTTTCTATGGAACTAGTAATATTATTCTTTTCTTCAATTACTAAATCCATTTTTTTATTTACTGTTTTCATCTTTGGCATAACTTCAATAATTCTACTTATTATATCTTTAAAAGAATAGGTAGATCTATCAATAACTTCAAATTGATTTGCAAACTTTATCTCCATAACTTTTGATGTTTCTGCAACATCATTTTTCTCACTAATTAAAGTCATAAGAAGTTTATCAATATCTAAAGAAGACTTTTTTACTTCTTCTGCCAAATCTCTTATCTCATTAGCCACTACTGCAAATCCTTTTCCAGCTTCACCTACTCTTGCCGCCTCTATTGATGCATTTAAAGCTAGTAAATTAGTTTGATCTGCAATACCATCTATTAAAACTGCTATATTTTTAATTTTTTCAAGAGAATTATATAGATTATCTAGTTTATTATTAAAATAATATAAGGAATTCTCTATTTCCTTCTTTGAATCTTGAAGATTAATTAAATCATCACTACTATTTTTTAATTTATCATTAATATCCACTAACAGGGTATCTGCTTCATTTACAACCAAACTAACATCTTGAATTGAATTTTCAAAGCCATTAAGTAAATTACCAATTTGCTTCATATCATTATTTTGAATATATAAATTCGAATCTATTTCCTGTATATTAGCAGATACTTCAGAAGAAGCTTCAGCCATATTATTACTTGAAGTTGCTAATTCCTCTACAATTTTAATTTCATCATTGGACATATCTTGTATTTTATTTATCATTCCAGATATTTTTAATCTTAATTCATTTATACAAGAAGCAATTAAATAAATTTCATCTTTTCCATCTACATGAATTTCTTCAGTTAAATCACCTTTTGACATCACTAATAAGCCTTCTATTATTTTTTTAACATTCCTATTTATAGCTTTAGATAATAAAAATGACATAATTCCATATACAACTATTAATATAACAGCTAAAATGCTTGTTTGATAAATAATCTTTTCTCTCGCATCAACTATGCTACTAATATCATCAGAAACTTCCAATACAGCTATAACATTATTAGAAGTATCAATTATAGGATAATATATTTTTATAAATGTAAGTTTATCTTCTTTTAATTGATTAACTACTACTTCTCCATTAAAGGCCTTATCTAATACACTATCAATTTCAAATTTTGTGCCATAGGATAGTAAATTACTTTGGGTATCCACTAATATTTCTGCCATATTATCAGACTTAACAAGTATTTTTGAACTTGAAATATCTTCATTTCCCTTTGCATTAATTAAATCATTCTTAAGCTTTTTATATTCATAACTTCCAGGCGTTCTATTATTAATAATATTAAGAACATCACCGCTGCTTATGCTTCCTTTAATATGCTTTCCTTTTGTCATAGAATTTACTTCAATTGAATTTAGAATATTTCTAAACATAAAGATATTAGTGACTATAAAAATTAACATAGAAATAACTGTTACACCAACAGTTATTTTAAATATTTTTTTACCCATAGTAGTTTTAATCTTTGCAGTATTTTTATGAACTATATCTTTAGTTTTTGTATTCTTTTGAAATTTTCTATTTTTCTTGTTTAATCTAATTTTCATCTTTAGCCCCCTTTATTTTTATAGTTAGTGTAAAGTTTTTTACACCATTTTCTTTTTAAAATATTTATATATCAAGGGTTCGAGAGTTTTTTTGTATAAAAAAACAATGCCCCCCTAATTTCGTGTTAAAATTGAATCACCACAACACAAAAT
>Ga0134092_1001470_pt1 | contig 20484 bp, 22 predicted proteins | sample 3_6taG_FD_94454 | JGI IMG/M metagenome (GOLD analysis project Ga0134092, IMG submission 94454) | Switchgrass degrading microbial communities from high solid loading bioreactors in New Hampshire, USA - 3_6_20_6_A3 metaG | ecosystem: Engineered > Bioreactor > Semi-continuous > Anaerobic >... | reverse complement strand
GACTGGCACAAATGGCAAGGGCAGCCGGAATGCATTTGGTAATTGCAACGCAGAGGCCGTCGGTTAATGTTATTACCGGTGTGATAGAGGCCAATATTCCTTCAAGGATTTCCTTTGCTGTTTCATCGCAAATTGACTCGAGAACAATATTGGATATGGCAGGAGCCGAAAAACTTTTGGGTAGAGGGGACATGCTGTTTTATCCTCTAGGTCAGCCAAAACCTATTCGAGTTCAGGGAAGCTTTATATCCGATAAGGAAGTAGATAGAATTGTAACCCATATAAAGTCGCTTCAAAGTGCCGATTATGATGAGGAAATATTGAAGAAAATAGATAATCAGAATGAGACACCAAAACCTGATACCGGTGGAGATGACGAATTACTTCCCCAAGCCATCGAAATGGTTCTGGAAATGGGACAGGCCTCAGCCTCATTGATACAGAGGAAATTTAAAGTTGGGTATTCCAGGGCTGCAAGGATTTTGGACCAAATGGAATCATGGGGTGTGGTTAGTGCATCGGACGGAAGTAAACCGAGGCAGATACTGATAACGAAGCAAGAGTGGGATGAATTGAATGCATAGTGTAATTGGTTATTGAATTGGAAGGAATAATAAGATAAACTGAAAAAGCAAACTTTTTTGGGAAACTTATACATGAGGAGGAAATAATATATATGAGCAAAATAAGAATAGGTATAGTTGGTTACGGGAATCTTGGAAAAGGTGTTGAACTGGCAATAAAGCAAAATCCCGATACGGAACTTGTTGCTGTATTTACAAGAAGAAATCCGGAATCCATTAATTTGATTACGAAGGGTGCTCCGGTGTATTCTATAGATAGTGCAGAAGAACATAAAGATGAGATTGATGTTATGATTCTCTGCGGAGGCAGTGCAAAAGATTTGCCGGAACAAGGACCAAAATTTGCTTCAATTTTTAATACGGTGGACAGTTTTGATACCCATGCAAAAATTCCCCAGTATTTTGAGGCTGTCGATGCTGCTGCAAAAAAGGCGGGCAAAGTAGGTATAATTTCTGTGGGGTGGGATCCCGGAATGTTTTCAATACTTCGTTTATATGGTGACTGTATTCTTCCCGATGGAAAAGGCTATACCTTTTGGGGAAAAGGCGTAAGCCAAGGACACTCTGATGCCATAAGAAGGGTTGAAGGAGTTGCCGACGCAAAGCAGTATACAATACCGATAGATTCAGCACTAGAAGCTGTAAGATCCGGTTTGAACCCCGAACTTACTACCCGTCAGAAGCATATCCGTGAGTGTTTTGTTGTTGCAAAAGAAGGTGCCGATAAGGCTAAGATAGAGTCGGATATAAAGAACATGCCCGATTATTTTGCCGATTATGACACTATAGTTCATTTTATTTCGCAGGAAGAACTTGATAGAGATCACAGCGGAATGCCCCATGGCGGTTTTGTATTCAGAACCGGCAAGACCGGTAATAATGGTGAAAACTCTCATGTTGTAGAGTACTCAATAAAACTTGATTCAAATCCGGAGTTTACTGCAAGTATTCTTGTTGCGTATGCAAGGGCTGCTTACAGACTTTCTAAAGAGAAAGTTTCCGGTGCAAAAACAGTATTTGATATACCGCCTTCTTATCTCTCTCCAAAGAGCAGTATCGAAATTATAACTGAATTTCTATAATATTATTTGATTGTACAAAAGCAAAGCTCCTTATTTAATGATAAGGAGTTTTGTTTTATACAAAAATTAACATGGTAAAACCGGATAGAGATGTTTTTTTATTGCATATATGATAAAATTATTAATATTACACTGTATAATGTGTAAAAAACAATATTTAATTTATTTAAAAAATAATTTATAATGAAAAAGTTAGTACTATGTATTATTCTAATTGAAAGGTATGGATAAATGAAAGAAAGTTTGTTAAAAAAATATCATAAAGAGATAATAAAAGAATACTTTGAATCAAAAACTCAATTAATTGAATTTACTATTTGCTACATAGTATTTATCATAACCTTTTTAGTAAAATATCAATGTACTATGGAGCAGAAATCCATGGTTTCTCAGGTTCAAAGCTTTATTGCTATGTATATGGCATTTCGTTTCGGCATAATAGGAATGCTGATATATTATATTATCTTTATTATAGATGGTGGGTTATTACTGCACAATTTCATATTTATGCGCAATCCCTCTTACAATTACTCCTTAAGTTTTGTTTTCCTATTTCTGACAATATTTTGGGTTACCATAGTAGGGATTATTTCCTATAGACAGGAAAAGTATAGAAAAGAGACCCAAAGGCTTGCAATTACCGATGAGTTAACGGATGTCTATAACAAAAGATACTTTTATATAACTCTTGAAAGTGAATTAAAGAATTCATCATCGGCTAATTCTCTCGGGTTAATACTTATAGATGTTGATAATTTTACAATGTATAATGATTTGTATGGACATAATTGCGGCGATAGAATATTAAAAAGTACTGCAGCTATTTTGAAAAATGTTATTGGTGAAAAGGAAATGCTGTTTAGGTTTGAAGAAGACGGCTTTGCCATACTGGCAAAGGATAGGGATATCAAGTCTTTGGAAGAGTTTGCGAAAAGTATTCATGATACTTATGAGAATTTGAAAGAAAAGTATTATGATGAAAACCTTGCAAAGAAATTAACCATATCGATAGGTATGTCCATATATCCCAGCATTTCATCCAATAAGGAAGATTTGATTTCCCACGCCAATGCTGCACTTTACCAGGCTAAAAACATGGGTGAAGATAAAGTTAATTTGTATCAGGATATTATGATGCTAATACATAAAAATGTCAAATCGGATCAACAGATGCTGGGAATGCTAAAAGGTCTATTGAGCACTATTAATGCAAAAGACAAATATACATTCGGGCATTGTGAGCGCGTTTCTTCCTATGCGGTAATGGTGGGTGAGGCAATGGGACTGGATAAACAAGAAATACAGACTCTCTTGCATGCCGGGTTATTGCATGATATAGGAAAGATTGAATTGCCTAAGTCTGTGCTTAATAAGACGGCTTGTTTATCGGAGGAAGAACTCAAATCGGTGAGTCAGCATCCTATTCATAGTGCCCATATATTAGAGCCTTTATCTAATACCGGCAACCTTATAGATTATGTTATACATCACCATGAGAGATATGACGGAAAGGGTTATCCTGACGGTTTGAAAGGGGAAGAAATAAGTATTGGTGCAAGAATATTGTGCGTAGTTGACTGCTTTGATGCTATGGTTTCGGAAAGGCCGTATAGAAGGAGTATGACAATTGAAGAAGCTATCATTGAGTTGAAAAGATGCGCCGGTACTCAGTTTGACCCTAAAATTGTACAAATTTTTATTGATGCCTTGAGAAACAAAATGTCGGTTAAATATGATTATAAAATTGGAGTATAATGTAAAGGCAATTGACAAGTTAATACAAAAGATACATAATTATAGTAGAGAGTAACAAAAGTTGACTACAATATTTTGCATTTAATTATTTTATTATTTTATTTGAGGGGATAATTGTATGAATGAAGCAAGTTCTAAGTATGTTGATAATCTTGCTATAAGCAAGCTGCTGAATGAGAAATTGAAAAAGGTGAATCATTCTCCGAAACACTCAGTGTTTGTTCCTGCAAAAGGGCTTTTTTCCAATCAAAATAATGTTTTAAGCTTTTCTAGAATAAAATATCACACAGACAATAATACTGTTAGGCGTATTGATATACCGTCTTTTGAAAGCTCTAGCTTTTACAGTGAGAATAATACCTTGTATCTTTATAACTATCCTGCACAAAATGCACAGGCTAATGTTTTGTTTGTGCACGGATTGTTCGATGACAATATAATGAATTATAGTTATTTATTTAAGCTGTTAAATAGTTTAAATTTAAATGTTTATTTTATGACAATGCCCTATCATTTTGATAGAAAGCCTAAGGAGAGCTTGTTCAGCGGAGAATATTTTTTAAGCGGAGATATTTTCAGGACTCAGAATGCTTTTAAACAAGCTGTCTTAGACATTGAGGCATCTTTTCAATTTATAAAAAAGGAAAATTTGCTTCCAACTCTTCTGGTAGGGTTTAGCATGGGTGGATGTGTGTCTTTAAGACACTACATATTGAAGGAGCAGGAACAGCCAACTTTCTTAATCAATCCTGTAACGGATTTTTGTGAAGTTCTGTGGGATTCACCGCTGTTTGTTACAATAGGAAAAGACCTGATAGATTCGGGTTATGATATGCAGGAGTGTAAAAAGTTTTTTGTTGAAATGGATCCGAGTAATTTCATCGATGATGGTTTTAGAAGTGATAAAATAGCCATGGTGTATTCATGCTATGACCAGGTAATTAGTGAGAAAAAATACAGTAAATTTATCAACCGAGCAGGCATAAAAAACGTTTATCCCTATCACTCAGGACATCTCAATATTTTACGGGTGCCCAAACTTGCAAAAGACATAAAAGAATTTGCAGAAAAAGTATTTTGAGTGGACAAGTCCATGTTTGGAGGACGAAAATAATTGATTTTCTGAGAAGAAAAAGTTAAAACTTTTTTGATAAAAAGCAAAAAGATCTGAAATAGGAATTTCAAATCTTTTTGCTTTTTATAATTAAAGAATCAGCATGCTGTTTTAAAATAGTTTTATTCAACGACTGTAACGGTAACAGTATTACTGCTTGTGGTACCGAATTCATTTATTAGTTCCCATCGATAGTTATAAGTTCCCGGTTCGGTTGCATCGATGGATAATATTCTTGCCTGATCGCGAGGAGTTCTGTCTACCAGTTCATACCTTTTATACTCAACTTCATTTTGATACAGAATTAAAGTTGTACCGTTATTTCCGCCCTTCATATAAAAATGTACTTCATATTTTTCACCAACTTTAACCTTTGGCGGATGAACACTTATTCGCGCTTCGCCAGGTTTACCTGTAGCTTTCGCAACGGTAGTGGAAGTAGGTAAGGTATTGTTGGTTTGAGAAGGCGTCACACCACTATTTTGAGTAGGTGTTGCAGTAGCAGTTTTGTTGGAAGATGGAGTAGGGCTAGGTGGTGCTGTGGTTCTAGCAGCATTAGTAGCCGGAAGTTCAGTTGATGAAGGCTCGCTTACAAGTAGAGCGGATGTGCTTTTAGGTGCAGCGGTCAAAGTAGGTACTGGAGTATTTTCCGGTTTATTAGCATCTACAATGCCAATACTGCTGCTTGTGCTTTTTGGTTTAAAGGTTTGACTTGGCAATGGAGTTTCAACAGTATTGTATGAAACTGCCGGTGTATTATTATTTCTAATCAGCTTGAAGCCTTTATATGCTATAATGCAAATTAGTATACTGGTAAAAGCCCATGCAGCTATAATATAATTTAGATTTTTATTTTTCCTTTGAATTCTGTAACTGCCGAACTTTATCTGTTCTCCTACTTTATTGGGTGTGCTGAGTTTAACGGTCAGAAATTCACCGCGAATAGTAAATAAAATGGCATGACCATCCTTTACTTCAAGAATTACTCCGATATTCTCATTAAAGTCATTTCTGAGATTTACATTTTTTAAATAGCTGCACAATAGGCGAAGATTATTTTTTATTATCAGGGTAAGAGCAATAATATATTTTTTATACTTGTTAAAAAGCCGTCTTTCCAACTTTATTCCATCATTAATGTCCTCTACTGACAGAGTTTTACTTCCTGTAACTTTTTGGAACAATCGGTCGTCATTGGCCAGTTGCTTTGCGATACTGACGCATACACCTATGTTTTGCTTTTCATCGGGGGATAGATTGGGTAAATCACTAAGTTTTATTCCATATTCCCAGAGACTTCTTTTAAATTGTGAAATATCCTTTGTGGATTCATAATTACAATAAAGGTAGTACTTTTCTTCATCAATTTGCTTGAGTGAATTATTTAAGTTTTCTTCCCTTATGTACTCCAATATCCATTCTCTGATAATTTGCTCCGAAAAGGATAGAAAATCCTTATCTTTCTCCGGATTAAACAGGTCAATGGAATAATCAAAAGCATCCAAACCAATGTCAAATTCAGGGCTGTTTTTGGGAATAGCTGACCTTCCCAAAGAATGAGATATTGTTTCCAAGATAAAACCTTTATGTTTGTCTATAAAATCTTTTCTTTCTTCAAGGTCTCCTTGTTTGATCTTTTCAATTGAATCAATATACTCATTATGTATAGTCGTTTTTTGGCCAAAGAAATTTAAAATTTGCCTATTAGCAACTTTTTGGTTGTTATTTGCAAAAAAATTCTTTGTGCGTAAAAACTCTAAAATTTTCATTTTACCTGCTCCCTGATAACTAAAATAAATTAATAATAAACTTCCTTGTTAAATTATATCAGATTAGTGCAGAAAATAAAAACATATTTGATGTAATAATCTTTTTGATTTTGTCTGAAAATATAATCTCAAAGAAAAAAAAGGTAATTATATGGAGAAAATAACTTTCTATGAAAGTCAATTGAAAATGGTAGAATTATCTCTGTTAAAATGGAAAAGCATGTATTATGAAGTTCTGACTCAAAATACTTCATTGTAAAAAGGGAATAATTAATATTATCATTAACCACACTACTACTGGTAATTGTAATATGTTTCTAATGTTTAAATTAATAGATGAAAAATAGTGTTATTTTTGTTTAGAAAATAATTGATATTACCTCTTAGATTAATGGTATTTAATAAGATTTTTTATAATTACGAACTGATAGGTAGTATTAGTATAAATAATAATTATGGAAAATTTTTTGTAGAAATCTGTCGATAACTGTGCTATACTACTCGAGATAAAATTTTTTAGGAGGGTATTAACTTGGAAAGCAAAAAAGTTATTCAGGTAGAAGAGAAGGTGCCATTGAAACTCATGATACCGCTATCGCTTCAGCACATGTTTGCAATGTTCGGAGCATCGGTTCTTGTACCTATTATCTTCAATATCAATCCATCAGTTGTTCTACTTATGAATGGTATCGGTACATTATTATTTATTCTTATTACGAAAGGCAAAGCACCCGCTTATTTGGGATCCAGCTTTGCTTTTCTTGCACCAGCAGGTCTTGTTATATCAAAATGGGGATATCAGGATGCCCTTGGAGGATTTATAGTAGTGGGCTTAGCACTCTGCTTTATAGCTTTAATTATTTATAAATTCGGAGTCAATTGGATTGATATCGTGCTTCCGCCGGCAGCTATGGGACCTGTCGTTGCGTTGATAGGTTTGGAGCTGGCAAGTTCAGCTGCTAATACAGCCGGGCTGTTGGATGCAGAGATTAATCCTAAAAACGTAATTGTCTTCCTTGTTACATTAGCTTTTGCTGTATTTGGAAATGTTCTATTCCGTAAATTCTTTGCTATAATTCCTATTTTGATTGCTATTGTTGCCGGTTATATAACTGCTCTTTTTACAAACTTAATTACAGTTGATACTGTTGTGGAGGCATTAAAGACAGACTTCTTTGTAGTTCCTAATTTTCAAGCACCACGTTTTAATCTTGAGGCAATAATTATGATCTTACCTGTAGTTCTTGTAGTAGCTTCTGAACATATTGGCCATCAGCTGGTAACCAGTAAAATTGTTGAAAGAGACCTTATTAAAGATCCCGGCTTGCACCGTTCCATGTTTGCAGATGGTTTGTCAACAGCATTGTCAGGTTTGGTTGGAGCAGTTCCTACAACAACTTATGGTGAGAATATTGGTGTAATGGCAATGACTAAAGTTTATTCGGTAAGAGTTATTGGCGGTGCAGCGGTACTTTCCATAATCGCATCTGTTGTTGGACCAATTGCAGCGATTATTCAAACGATACCTAATCCGGTAATTGGCGGGATATCATTCCTTCTTTACGGTATGATTGGTGCATCGGGTATTCGTGTACTGGTAGACGAGCAAGTTGACTATGGCCGCAATCGTAATTTAATACTGTCCTCAGTTGTATTTGTCACAGGTCTTTCAGGTGTTGCACTTAAAATTGGTCAAGTAGAACTTAAAGGTATGATTCTTGCTTGCATCGTTGGTATGGTTTTATCCCTATTGCTCTTTATCTTTGATAAACTTAAAATTACAAACGACTTGGAATCTTAATATGGCAGAACGTTTTTTATAATATTTAATTTGTAAAACACCTATGCATAAAATAAAAAATCCCTCTCAATTAGTGAACATATTCTGTACTGGAATAATCACATAACTGAGGGGATTTATTTTATGATGGCATGATTTTTACTTAACAATACTTTTTTCAAAAGTATTTACATTAAGCCCATCAAATCATTTTTGTTATTATTGATGAATAAAAAAACTAAGCTGTTGCTCCTTTAAGGAGCATTTTTTTATTCATGTAGTCTAAAACTTCTTATTAATTATCTATCATGAACATATAAATATATAGGTTTAGCTAATTTTGGGTAAATACAAGTCTTTAAGTTTCATATAATTTTCACAGCCATTATATCTCATTTTAGTCATAGAAATGGACAAATATTAATAATATTTAAATAAGAATTTTTAGTTTTCCAACATCGGATAAAATTATGCTTTTTTGGGAGGAAGATATTATGTTTACCAATGACAAGCAGACCTATAAAATGGAGGAAATTAGTGATTTTGAAAGGGATATATTGCGATTTATATCCCCGGATTTAAGAAATGCAATAAGAAGAATGTCGGTAAGGGATTTGATGGGTACAGAGGAGATAAGGTTTAGGGTAAACAAACCTATAATGATTCAGAATTATAAAGGAAGCTTTTTTTTAGACGCATCCGGTGAGTTGAAAACAAAGGCTGAGAACTCGGTATTTGTAAATCAGGAACAGATAGTTAAAACATTGGAGCTTATTAGTGAAAATTCCATATATGCTTTTCAAGATGAAATACGAAACGGCTATATTACGCTAAGGGGCGGACATAGAGTCGGCATAACGGGCAAAGCGGTGTTAGACGGAACAGGAATAAAAAATTTAAAGGATATTTCCGGGCTGAATATCAGAATATCTAGGGAAATAAAAGGGTGCTCGTCAGAGATTCTCAAGTATATTGTCCAGGGAGAAAATGATATTTACAACACCCTTATTATATCACCTCCAAAATGCGGTAAAACCACAATACTCAGGGATATTGCAAGAAGTATCAGTGATGGTGCTGCGAATTTCGGCTTAAAGGGTTTAAAAGTGGGAATAGTGGATGAACGTTCGGAAATTGCTGCATGTTTTAAGGGTTCACCTCAAAAACAAGTAGGGGTAAGAACTGATGTATTGGATGCTTGCCCTAAGCAACTAGGGATGTCAATGCTCTTAAGGTCAATGTCTCCTGATGTCATAATAACCGATGAAATAGGCAGCAGCGGAGACAAAGAAGCATTAATGCAGGTGATTAATGCAGGAGTCAAAATAATTACCACAGCCCATGGATATAGCATTTCCCAATTGAAACTTCGAAAAGAAGTGCTTTCTATGCTTGAAGAAAAGGTATTTGAAAGGCTTGTGGTATTAAGCAGTAAAAACGGTCCCGGAACCCTTGAAGAAGTGATCGACGGTAGTAGCATGAAGTTTTTATATAGGAGAGAAAAGTTATGCTGTTAAAAGTTGTGGGCAGTTTGATTGTGTTTGTTTCTTGCACCCTTTTAGGATATTCCCGTGCAAGAACTTATGCCAAAAGGCCGGAGGAACTGAAAGTTCTTCAAATGCTGCTTCAGATTTTCGAAAATGAAATAAGTTTTTTATCCAATGTACTTCAAGAGGCTTTTCAAAAAGTAAGCAGCTGTACTGACAGCAGCGTGGCTGTTTTTTTTGAAGCAGCAATTGAAAACCTGAAAGCCGGATTATGTGCTAATGAAGCATGGACAAAGGCTGTAAAAGATAATATTTCCAAAACCAATTTGAATTCTGAGGACGAAGCAATAATTATTTCCTTTGGCAAGATGCTCGGAAGCTCTGATTTAGAGGGACAGATTAAAAACATTCGTCTTACTATAAGTCAGCTGAAGATTCAAGAGCAAAAGGCGGAGGAACTCAGAAGCAAGAATGAGAGGCTTTTTAAGAATCTTGGTGTTTTATGCGGTCTGGCAATAATTATTTTATTGTTCTAAAAGAAAAGTTTATCTGAATATATATAACTTGTACTGAGAAAAAATCAAAGAATTAAGAAATAAAAGTTACTATAGCTCTTAATAACAAGAGGAGAAAGAATAATTATGAACATAGAATTGATTTTTAAAATTGCTGCCATAGGAATATTGGTTTCGGTATTAAACGCTTTACTTAACAAGTCAGGAAGAGATGAGCAAGCAATGATGACAACGCTTGCAGGTTTAATAGTTGTACTGATGATGATAGTAAAGGAAATAGTAAATTTGTTTGATACCGTAAAGGCGTTGTTTCAGTTTTAAAGTTAAGGATGATGATTTTTGTGGACATAATTCAAGTAATCGGATTGGCAATTATAGCAACTGTAATAATAGCAGTTATTAAAGCACAACGGCCTGAGATAGCAATACAGATAAGTATTGCAGCTGGAATAATTGTCTTCACAATGATATTGGGAAAGATCTCTGCCGTCATTGAACTTCTTAACAGCTTTGCACGGAAAATTAATATTGACACTATCTATATCTCAACACTGCTTAAAATTGTAGGAATAGCGTATATAGCGGAATTTGGGGCAGAAGTTTGCAAAGATGCCGGTGAGAGTGCAATTGCTTCAAAAGTAGAGTTGGCGGGTAAAGTGATGATTATAGTGTTGGCGGTTCCAATACTAACATCGTTAATGGATTTGATTATAAGGATTATGCCCTAAAGGACTGTCAGAAATTTGCATCGGCACTCCATATCAAATTATTTTTAAGACTTGAATCAATAGTTGTGTAGTGGAAATCGTTTAAAAATGAACGGACGGGGATAAAATGAGTAGAGAAAACAAAAGATCTGCCATCTGTGGTTTTTCAAAATTAATATGTGGGTTTATGTTCTTTATCTTATTGTGTGTTTCTTTTCCCGTATGTATATATGGCGAAGATAGTAACATAGAACAAGAAATAATTGAAGAGCAAATAGATAATGACGAAATAAAATCCATTGAAGAAAAACTGAAAAAAACAATGGATGAAGAGTTCTACGAAATAATTCCCGGCTATAATCCCGAAAGCTTGATAAAGGATTTGTCAAAGGGAGAATTCAAATTTGATATTACAAGTATTTTTAAAAGGATTTTAATGTTTCTGTTTAAAGAAGTATATGTAAATATTGATATATTGATTAAACTAGTGGTCTTAGTGATTATCTGTGCGGTTCTTAATAATTTGCAGGCATCCTTTATGAGTAAAAGTGTGGGGGAACTTGCCTTTTACGTATGCTATATAGTTCTTGTTTCAGTATTGATGATAAGCTTTAACAGCGCTCTTAAATCGGGGATTCAAATAATTGATGCAATGGTAAACTTTATGTACACATCCATACCTGTACTAATAACTCTGCTGATCTCTGGAGGAAACATCACTTCAGGCGGAGTGCTGCAGCCCATATTAATAGTGATTGTTCAATTTACCGCCACAATAATCAAAAACGTTTTTATACCGCTTATTGTACTTTCGACTGTTATATCCATAGTTAACAATATTTCGGATAAAGTGCAAGTTGCAAGGCTTGCTTCCTTTTTAAAAAATATTACGTCCTGGTCTTTGGGCTTTATACTTACTTTATTTGTTGCTGTTGTATCACTGCAGGGGTCTTTAGGAGCTGTGGTGGACGGTGTGACAAGCAAGACGGCCAAATTTGCAATAGGTGCTTTTATACCTGTAGCAGGAAAGTATCTTGCTGATGCAGCTGATACTGTTATAGGATGCACTCTTCTTATAAAAAATGCCGTTGGGGTTGCAATTATGATTGGCATAATATCCATAAGTCTTATACCTATGTTAAAATTGTTGGCAATTATAGGATTGTACCGGTTAGCCTGTGTGTTTTTAGAGCCGGTGGCGGAAAGCAGAATTATAAAATGCGTTGGGGAAGTAGTCGGTTCCATGACTTATATTTTTGGGATAGTGGCCTCGGTAGCATTTATGTTTCTTATAACAGTTACCACATTGATTACTGCCAGTAATTTAAGTGCTATGATGAGGTGATAAAATGATAGAGTTTTTAAAAGATTGGTGTTTAAATATTGCAGCTCTTGTGATTTTCATAGTACTTTTGGAAATGCTTTTGCCGTCAGGCAAAATGAAAAAAATGATAAATTTAGTTTCCGGTCTTATCCTTGTAATAGCTTTGATAAACCCTGTGCTTGGGTTATTGCAGAAGGGAGTAGACCTTGAGGTCTATCAGATGTCAAACAGTAATTTTATTGACAAAAAGGAGATAATGGTAAACAGCCAAGTGTTGAAGGAAGAGCAAATACGGCAGATTACCAATTTGTATAGAAGTAAGATCATAAACCAAGTTGAGGAATTGGTAAAGGGTATAAAAGGTGTATCGGACGTTAAGGCCGATGTAATTATAAATGATGATTATTCGGACGAGAATTTCGGGGAAGTAAAGAGGGTTTATCTTGAACTGAAGCTTGGGGAAGCTGATGAAAAAGCAAAAGGTATAAAACGTATAAAAACTATAGATAAAGTTATAGTCGGTAGAGAAAAAAATCGGGAAATTGAAGAGGTAGAGGATGCAAAAATCGATAAGGAACTTAGGAAAGAGATTGAAAACAAGATAGAAAATATGCTTAACATACAAAAGGAAAATATAGTGATTTCTCTAACATAAAAATACCTTTAGAAGAATTAAGGAGGGCAAAATGGATAAGTTAAAAAAGTTAGCGGAGTATTTTAAAAAGATACTTAAGAATGATAAAAACAGTAAAATGGGAGAAAACTTAATAATTCTGATAATTATAGGGATTATAATCATAATAGCCGGAAGTACACTCTTTGAAGGAAAAGAGAATACTGAGAAGGATACTCCCTCAAGCAAAGTTGAAGACAATATTGATGGTAAGGCAGAGGAAGTTTCCCTAATCGGAGTAAATAGTGAAAAGACAGATCTGGAAAAAAGCATAGAAGAGATACTTTCTCAAATAAATGGGGTAGGAAAAGTTGATGTACTTGTGACTTATTCATCGAGTAGAGAAATAGTACCTTATTCCGATGTTAAGAAAAGTGATGAAATAACAGAGGAAAAGGATAGTGCGGGAGGAACAAGAAAAATTAATCAAAGTTCCTACGAAAGTCAGATTGCTTATGAGGATAGCGGAAGTGGTGTAAAGAAACCCATAATTTTAAAAGAACTTCTACCGGAAGTTAAGGGGGTGGTGGTAGTAGCAGAGGGTGCTAGTGATCCTTTGGTAAAAGAATGTTTAATAAACGCTGTTAAAGTACTTCTTGATGTACCGGTACATAAAATTCAAGTGTTTGAAAGAAAGGGAGGATAAGAAAGTTAAATACAAATTTATAAAAAACAGATATAAATTAGACAAATTTGCAATATATATTCAATATATATTATAAAAAAGAAATAACAAAGGGGGATTTTTCTATGATGGTTTTTAAAAGAAAGCAAATTGTGGTTTTATCACTAATTCTTATGATAGTCATAGCAGGGTATTTACAATACAGTTACAAAAAAAGCAGTGTTTTGGTAAGTGGTGATACGGTAGAAACTGATTCTCCAAGGCTTGGCGAAGCGGTTTATGTAGATAACAGTGATTTGCTTGAGGATGAAGTGGCTGATAAAACAGAAGAATCGGATAAAAAAGATGATAAAAAAGATAACAAAAAAGATGATAAGAAAGACGATAAGAAAGATGAGAAAAAGGATGATAAAAAAGATAATAAAAAGGATGAAAAGAAAAGTGCCAATAAGGATGTTCAGGCATCAAAGCAGGCTAATGAATTCTTTGCACAGGCAAAAATGGATAAAGACGTAACAAGAGGGAAAAATAAAGATGAGCTTGAACAAATTACCAAAGATCCTAATGCCGATAAAGAACTTAAATCTCAAGCTAACGAGAAAATTTTAGCATTAATTGATAAATCGGAAAAAGAAATGGCTATAGAAACTCTGATAAAAGAAAAGGGGTATAGTGATGTAGTTGTATTTATTGCTGACGACGGAAGTATTGATGTTGTTGTAAAAGCACAGAGTTTGTCCGACGTTGAAGCAACACAGATAGCAGATATTGCGTCCAGACAGGCAAATGTTGCAATATCTGATGTTCATGTGAGATCTATTTTTTAGTATAAAAGTTTCTCGAAAGGATTAGCATTTATTTTCCTTTTCGAGAAATAGATGTGTATATGGTATTCAAATACTTTATGTAGACTTAAGGCTATTTCGAAAAATTCACCTGACTATCCTTCAGGTATAAAACCAATCAAATTATATTTTTTGAAATGACAATTGCATGTTTTTTAAATGGGCTGATTAAATATATATAAAAATCTTATGTATCATTAGACACAATTTGTTGATATCATTGATTTGTAGTGTTATAATATCTTTATATCGGCATTTACGTGATACAGCGGGGAGGGAATCCAAATGGATGAAAATGTCCAGGGTAATAGTATTGAAATTGGAAATATTAAAATATCAGAAGAGGTAGTTGCCATCATTGCAGGAGTTGCCGCTATGGATGTACCTGGTGTTGCAGGAATGAGTGGTGGAATCGCTGGTGGAATTGCGGAAATCCTTGGACGAAAAAATTTATCAAAGGGAGTAAAAGTTGAAGTCGGAGAAAAGGAAGCCGCGATAGATTTATATATTATTGTTGAATACGGTTGCAGAATTCCCGATGTGTCATGGGATATACAGGAAAAAGTTAAAAAGGCTGTAGAGACTATGACTGGACTTAATGTCGTTGAGGTAAATATTCATGTTCAAGGCGTAAACATAGAGAAGGAAATCAAAAGAGAGATCAGCGATGACCTTTCCCGGGTGAAATAAATGCTATATAGGAAAAAAAGAATTTTAGTATTTTGAAATAATCCCTTTGTAGGGTTTATTTTTTTGTTAAAATAAAATATAATATAGTTGGATAAAAGTGTGAAGAAGACATTGTCTGAATTTTCTTGTTTGTTGTTTAAGTTTTTGGTAATGTAACTAAAAATAGAGTATAAAAGCTTTGATTTTAATTAACAATTGTAGTATCAGGAGTTCTATGACAAAAGAAAAGTGTGAAGAGGTGACTTATGAATATCTTATTTAGGACTATTTTGGCAATTTATGCTTTCTGTCTTACAGTAGTGTCTGTAATATTGATGGCCATGACCCTAAGCCATAGCTTGTTTTCCAGTACAACGGAATATATCATGGAATTTGTATTACCGAACAAGGCTTCAAATATTCTTATGTTTATTGTTGAATTGATATTCTTTACACTGAGTATAATATTTCTTTTTTCCGGAGTCAGAAGTGAAAGGGAAAAAAAATCTATCAGCAAGGCTAACAATATAGGTGAAATTAGAATATCTTTAAGTGCCCTTGAAAATATAGCATTGTCTGCAGCAAGAAAAATTACCGGTATTAAAGATACAAAGGCCTATGTGAGGAAGTTAGGAGAAGATGTTTCCATATATATTAAAGCAGTTGTTTTAGCCGATACTCATATTCCAACTCTGTCGGAAGAACTTCAAAGCAAAGTGAAGAAAGCTATTGAAGAAACTTCCGGGATCAATGTTTCAGATGTAAGAGTTTCTGTGGAAAATATATATACCGGATATAAATCAAGAGTCGAATAGGAGAGTATATTATGAGTTGGGAAATGTTGATCAGTTTCTATAAAAAACATTATGGAGAAATAAACGGTGCACTGTTTGGCTTGATATTTGCGCTATGTACTCTTTTTATAGGTTTTTTTCAGACGTTGTTTATTGCAATATGTGTTTTAATAGGTTATTATATTGGCAAAAAGATTTCAACCGATAAGGACTATTTAAGAAATTTATTGGACAGAATATTACCCCCGGGTACATATAGATAATAATAAAAAGATTTTTGTATTTTGCATATTTTTAAGGGTATTTAAGTTTTTCCTTTGAGAAACGGTGCACATACCCCTAATAAAAATAGAATAATGCGTGATAAGAATCTTAATTCACTTAAATATAAAAAGATACTTATATGCAGAACAAGCTTTAAATAAAGCAGCATTGAATTGTGTTACATATGTTAAAAATTATAAAATAATACTATTTTGTGTTAAATGAAAAATGTTCAAACGAGTCGAGGAGGTACAAGGTTAATGGGAAGAAGGGCAGCCAGGGAGATTGCGATGAAGCTCATATATCAGTTGGAAATTCAGAAGGATTCCAGAGAAGAGCAGATAAGGCAGACCCTCGAGCAAGAAAGCAGTAATTTAACGGAGAATGATGCAAAATATATTACTGATGTTGTAAAAGGTGTTTACAGCAATTTGGAGCAAATTGACAAAACTATTGAAACTTATTCAAAGGGATGGAAACTTTCAAGGATTTCAAAGGTTGACTTATCTATTTTGAGGCTTAGTATATATGAGATGCATTTTAGAGATGATATACCTTTAAATGTGTCAATAAATGAAGCTGTTGAGTTGGCTAAGAACTATAGTGGTGTAGAAAGCGGTTCATTCGTTAACGGTATATTAGGTAAAGTTTCAAAAGTTGAAGAACTGTCTAGTGATAAAGAAAAAACGAAAAGTACTTAAACTTAACAACCCACCTTTAAAAGGTGGGTTGTTGTGATGAAAACTATTTAGAAAAAGAATGAATAAACGAATGTAGGAGAGAAAATGAGAGAAACTTTGACTGGTGTTTCTGACAATGTATTGACAGTATCTTTAGTAAATAGGTATATAAAGGAAATTATATCACGGGATGTGATATTATCAAACCTTTGGATAAGGGGAGAAATTTCTAATTTCAAACATCACTCTTCAGGACATATGTATTTCACACTTAAAGATGAAAGCAGTATTATTAAGTGTGTCATGTTCAGAACGCACAATTCTTACTTAAAATTCATCCCGGAAAATGGAATGAAGGTTATAGTAAGAGGATATATCTCTGTGTTCGAAAGAGATGGCCAGTATCAACTTTATGCTGAGGAAATGATAAATGATGGGGTGGGCAACCTACATATTGCCTTTGAGCAGCTTAAGAGGAAGCTTTCGGAGGAAGGTCTTTTTGACAGTTGTTATAAAAAGCCGATACCCTTTATGCCCAGTTCCATTGGAGTGGTGACATCATCGACAGGATCAGTTATCAGGGATATAATAAATATACTTGACAGGAGATTTTATAACACTTGTATTAAAATCTTTCCTGTTAGAGTTCAGGGGCAGGGAGCAGCGCAGGAAATAAGCAGGGCAATTGATACCCTTAATCGTCTGAAGTGTGTCGATGTTATAATAATTGCCAGAGGTGGAGGTTCTTTAGAAGAACTTTGGCCCTTTAATGAAGAGATTGTTGCCCGAAGTATATTTAGGTCAGAGATTCCTATAATTTCTGCGGTAGGGCATGAGACAGACTATACTATATGTGACTTTGTAGCGGATTTGCGGGCACCGACGCCGTCAGCTGCAGCAGAGATTGTAATGCCTGAGAAGCAGCAGCTTATTAATAGGGTAATTGAACTTGATATAAGACTTAGAAATGCTATTCTAAGAAATGTCAAAATTAAACGCAAAAGGCTTGAAGAACTTAAAAATTCTTCTGTTTTTAGACAGCCTTATGACAGAATTTATCAAGAGAGAATGAAATTGGATATACTATATAAGGATTTGAAAAAGGCTTTTTTGGTAAAGCAGGAGAGGGCAAGGGCGAAACTACAGTTTCTTATCGGAAAGCTTGATGCCTTAAGTCCTTTGACAATATTGGCAAGAGGGTACAGTATTGTTAAATCAGCCGATGACCAATATATAATCAAATCGGTAAAAGATGTGGAAGAAGGGGATCAAATAAAAGTTAACCTGGCTGATGGAAACTTAGAATGTACAGTAAATAATGTGAAGGGCAGGAATTAGATATGGCTAAAGAAAAAAAGAATTTTGAAAAGTCGCTTAATGAACTGGAAGAAATAGTTGAAAAGCTTGAGCAGGGAGAAATGTCTTTAGATGAGTCTATTAAGGTTTTCCAAAAAGGTGTAGAACTTTCAAAAGAATTAAGTAAAATGTTAGATGAAATAGAGAAAAAGATAACTATATTGGTAGAAAATGAGAATGGTGATATTGTTGAAGAAGATTTTATTAAAGATTAGCGCATAAAATAATAGGGGGATTTTCAAATGGAGTTTACAGCAAGGCTAAAAAGATATCAGCATATTGTGAATAAGTTTTTGGAAGAATGTATAAATGAAAATGATTTAATAGAAAAATCAATATACAGTGCTATGAGTTACAGCCTTTTAGCGGGAGGAAAAAGACTAAGGCCCGTGCTTTTTCTTGCGGTGTGTGATATGCTTGGGGGCGATTTGGAAGAAGTTCTTCCCTTTGCATGCGCTATTGAAATGATTCATACCTATTCATTAATACATGATGACCTTCCTGCTATGGACAATGATGATTATAGAAGAGGAAAACCGACAAACCACAAAGTATACGGTGAGGCTATAGCTATTTTGGCAGGAGATGGTCTTTTAAATATGGCTTATGAATTGATGCTTGATAGTACATCAAGTAATTTAAATAATATAGAAAATAAAGTAAAAGCAATGGCCTATATTGCAAAGTCCTCCGGTGTTCGGGGAATGATTGGAGGACAGGTGGTTGATATTGAATCGGAAAATACTGAGGTGTCTATTGAAACCCTTGAATATATGCATAGGAATAAAACCGGTGCATTGATAAAAGCTCCTATAATCTCGGCAGCAATTATATGTAATGCTTCTGAAAAAGATATACAATGCTTGGAAAGTTATGCTGAAGGAATAGGGTTGGCATTTCAGATTAAGGATGATATCCTTGATGTAGAAGGGAATATTGAGAAGCTGGGGAAAAAAGTAGGCAGTGATGCATTAAATAAAAAGACAACTTATGTAAGTCTTTACGGACTCGAAAAATCAAAGCAAATGCTTATGCAAATTACGGAGGAAGCAGTAAAAAGCTTGGACAATTTCGGGAGTAAGGCAGCTTTTTTGAAAGAGCTTGCCGAATATCTTGTTGCAAGGGAAGGGTAAATTTCTTAACGGGAGGATTTAAAAAAAGGTGCAATATATTGACGCTATTGTAAACAACAGAACAGTAACAGTACCCATGTTTGCATGGTTTTTAGCTCAACTTCTAAAAGTAATTAATGTTCTTGTATCAAGCAAAAAAATTGATTTTACCAGATTTATAGGTTCCGGTGGGATGCCTAGTTCCCATTCGGCATTTATTGTGTCTCTTACAACGGTTGTGGCTAAAATTAAAGGGTTAGATTCAGCAGAGTTTGGTATTTCGCTGGCAGTATCTTTAATTGTTATGTATGATGCAGCAGGTGTTAGAAGGGCTGCCGGGAAGCAAGCAAAAGTGTTAAATCAACTTATACATACACATAATGATAAGGTTCAATTTGATGAGAAATTAAAGGAATTGTTAGGACATTCCCCCTTCGAAGTATTTATGGGTGCGCTATTGGGAATTCTTATCGGCATTTGGCTAGGATAATTAAAGTATTAAGTAATTTTTTTATTATAAATAAGTAAGATGAGCTAAATTCAATTGTTGACATAGATGATAATAGAAATTAGTAGAGTTGATAGGATTAGTAAGGCAAGCAAAATCAAAGTATTAAAAAGTGAACAAAGTCAAGTATTAATGACTATAAATTCATTGCCTCAATATAAACGCTTATTTTGAGGTCTAAAGAAGGTTTACAGATAATAGTGGTTCTTTATTCATAACTGTTTATGTGATATAATACTTTCTCGTTATACTTATAAGTTTCGTAGGTAATATTAAAAATAGACTGCGAGACCGAGACAATTGAAATACATTGGTGACATACTACAAACTTTTAGTATATAGTGTTGTAAAATATTGTAATATTTTAAAAGACAGGATGGTGCAGTATTCTAGTCAGTACTGCCGGTTCTGAAAGCGGGCCTAAAAATCCGCTGAAGGGCATATCGATGAAGTTCCTTGTGTTGGCTTGTTACGCCCAGTAATGGGCTGATGCTGGGAGTTAAGGTTTAGGGGCGATCTGCAATGGCATGCGGGCGTTGACCCCTCTACCGTGGAGACCCTACCTTGTGGAAGAAAAGTTAAGCTTTAGAATATAGCTAAAGCAAAGTTACCTCGACTACGAGTAGGGAGTAAACCTGTTATGCGGTATCGTTAAGGTGCTGTGAACAGAGTAGCCTGCCTTGAGTGAAGTTGGTGGATAATGGTCAGGTGTGCATGTATTGGCCAATACAGGCGCACTAAAGCAGTTTGAAACCACCTTTGCAAAAGAGGCTAGGAATCGGTCAGACTGTCGGGGAAAACCCCTAGACTGTTCTAGCAAGAGATACACTGGGGATTGCAG